>Ga0316205_10005788_pt1 | contig 10091 bp, 5 predicted proteins | sample 3monthpyrite_MG_FD_204941 | JGI IMG/M metagenome (GOLD analysis project Ga0316205, IMG submission 204941) | Microbial mat bacterial communities from mineral coupon in-situ incubated in ocean water Damariscotta River, Maine, United States -... | ecosystem: Environmental > Aquatic > Marine >...
GTACGAAGATCTAGTAGTCCGGCTGCACTTGTACCAAAAATTGCAATTTTATCTTTTAGTAAATTACGAGGAGTAGATCTGTTTAAAATATCTATAGCCGAAATGTAATCGAAGGTCTTCTGTTTACCGATATAAGGCACCATAACGGCAGAATGCTCATCAACGGGGATAGCAATGTCTCCGACATATACCCATTCTAGAGACTTGCTTCCATCAGCGTCATCGCTCGCACCATAACCCAGTTTTAATGTATTGTTCTGTAATGAAGAGCGGGTTATTTCCAGCGCGAGAGAAGGGTATAACTTTCCATTGTAAGATTGCAATAATGGGACACGTCTAAATACGCCGTCTTCATCTATAAGTGGGTTATCAAAAAAACCGCCAGAGCGTGCATTTTTCTGTAAGGTACTAATATTAGCGGTGTAACCTATAGCGTCTAAAAACTCGAATGAATCTATAATGTCTTGAGTAAATTGAGGAATTGAAGGAGGAAGGGTTCCTTTAGAGAGATCCTTACCCAGATTATTAAAAATCACCCCCAGTACGGTGTTTCGATTTGCAAGGCTTTTAGCAAGACTTTCATCTCGATGCATAATATTCTGGTTATTTTTAATTATTTGCTTGAATTCGTCACTTCCTGAAATTGAACTATTAGACAATTGCTCTAAAATTTTATCACTCGGGTCTTCATCTTTTTCAGCAAATAGAATATCGAAACCCAGAACATTAATATCATAATAGTCAAATAAGTTTGTAACTATGTTGCCAAGTACATTTCTCTCCCAGGGCCATTGACCAATTTCAGCCAGACTTTTTTCATCGATATCGACAATAATAACTTTTTTTGTAACATCAGAAGGAAGCGAAAGTTGAAGACGAAAGTCATAAGACAGGTTTTCGAGGGTATCTATAAAACGAAGTGGAATCATGCCACTGGCGTTGGCAAAGAGAATAAAAGTAATTAGTAACCCTAAACTGTATCTAAAAAATCTCTGCTTAAACACCAATATGCCCCTGTAATCGTTATTATACTTATCTCTAGGACAATAGCAGAGAACGAGTACTACTGCCATATTCTGAATTTAAGTTGATGTTTTAATAATGCCTGTTTCAACAACCAGGTATTTCTAATAAAATACAGGTTCAATTTAAAACAGGATACTGTAATGCCAGAGACAAGCAGAATTTTACTGGGTGTAAATATTGACCATGTTGCAACGCTAAGACAGGCAAGAGGTACTATTTACCCCAATCCGGTGCATGCTGCTTTGCAGGCGGAGCAGGCAGGCGCTGACTCAATTACTTTGCATCTACGCGAAGATCGTCGTCATATACAGGAAAGTGATGTTTTAATGTTAAAAGATATGTTGCTTACTCATATGAATCTTGAAATGGCTGTTACTGATGAAATGCTCTCATTTGCGAGTAAAATACAACCGAGGGACTGTTGTCTGGTGCCAGAGAGCAGGGAAGAGTTAACTACTGAAGGTGGTCTTGATGTAGCTAATCAGGAAGGCCGTATAAAAGAAGCCTGTCAGCAACTAGCTGAATCGAATGTGCGAGTATCATTATTTATTGATGCTGAGTTAAGTCAAATAGAAGCCGCTAAGCGATGTGGGGCACCTGTAATTGAAATACATACGGGACATTTTGCAGATGCTGATAATAGTGATGACGAACTGAAGCAGCTTAAAAAAATTGTTGAAGCTGTACATGTTGCGCATGATCTTGGCTTGCAGGTAAATGCGGGGCATGGTTTGCATTACCATAATGTTCAGGCAATTGCAGCAATACCTCATATTGAGGAATTAAATATTGGACATGCAATTATTGCAGAAGCTCTTTTCTGCGGTATGCAAACAGCTGTTAGTAGTATGAAAAAACTAATGCTGGAAGCCAGACTGTAAAGTATTTTGAAGCTTAATCTAAACGGGGTGTTTGTTAGGTGATCTTAGCGCACCTAACAAACACCCCGTTTAGATTAAGCCTGTTTGAAATTATCCTGATAGTATTCAAGTAAATTATCAATTGAAGTAATGACCCGGGCTAGCCCTTCATCTATCTTGTCGGTTTCTTTAAGATCAATAATGTTTTCAAAATTAGCTGAAGAATTTAATAAGTCTGGAACACCACAATACTTTGTGCCTCCATGTAGTTTATGGATGTGCCTCTTAAGATCATCAGTACTGTTTTCCTGTTTGGCAAGTAATAAATTTTCCCTGTGAACAGGAAGTTCACTTATCAACATTGGGAATAATTCATTAGCCAGTTGCTCATTACCACCGGCTAAATCTATACCTAATTTCGCATTAAATATTTCATTAACAGGTGTTTTAGAATCTTTTTTGTCATTACTAATAGTATCTGTATCAAGCCAACGAGTAAATACATCGAGTAACTGTTGCTCAGTAATAGGCTTTAGTAAAATGTCATTCATGCCTGAGTCAAAAACTTGTAATTGTTCTTCGGGCATTGCATTAGCGGTTAAAGCAACAATTGTTGTGTGTTTGCAAGGGTTGTCCGTTTTTCGTATTTCTTTTGCAGCGGTAAAACCGTTTAGTTTAGGCATATGTAAATCCATAAATATCAAATGAAAATATTCACGATTTGCATACTCAATGGCTTCTTTTCCATCTTCAGCAGTGACTACCTGAATGCCCTGTAACTCCAATAGTGTTTTTGCTAATTTAAGATTTATTTTATTGTCATCAACTAAAAGCACGTGTATGTGAGAAAGTTTCGGTTTGCTGGCAGGTTCGGTAATGTTATCTGTTGTCATGTTGGCTTCTTCCATGTTGGCACTAAATGTGTTTTTAATTATGTTTTTTATTAAACTGGTTCTAGAACAACGGTATATAATTTTTTTAAATCCAATATGTGTTAAATGCTGTGCATCATTAATATCGAAAATACTAGCTAATGTAATAATAGGAAGGTTTGTCTGTTTTATTGTTTTAGCCAGGTTAGTTAATAGCGCATTGTTTTTCAGGTCGTTTCTATTTATACCAGCGACAATACCTACGACTTCATTATCTGTATCAGCTGAAAGTAGCTCGGGTATCCTTTCTACTCGACTCGTTTCTATAGTTTCTATGCCCAAACTATTTAATAAAGCACGGCTTGATATCTTATGCTGATCAATCGATTCGAAAAGTATAACCTTGAATTCAGAAGTGTTTTCCAAGTTAGCAAAAGATGTCTGATTTGAAAATAATGGAACTGTAAACCAGAAGCTGGAACCTTTGTTTAGATTGCTTTCAAAACCTATTTCACCATTCATCAATTCAGCGAGTTTTCGAGAGATCACTAAGCCAAGACCTGTGCCGCCAAAGTTTCTACTAATCGATGTGTCGGCCTGTGTAAAAGCAGTGAATAAGCGTTGTTTGCTTAACTCATCAAGCCCCATACCAGTGTCGGTTACAGTGAAACGAATAACTTCTTCTTTGTTCGGTAGTGTTTCTACAAGAACACGTATAATTACGTGGCCATTTTGAGTGAATTTTACGGCGTTGCTAATCAGGTTAATTAGTATTTGACGAATCCGTGAGGGGTCTCCAGAAATGTTTTCAGGTAATTGGCACGAAGGGTGGTAAATTAGCTCTATGTCTTTCTGGTAAGCCATAGGTGCGAACATGGTAATTATTTCATCCATAACATCATCTAGACTGAAATTAATGTTTTCAATATTGAGTTTTCCGGATTCAATTTTTGAGAAGTCCAGAATATCATTTATAATGGTTAATAGGTTGCTTGCAGAACTGCGTATAGTATTTACAAAATCATCCTGTTCATCAGTTAATTTGGTTTTTCCAAGTAATTCAGTAAAACCAATTACGCCATTCATTGGTGTGCGAATTTCATGGCTCATATTGGCTAAAAATTCAGATTTTATTTTGCTTGCAGAAAGCGCCTGATTTCTAGCTAGATCAATTTCTATGTTTTGAATTTCAAGCTCTTCCAGTGTTTTCTTTAAATTAGCTGTCGTATTGTTAACCTGGCTTAATAGTTCGGCGCGAATTAACTGCATTTCGCTAGCCATTTTATTTACACCTTCTTCAAGTGAGCCAATCTCACCACCACTGTCTATTTGAATACGTGTATTTAATTCACCCTGGGCAATTTTTTTAACAGCATCTGTTAGTCTTTGGATTGGTTTAACAACGCTTCTGCTGATGCTGATCGCAAGAAATACTGTTATTAATAATCCAAAAAATGTAATTAAAAATCCTTTAATTAAACCATCAATTTGTTGAACCTGGGTTGACTGGTTATTTAATGTGACATGAACATAGCCTAATGTGCTTGATGGTATAGATGTTGTCGTATTGTCCAGGAAAAGTTCTTCATAATCTGCAATATTCACATCACTACCGGTTATTGTTGCGGTATATTTAAATTCTTTTGGACTTATGAATATGGGAAGAACCGTTTCAGGAGGGTTTATTTTTCGTGTTCGACTGATTAGTACTTCATTGTATTTGTTACTAATGGTGATATTGGTTATGTCACTTTCTCGTAATGTATTGTTAATAAGGTTTTCTAATATTTCTAGATTACCTGCAAATACACCATACTCACTTGCTGGTGACAGGTTATCAGCAATGAGTTGTCCTTTGATATGCAGAGCTTCTTCAATATAAGAATATCGGTTGAAGCTGAAGTATGATGCTAGTGCTAAAGCAATTAGTAAGGTTGGCAATAATGCCAGAAACATAACGCGTTTATTAATTCCCCAGTTTCTCATTACTGCATCTCAGCCTTTTTAATTTGTCGAATAATGGCTTTATTTGCTGATAGTTTAATTCCCAACGATCTTGCGACATTTTTGTTTAATGCGACTGAAAAATCATCAGGATAATATTCTTTTTTTTCAAATTCATTATTAATAAAATAACTTGCTGAAATGTTAATGATTTGTTCGCTTATCTGTTCTGGTTCTGAATAAATAGCAGCGATTGCACCAGCGCGTACATAGGCTTGTGAAAAACCAATTATCGGAAGTTTGTTGCGATAGGCAAGTAATAAAACACCCCGAATAGTACTTTTGTTGTAGATAACTGGATCAGGAAGAGTCAGTAATACATTGGATTTATTACTCAATGCTTTTAGTGAAGTAGTTAACTCGTCTGAATTTTTTATCTCTTCAATTTTTATTTTATGAGGTGAATTAACTGAAATCGCTTGCAAAGGTTTAGTTAAGTCTTTGGTGTATGGCCCTAGTAAAACACCTGTTTTCTTATTTGGTCCTAAAAGTGTCGTGATTAAGCGGAATTGTCGATTTAAAGGCTGATCGATAAGCAAGCTGCTCCAGTTTTTCCTGTTTGGATATTTTTCACTTAAAGAACTGGAAATATGTCTAGGTATCAGGGCGCTCAATATAGGGGTGGTTATATTGGCGTCTAGCAGTGTTTTGGTTGTCTGGCTTCCTATGGCAATTATCAGTGATGGGTTTTTTATTGCTAATATGTCTAATTGTTGTGGTTCAAGCAGCATCTTGCTAACTGAGTAGTTCTGATTAGACAAGTTATGTTGTAGCTGATCTATGAGTTGCTGGCTAAATCCCTGTGACTTTTTATATACAATCAGTATATCTTTATCTGTAGTGTTTGCGTGTACGGAAAAAGCGAATAATAATAAAAGAAAGCCAGATACTAATAGTTTAATAGTAGACACAACGAAGTCTAATGGCATTAAACCATTTTCTCCTATACTATTTTGGCTGCAATTTAGTCGTGTTCCCTGAATCATTCCGTGTGATACTTTCGTCCTGTAATCTTTTGGATCGTGCAATGAAGCTTTTCCATATTAATTACTGTTAATTATTCAACTTAATTGAACTTAAAGGCAAGTTCAAAATATCCTCTTCGGTCTTGTTCACTGCCTGGAATATTAACGTTTTGTTGAGCAGGATCAGTAAAACTGGTCTGAGTATAGTCAAAGTGTGAGCCAGCCAGATTTTGAACAATCAAAGAAAAGTCGATGCGACCATCGGCAGTTTTATGTGATTTACGTATAACCAAATCGATTTTGGTGTAACTTTCTGCAGACCTGTCTTTGTAGTCATTAGCTGTAAGACCCCGAGAGCTGGTACGGTCTAACCAGTCCATATCCTGCACATGATAAATAGAAAGACTTGTGTTCAGATCGTTTGGCCACTGTTTCATTATCATAGCGCCGAAGCTTTGTTTAGGTGACGATTCTTCAAGTCGACCAACAATGCGTGGCTGGTCATTTGCCGAGATGCTGGTATTTGTTATTTCAGCGCTGATTTCAACATATGCATAATATGCATATAAACGTAAATCGGGTGATATCTGGTAATCACTATAGGCTTCAAATCCCTGAGTATCACTTTTTGCTGAATTACCAAAATATGCAGCCCCCGGATCTCCAATAACAATGCTTGAAACAAAACTCGGGTCGGTTGGATCATAAACTATACCAAGTGCTGTATTCAGGTCATCTATATTTTCGCCTGGAACATTTTCTAACTGGTTTATACCAGAAATCAGTGAATTAATTTTATCTTTAAAAAACTTGAAATCTATAACGAGTTCATTGTTTAGAAAATTCATCATCCAGCCAAATTCGAAACTTGTGATTTCCTCCGAGTTTACATTTCCCGGAGAGAAAAACTCAACATCTACGAGCTGGTCACTACCAATCATGGCTATAATGGGGTCATTTGCAGCAAGCGGCACACCGTCATTTCTTGTTAGTACTTGCTCTAATGCGACATAACCTGATTCATCAAAAATAGTCGGTGTTCGAGTCGCTTTTGAAGCACCTAGTCTGAAAGTATGGTTATCGGTGAGGTGATGAATCAAGGCGAGTCTGGGGGCGATATCGGTACCCGAGATATCATTATTCTCAATCATTAAACCAGCGTTTAATATCCAGTCATCAGTAAAGCTAAATTCACCATGGGTGAACACTCTATATAATAAAAGGCTGTTATCTGTATCTGGATCGAAAACATTATTAGCCCCAACCTTATCGAGTCTGACGCTGGTGCCCGATACCAGGCGAAGTGAATCAAGAGGTTGATAGTAATAGGCAACTTCCAAATCATGGCGTTCAGACATCAGGTCAAAGGTATCAAAAACATCAAAAGAATCTAAACCCAGAGCAGATCCATCAACAGTAGCGAAAAATGACGATTCAAAACTATTGGTTTTATTGTAATAGTACTGTACAGATAAACTCGTTTCATTTTTAAAATTGTGTTCGAGTCTAATGTGTTGAAAGGCCGTTGCGACATCAAAATCATTATCAATGTCGCCCACAAATTCAAGGACATCACCATAGGTGCTATCTTGAGCTCCACCTGCATAATAAAGCTGAGTAGATAAATTAATCTGGTAATCGAGCCGGTAACTTAGAAAGTCTGTTTCAGTGAAGTCATTGAGTAGATCGGTACCTGAATTATTTTTAGTACCAACAGAAATCCGGTAGTCCAGATCATCTGACTGGCCACCAAAACGGTAAAAAACATCAGCCGTATCATGTGCGCCCACTGTGCTTTTAATGTAATGCCCCTGTTCTTCAGAGGCGTGTTTAGTCGTAATGCTAATGACAGCTAAAAAGGCATTATTACCGTAGGTAGATGCATTCGGTCCACGGATTATTTCCAGGCGCTCAATATCATCTATGGTTACTATCAGATCTGACCAGGAAACCCCGGATAATGTTGGTAAATAAACAGAGCGACCATCTATAACCAGCTGTATGCGGCTAGACTCTCTATCACTATGACCGTGATATGTTGCAACAGGGCTGTTGCCATTTAAATAACCAACAGTAAAACCAGGTACTAATCGAAGTATATCCGGGATGGTTTGAGCACCCGAAGCATCAATCATCTGTCGGTCTATAACCGTGGTTGAAACGGGAGATTCGTTTAGTGGTTGAGAAAGTCTCGTGGCAGAGATTATAACCGGCATCTCATCAAGGTACATATCCTCGGAACCAAGCATGGCCAGCGTATTATCTGAGTTATCTGCAAACAGGCTTAACGGTATTAGTAGTAACAGGGCAATAAAAGGAGTATTTGAATTCATTTAATATATCTACAGCGGCTCACGGATTTAATTTTAGGGGGATCCTAAATATGTGATAATGTTCTGAATTCCCTGAAGCCTTATGATTATAAAGTTGATTCTAGCAGCTTTTGTTGTAAAAACTAATTTTGAAAGTGACTAAATTTATGCATTCTGAAGAATTCCCGACCTTAGAAGACTTTGTTGGCAATACCCCATTGGTGCGCCTGCAACGGTTGGTGCCGAATAATAATATCGTACTGGTTAAGCTGGAAGGTAATAATCCTGCCGGATCTGTGAAAGATCGGCCGGCTATGAGCATGATTAAACTGGCTGAAGAGCGGGGAGACATTAAACCCGGTGATACCTTAATTGAAGCTACCAGTGGTAATACGGGTATTGCGCTTGCTATGGCGGCGGCAATTAAAGGTTATAAGATGGTTCTGATTATGCCAGATAATATGAGTGAAGAGCGCCGGGCCAGTATGAAAGCATATGGCGCTGAGTTAATCAGTGTTACACGAGAACAGAGCATGGAAGGTGCTCGTGATCTGGCGCTGCAAATGCAGGCTGAAGGTAAGGGGATAGTACTAGATCAGTTTAATAACCAGGATAACCCTGTTGCGCATTACGAAGGCACAGGCCCTGAAATTTGGCGCGATACAAAAGGTAAGATTACTCATTTTGTGAGTGCAATGGGCACCACAGGTACCATAATGGGAACATCACGTTATCTAAAAGAGCAGAATTCCGAAGTTAAAATAGTTGGTGTACAACCAGAAGAAGGCTCGAAAATTCCGGGGATTCGTCGTTGGCCGAAGGAATATTTACCCGGTATTTTTGATGAGAACCGTGTAGATTTAACTATTGATATTGGCCAGCAATTAGCAGAGGACACTACACGACGTCTGGCATCTGAAGAAGGAATTTTTTGTGGTATTTCATCTGGTGGAGCCGTTGCAGCAGCGTTAAAGCTTTGTGAGCAGGTTGAAAATGCAGTCATCGTATCGATTATCTGTGACCGTGGGGATCGTTATCTATCAACAGGTGTATTCCCTGCCTGATAATTAAATCCAGCAGCTGATTTATTGTTACTTAAGAGAATTTAGTTCGGTTTTTATTTGAATTAACTGAAATCTGTAAATATAGAAAGAATTAATTATATGTCTAAAAGAAGAGTGCGTAGAAAACGCCTGCCAGAAGAACTTGTTGAAGCCACAATAGAGTCATTAAGCCCTGAAGGCAGAGGCGTGACTCATATTGAAGGTAAGGTTGTATTTATTGATTTTGCCCTTGCAGGTGAAGTGGTTGAGTTCAAATACAGTCGAATGAGCAAAAAATTCGATGAAGGACGTGCTGTTAATATTTTAAAGGCTTCAGCAGACAGGGTTGATCCTATTTGTGAACACTTTACCGTGTGTGGTGGCTGTAGTATGCAGCATCAGGATCATGAAGCTCAAATTATCAGTAAACAGGATGCCTTGATGTTACAGTTTCAGCATCTGGGGCAAGTGCAGCCGAAAAATATTCTGCCACCATTAAGGGGGCCGGTTAAACACTATCGGCAAAAGGCCCGATTAGGTGTGAAATATGTTCATAAAAAAGACAAAGTGCTGGTTGGTTTCCGTGAAAAAGGTAATTCTTTTTTGGCAGATATTCTAAATTGCCCTGTACTGCACGAGTCAGTGGGTTTGCGCATTACTGATTTATCTAACCTGTTAGTCACTATGAAAGCAAGGCAAAGTATTCCTCAGATAGAAGTGGCGGTAGATGATACAAAAACCGCTTTGGTATTTCGTCACCTTGAAGAACTGTGTGAAAGCGATAGAGCTGCATTAATAGAGTTTGCTCAAAGAAATGATTTACAAATTATGCTGCAATCAGGTGGGCCTCATACAATCACCGCTTTATGGCCAGAAAATCCACCTGCTTTAAGTTATACATTACATGAACAACAGGTCACCATTGAATTTCAGGTTAATGATTTTACTCAGGTAAATAGTGAAATAAACCAGTCAATGGTGAGTAATGCGTTACAAATGTTAGAACTGG
>Ga0316205_10005789_pt1 | contig 10091 bp, 7 predicted proteins | sample 3monthpyrite_MG_FD_204941 | JGI IMG/M metagenome (GOLD analysis project Ga0316205, IMG submission 204941) | Microbial mat bacterial communities from mineral coupon in-situ incubated in ocean water Damariscotta River, Maine, United States -... | ecosystem: Environmental > Aquatic > Marine >...
AGATAGTTTGTTCCCTTCTAGGTTTAAAAACTCATTAGCAGGCACATTATCAGGTAAAATGTAACTGCCTTCAGCTTTTAACATGGCTGGAAATATAATACAGTGGAATACGATATTGTCTTTTCCAATAAAATGCAGCAATTTAGTATTTTCATCTTTCCAATAAGGCTCCCAATCTTTTCCTTCTCTTTCGGCCCACTCTTTGGTGGCCGAAATATATCCAATTGGTGCATCAAACCATACGTAAAGTACTTTTCCATCCGCTCCTTCCACGGGTACAGGAATACCCCAGTCCAAGTCTCTGGTTACCGCGCGGGGTCGTAATCCGTCATCTATCCACGATTTACATTGCCCATAAACATTGGTCTTCCAATCCTTTTTATGACCTTCTAAAATCCATTCTTTCAACCAACCTTCGTATTGGTCGAGGGGTAAAAACCAGTGTTTCGTTTCTTTGAGGCTTGGAACGGCCCCCGTGATAGCGCTTTTTGGTTGAATAAGGTCGGTTGCGTTGTGTGATGTTCCACAATTTTCACACTGATCACCATAACTTTCTTCGAAGCCACATTTGGGACAGGTTCCAACTATAAATCGGTCTGCTAGAAATTGATTGGCTTCAGCATCATAAAACTGTTCGGTCACTTGTTCTACAAACTTGCCATCATCGTATAATTTTTTGAAGAATTCGGAGGCGGTGTCGTGATGTACCTTCGCCGAAGTTCGAGAATAGTTGTCGAATGAAATTCCAAAATCTTCAAAGGAACTTTTGATGATAGCATGGTATTTATCCACCACTTGTTGAGGCGTGATTCCTTCTTTTTTCGCTTTGAGCGTAATAGGAACTCCATGTTCATCGCTTCCGCAGACAAAGAGAACGTCCCTTTCCTGCAAGCGCTGGAAACGAGCATAAATATCAGCCGGAATGTAAACACCTGCCAAATGGCCAATATGCACAGGACCATTGGTATAAGGCAATGCGGCAGTGATGGTATATCTTTTTGGATCTTGAGTCATAAGTTGTAACGAATGCGCACCTTTTATTCTTTCAAGTTAAAATAACCGTCTAAAGGTGCCGTAAACATGTGCAAAAATAGGAATTTTATCTTCGGAAGTATAGGTCTCAAAAAGAAAAGCCTTCCTGAGGGAAGACTTTTTCTATATCTATGTCAAAAGCGGTTAGGCAATCATAATAGACTTGCTATAATTTTGTCCGCCCGTGGTGATTCGATAAATATATTGACCAAAGCTTAAATTAGTGTTCACCGCTGCTTTAACATCAATTTTATGTTGTCCAGGAAATAACATTTCATTTTTAATAGTCGCGATTTCCTTGCTCATAATATCGTACAACTTAATGGTAACATTAGCTGTTGTAGGCATTTGTATTTCAATAAAAGTGCGGTCGTTTTGATAGGTAGGACGATGGACTAAACGACTTACATTACTGAAATCTCGTGTTCCTAAAGTATCACAATTGAAACCAAGGTCTAAGTGTTCGTAAGTCTGTCCTAAGAGAATTAAATCTAAGACTACTGGCTCCAGACAGAACCAATCAGTCAAAATTGTACTGTAAACATCTCTAAAATCGGATGTTGGAATAAGGTTATCGTTACTATCCCATTCGGTAATGTCAGGATGTTCTCCTACCAATCCGCTACCTTCTAATCCTGGGCCAAATAATAGCACTGGTGAAGCAGCCCCATGATCGGTTCCTTGGGATCCATTTTCGTATGGGCGGCGGCCAAATTCAGAAATAGTCATGGACAGCACAGTCGAGTCCATACCCGTCGCAGCTAGATCTTCGTAAAAGCTTTTCATCGAATTTGCTACATCTTCCAATATCGTTCGGTGTTCGTCTACTTGGTTGGCATGCGTATCGAAACCATCCAAAGTTACCATATACACTTTGGTTCCTAACCCTCCTTTGATAAGACGCGCTACGATGGCCAATTGACTTGCTAGATCTGCGTTGGGATCGTAATTAGCGTCGTTATTTGCTGCCATATAGGCGTCGTTAATTACACTTGCATATAAAAATGTAGTATTGGTGGTAGAACGCATATATAATAGCTTATCGCCATATACACAATCCGGGATATCCAATACATCGTGAAAAGTACCATTTTGGGCCACATTGGCCAGTTGCGTGGGATTGGCTACTGCGAAGGCATAATTGTTGGAACTTCCTTCAAAAACAAGGTTTCCAATACTTCCAATTTGCACCGCAGGCGGAGTAGCAGGAGGATTGACTATATAATCTGGATAAAGATCTTCAAAATATCGTCCCCACCAGCCGGTCGGTTCAATATCGTTGGCTTCAGCAGAGGCCCAGATATCGGAACTTCTAAAATGTGATAGATTTTGATCTGGATAGCCCACACCATGGACCACTTTCATTTTACCGTCTCCCCAGATAGACTCTAGACCTGGGCTTAAGTAATTTGGAATTCCGAAGTCACTATTCAGCATAAACAAGTCGCTTTGCTGATGGCGAATGGTTGGTCTCAAATTGGCATAATTGGCGTAATCGTAAACAGGCACGATGGTATTCAAGCCGTCATTACCCCCTTTAAGACGTATAATAACCAATATACGATCGTTATCACTTTCAGCCAAAGCCACGGATAATGGTGAGGGCGCAGAGGCTGATACGGAACTAGCCCCAAGCATCATACTTCCGGCGCCAGCCAGACCCAAGGCCTGTATAAAGGAACGTCTGTTCCATTGGCTATGTTCTTGATCGTGAATATGCTTATCTTCTTTAGCAGCTTTTTTATTCGGGATGGAGTGATTGTCACACATAGCGTAATTATTTAAGTTGAAATTCGGGCATTCTAATAATATGGACCAGTAATAGTAGGCACTGATAAGGTGCTTCGGTCCAACTCAAATTCCAAGTGCCATCATCATAGTAGTTCTGTGGAATGTCCCATTTAAAGACGTCTGTTGCGGTATCGTAATCGCTTAAAGTGTGTAAGGTTTTGGGTACGAAGTGGTCTACCATTACTTGTGTGATAAATTCAGGGTCGTTACTGTCGTTGGACAATTCGCGAGCAAGATCTACCAAACTAAATTCGTAGCCACCATCAAACAAAAAGGTAATGTATATTTCCATGAACTCCCATCGACCAGTGAGTGTCGAGCTATTAATCCATGTTTCGTCTCGTTGCCACCCTGAAACATCGGGTGGGTCATAAATTTCTTGCCCCATAATACCAGAGTAGTAAGTGAAGGCATTCATGATTTGGTAGCTATTATAAAAGAAACTAGCGTCTGTTGCAAAGCTGAATATCACATCCACCGGACTTTTAATAACTACGCCTAATGCTCTTTCATCAAAAAAGTGTTCGCTTTTAAAGAGCTGTTTTAGCATGGGCACCAACTCGAAGTTGTTGTCGATTAGGGTTTGCGCGAGTGGTTGGATTATATCCTGTTCGATTAGGCTGTCTACGTCTGGACTTACAAAATATCGATAGAGTTTTTTACAAATGTGAGTTGCAATTTCATTACTACGCTCGTTAAATAGAATGTCAATAACGTCATCGTAGTCCCAATTTCCGGTCTGCCCGAAAATAGTTTTGTCTCCACTATCAAAGGTGCTTGCGTCAAAATAAACATCCGCTCCTGGTTCTGTCCAATGATTGTACCCTGTGAGGGCCCTTGCCGTTTCAGTAATGTCGTCCTGAGTATAGTTATTTCCTTCCCCAAGGGTAAACAATTCGTATAATTCTCGAGCGTAGTTCTCGTTAGGATCGTTATTGGTATTTTCAAAACCATTGAGGTAGAGTAACATCATATTATTAACCCCAATTTGTTTTACAAATTCTTTGTAATTGCCTACGGCATGAATCTGCATGTCGTTATAATATTGGAAAATATAAGGAGCGTAGTAGACGGTTTCTGATTCGGTCACAAAGTGGTTCATCCAGAAAAATGCCAAACGACCTCTTAGTTTTTCGTCCATAAAGTGGAATCCAGTTTGATTACGCCACCCATTGATGTACTCTGTGTTCTCAGTTTCAAAATCTACGTAATCACTAACAGCGTAGTATCCCCAAACGGGTGCTGGTGCTGGCGGAAGATTAAATGCGTTATCCACCAAATTATCAATGAAATCACCTGGACTTAATGCGAGAGCGTCATCCACTTGCATCACGTTTGCACCAAAGGCAAGACGTCTATAAGCATGTTTTATTTTTGTAGTATTCCAAGGGTTTCCGCCAGAAGGAACATAGGGGGAAAGTGTGGCTGTATTGCAGGACAAGTTAGTAGCAATTTCCATGATAGATGGTATTTTGGGGTTCATTATCAGTTTTAAATATACTGAATCATAACGTTTTAGTCAAATTGGACTAGATTTTAACAGAATAGTTTAATTTTAATTCCTTATAAGACGTATTTTCAAATTATATGGTTACACCCCCTTCTTTACAACCCGGTGATACGGTAGCAATTGTTTCTACCGCAAGAAAAATTACTAAATCTGAATTGAATCCTGCCCTCAAACTTTTGGCGAAAATGAAACTGAAAGCCGTTTTGGGTCATACTATTGGAGCGGAGGAGCATCAATTTGCGGGAAGTGATTCCTTGCGCACCAGAGACTTTCAGGCCATGATGGATAACCCAAATATTAACGCAATTTGGTGCGCTCGTGGCGGATATGGTACGGTGCGAATATTGGACGGACTCAATTTTTCTGGATTCAAGAAAAACCCAAAGTGGATTATAGGTTATAGCGATATTACCGCCTTACATAGCCACATTCATAACTTCGGAATTGAGACACTACACGCTCAAATGCCATTGGATATTGAAAAAAAGAGCAAGGAAGCTCAAGATGGTATTTTTGAAGTTCTCTTCGGAAATAAATATAGTATCACTTATGCTTCAGAAAATGAAAAGAGTAGGGTAGGCCTAGCGAAAGGGACCCTAGTGGGTGGGAACTTGTCTGTACTATATTCTCTTTGCGGAAGTCCTTCAGAAATAAATACAGCTGGTAAAATACTTTTTTTAGAGGATCTAGACGAGTATTTGTATCACATTGACCGTATGTTTCAGAATTTAAAGCGAAACGGTCTTTTAGAAAATTTGGCGGGGCTTATCATTGGTGGGTTTACCCAACTGCATGACAATGCGATTCCTTTTGGAAAAAATATTGAGAAGATTGTGGCAGAGGCTGTGGGGGAAACTAACTACCCAATTTGTTTTCATTTCCCTGCGGGTCACATAAAGGACAACCGTGCTCTTATTTTTGGACGAGAGGTTCAATTGGGCGTTAAAACTGATGCCATTTCTTTGGAATTTTAATGTCCTATCATTCATTCATGTAGTTTTAAAGTCGTGATTTATTAATTCCGACAATAAGCCTATTCTTAGGCACTATTCAATACGCAGCATTTTGTAATTTCGGCTCAAATAAGAATTGAGAAATTGGCCGATCATAACGAATTAGGAAAATTAGGAGAGCAACTCGCTACCCAGTTCCTATTGGATAAAGGCTATGCGATTTTGGAACGAAATTTTATTTTCGACAAGGCTGAAATAGACATTATTGCCCAAAAGGACGAGGATACGATTGTAGTTGTTGAAGTGAAAACCAGAAACAGCGCCTTTTTTGGAGATCCTCAAAGTTTTGTTACATCGGGGAAGATAAAGTTGTTAGTGAAAGCAGCCAATGAATATATAATTTCTAATGGCCTTACGCGGGAAGTCCGATTTGATATTATCTCAGTTTTGAAAAATAATACAACGCAAAAAGTTGAGCATTTTCAGAATGCATTTTATCATTTTTAACGTGTTAATGTACCCAACCGCACGTTTTTGTGATATATAAAAAATATTTTTATGGAAAAGATTGCTTTGATGATCACCTTTGAGTTTATAGACGTTATTGTCTTGGTTGGAATATGCCAAGGAATCTTCCTTTCATTGACCATTCAGCGGATATTGAACAATAATAAAAAGGCAAATGCCATTCTTTCCTTACTCATTGGCATTTCCACGTTAATGCTAATAGGACGAGTACTTATGATGCGTTTTTTTTCAGAATGGGTATTTATTTGGGCACTTGTATTTGATGTGGTTATCTATTTATTTGGCCCCCTATTTTATTTGTACACCAAGCGATTACTTTTCAAGGATAGCGCTCCAATCGTTCTAAACAAACTGCACTATTTACCCGCAGCGCTATTTTTCGCCATGGCCTGTTGTTATCTTTTGTTTTACACTCCTGCTCAATATTTTGAGGCATATCGGCAAGGCGAATTAAGCCTTATGTTTAATTTGGTCTTAATCACAGGTTTGGCTTCCAACTTTTATTATTTGATTCAATCATTTAGAACCCTTAGCAAATTTAGACGCACTGAAAAGAATAGTTTTTCTTTCGATCAGAATCCAGTTCGGTTTCTAACGCTGTTTTTAATTGGTATTGGAGCAATCATGACGGCTTGGCTCCTTGGATTCTTGAACACTAAATTATTTGATGGTTTTCTAGCCTACATTGGCTATGACGCCATTTGGATTGCCATCCCGGTATTTATTTATATCATCGGATATTTCAGTTTAAAACAACCTGAGTTGTTCAGAATTACGAGTTCAAAGGAGGATGGCCCAAAAAAGAGTCGCCTTTCCAAGGCAGAAGCAAAACTATTACAAGAGAAGTTGGATAGTCTTATGACTAATGAGAGGATCTATTTGCAAAGTAATCTGACTCTGGCAGAAGTTTCGGAAAAAATAAACACCTCGACCAATAACCTTTCCTGGTTATTAAACAATACCTATCAAACCACATTTTACGATTTCATTAATGGGTATCGAGTGAAAGAGTTCGTTAAAAAAGTAGCCAATGAAGAGCATCTTCAACATACGATACTCGCGCTTTCGATGGATGCTGGTTTCAATTCTAAGTCTACTTTTAACAAAGCCTTCAAGAGTGAAATGAACGAAACTCCTAGTAATTTCATAAAGAAACATCGGGCCGCGTAAGCTTTACGTCCAAATGTATGCAAACGGTCGATTACTAATTATTCTGAATATAGGTTTGTTTAAAATTTAAAATTCAGAATCATGAAAAAAACGACATTTACTTTTTTAGTAGCTTTATTAACCTTGGCCTCATCTGCCCAAACGGTTACCACTTATACCGACGGAACTCCCGATGACGCCATTGCGATCGATGAAAACGGAAATATATACGCTTCCCAGTTTACTGGAGATTCGGTGTTTACATTCGACTCGAACGGAACGGCAACCACCTTTGCAAGTGGGATGGATACTCCTAATGGACTTGACTTTGACTCGAACGGTAATCTGTACGTTTGCGATTTTAACGCGAACGAAATTCTTAGGTTCGACAGCAACGGTGTACTAGATGCATCTATTACTGTTCCTGGCAATCCATCCGGGATGATCAAAGCATGGGATAATGATGATATGATTTATACTCGTTATGGAGCAAATACCATTAATAGGGTTACGCCTGGTGGGGTTTTTACTGAAGTCTCTTCGGATGCCGCGTTAAACGGTCCCGTAGGCTTAGCATACGATGACGACAATAACTTATATGTAGCCAATTATAACAATCGTGAAGTATTTAAAGTACTTCCCAATGGTGACTTAGAGTACATAGCAACCGTGGGTACTGTAGGTAATCTTGGTTTTATTGCCTATGGACATGGAATGCTGTGGGGAACTGGGATTAGTGATCACAAAATTTATTTAATTGACCCCGCAGATATAGATGAAGTGAGCGTTTATGCCGGAAGTACCATTGGAGGTACGGATGGTGATATCTCTCAAGCCACTTTCAATCGGCCTAATGGTATTTTATTTAGTGAGGACGAAACGATTCTATATATCACAGATTTTGGCTCGAAGAACTTACGCATTATTACAGGTGTGACACTTTCTGCAAACGACAATAGACTGAATACAAACAACGTGCAATTGGCGCCAAATCCGGCGGTCGATACGTTGCATATTCGAATTAATACTTCGGAAATTGGCGATGCCTCTTTGAAGGTGTACGATGTTTTAGGAAAGACACTTTTTTCTTCTGAATTGATTCTGAATGGTAATCTTGCTTCAAGCACATTAGATGTGAGTGCTTGGAATAGTGGCACCTATTTCGTGGAAATTACTTCACAAAATGGAACAGTCACTAAGAGATTTATACGTTAGATTCCCCGAAGGTCGGAAGGAGTGTTTGCCTTTCGACCTTTATTTTTTAGAAATTATCTCAACCAGTCCGTCTAATTCGTCTGGTTTGGCGATAATCTTTTTATCCTTATCAAGTAAGAAATAAGTAGGGGTTTGTGAAATATTATAGATTTTAGCTACTTCGTTTTGCCACTTTCCCATTCCGGGAATATGAAGAAACTCGGCTAATCGAAGTGATTCATTTTTCCAGCTATAGATATCGTCTTCAAGCCCAAATGCTACCACTTGGTATTTGTTCTTTGGAAATTCCTGTATCTTATTTTGAAGCTTAGGCAACTCTTGCAAACAATGGGGGCAACTACTGCTCCAAAACACCAATATGTAATGTTCCGAACCTGTCAATTCATGAAACCACTGGGTGCTACCATCTTCCAGTTTCCAAGAAAAATTTGGGGCCGTAGCACCAACAGAAAGGCTTTCATAGGTGAAAAGCATATTCACAAGTGTTGTTTCTTTTAGTTCTTTGGCAAGAGGGCTCAAATGTTTTCTCGATAAGTAATTAGCCTTTTGTGGGTCATCCAAATTGACAAATGCCTGCCAGATATTCAATAAAATACTTTTTTGATACTCTGTGCTTGCACCTTTTAAAAATGTAGCTACGGTATCTATATCTTCTTTGTTTTCAATATAGTAAAAACACTGATCGAGTAAGAAGCGAGATTTCTGAAGTGTCAAATCGCTTGCATCAATAGCGTCAAAATAAGCTTCTTTATTATGTTTAAAATAGACTTTGCTTTCTTCAAAAGAGGTTGGCATATAGGGGCGTGAAGCTCTAATAAAGCTACCGGAAATTAAATTTTCTGAAGTTTTTTCGAACCTCTCTTGCGCTTCTTTTTGACGTGATACAAGTGATATAATGGTCAATGAATCTGTCGGGTTTTCCCCATAACGTTTGGCGATTTCATAATTGAGAGGAATCACCTCTGCTTGGTATTCGCTCCAAACTTTATTTTCTTCCGAAGAAATAAAAGTAAGACCCTCGGTTTCAGAAAAAGATAACTCAATGTCTTCTTTTCCATTGTAAATAAACTCAAAGTTGTTCTCTTCAGGAGGGACCGCATAAACAAATCTATACATGCCAGCCACCATCGAACTATCCATTTTGATGGAAAATTTTCCTTCGTCAATTTTCGTGTCGGTTGTATATCGATCATTGGTGGGGGTGATGCGATAGAGAAGGCCCCATTTATAATTTTCAGCAGGAGTAAAGCTACCACTAATGGTATTTTGACCTATAGAAAATAGTGGGATAAAAAATATGAGAAGAAGTAATCGTTGTGTCATAGGGCTGCAAATATAGGTAACTCAAGCCAAAAATGATGCCAACTAATCTAAGGGATAAGGCATTAGGACGAAAACCGCTGTAATTCGGCGAGGGCCTTCTCTACCGAAGTAACTTGCTCCATCGTCAACAGCAATCGCAAGCCATTTCGGGTTTGTTTTTCCTTCATTTTTACTGAACTGGAATGGGCTTGCACATATTCCAATACTTTGCCAAAAGCAGCGCTTTGATAAAAGGAACTTTCCTGATCGTAAATAAAGTACCCCACAAAACGATTCTTTTTCATTACCACTCTTTCAAGCCCCATGCGCAGTGCAATCCACTTTATTCGAACGCTATTCATTAGATCGATCACTGGTTCTGGTAATGCGCCGAAACGGTCCACCAATTCTTTTTCAAACTTTTGAAGGGCATCTTCGTTTTTTATTTCGTTGAGCTTGGTGTACAAATTAAGTCGTTCGGTAATGTTGTTTACATAATCATCTGGAAAGAGCAGTTCAAAATCGGTATCAATCACTATTTCTTTAATGAATACCTTTTTCTCATGCTCGGTGCCAACGTAGAGTTCTTTGAATTCTTTCTCCTTGAGTTC
>Ga0316205_10005790_pt1 | contig 10090 bp, 8 predicted proteins | sample 3monthpyrite_MG_FD_204941 | JGI IMG/M metagenome (GOLD analysis project Ga0316205, IMG submission 204941) | Microbial mat bacterial communities from mineral coupon in-situ incubated in ocean water Damariscotta River, Maine, United States -... | ecosystem: Environmental > Aquatic > Marine >...
AAGCAGAGAGAAACATACTGCTACTTAGTAGTACGGGTACGAATATTTTATTTATTAAGGTGTTTTTTAAGGGTTCCATTGGTGTGCTCCTTTGAATTCTTTTTAACCATATTCATCAAACATAAGTGTTTGATTAAATTTCTTTTCATACTTCAAGAGACTCCAAGAGTACGGTTATTTGAAAAAATTAATTTATATTTACAGTTTGAACAAAATCGCGATGTACACTAAAAAAGTGAATAATTTTTTCAAATTTTCAGGGTTTTGCTGTCTCATTATTAATGGATAAATGAATAATGAGATTTCAACGATTTATGAGAGCCGCACAACACACCCTTGTTCAAAGTAGCTGGAAAATCCGTTTTCCCTTCTTTATGTCATGCATCTTGATATGTATTCTTTTTGGTATGGCATCATTCTCATGGGCTAAATCCGTGGTTCCTCCTGATGATCCAACCCAGTCCATTGCCTATTGGAAGCCGCATATTATCTCAGCGGACATGGATCCTCTGGTAGCAAAGACACAAGCAGTTTTTTCTGTGCTGCTGCGCGCCTGGGACAGTTCGCGGCTGGAGCCAAACCTCTATGTGGTAAATTCCAGTGCAGGGCCATGGGCCGCATCGTTGTCGGATGGCAATATCCTGATGAGCCGGGATGCCATTAAAACCTGTATGAAATTTGGAGAAGATCGAGCAGAACACTTACTGGCTTTTGTACTCGCCCATGAGCTAGCACATCAACGTTCAGATGACTTGTGGCACCAACGATTCTTTCGCATGGTGGATAATCAGTCACCCGAAGTAAAGAAAAAGATGCTAAGTGGTTTAGAGTTAGATGCCACTTACGTGGCAACACTGGCGCAAAAAGAAGCCCAGGCAGATCATGACAGCTTAATCATGCTATCAAGCGTCGGATACGATCCTTATACCGTACTGGACAAAAAAGATTTTTTTACCGCCTGGGTTGAAAATATCTGGCAAAACTCGTGTTCCTTGACTGAAGAAGGTACGGCCAATTATCAGGCGTGTAAACAGGCTCAAACTCGTGCATTGCGTGCTCGTACACAACTCACCACTGTTGCTACGCAGTCAATGCTTTACGAACTGGGTGTACAGGCATTTACTGCAAACAGTTACCAGCAGGCGCGGAGTTACTTTACCGCGTACGGGCGTCATTATTCCAACCGTGCAGTTTTATCGGCACTTGGCTTGAGTTATTTTGCCGAAGCCCTGGACTTACAACATCAGTTAAATAAGTCTGAACAGCACAAGAGTCTGGCATTTTATTATCCTTTATTGCTGGATGCGACGGACAGTGCGGCACCATCTGGTAATCTGCAGAAAAACGCGGGTAAACGTGCCGCGCTTGGAACAATCCAGGAACGCCAGCGTAAACTGATTCGTGCCAGGCTTGAACAAAGCATTCACCATTTTGAAAAAGCCATACGACTTGAACCTGAGCATGCAAAAACCTACATGTTTCTTGCATTTAGTCATTTGCTCGATGGCAATACCTTTATGGCTAGAGGTGTGATTCAGGGTAAATATATTCCTATGTTTAAAAATGATCCTGCGTCTGAGCTGGTGCTGGCGATGACCAGTGCTTTGGAAGGCAACAAAGAGCAGGCATCAATAGCTTTTGACAGGGTAATTAGGAAACTGGATAAAAATACTAAAAGTCAATCTATCCCTTCCGATATCCTGGTATATAGCGCTTATTATAATAGCGCGGCGTATGCCAGGTTCCTGGGTAAGCAGAAAAAAGAAAAAGAACTATGGAAACAACTGGCCAACAAGGCAAAGAAACAAGGCAACAGTTTATTGTTCCGTCTGGCGTTGAATCAGATCACAGCTAAAAAACATCGAACCGGCCAACTACATCATGCACCAGATATAAACGGTATGCGATTGGGTGACAAGTTTATAGTGAATCAGAAAACATCACAGCCACATGTGATTACCGACTTATGGATTGAAGGTGAACTTCACCATGTGTATCGTTTTGAAAATGGAAGTCGCTATATTATCGGACCACAACAACAGATTATTAGTGCCTGGCAAACAATGGGTGATTCAAAACTTAACAGCATTATTGCAATTGGTGACAGTGCGGATCGGCCTATGAAACGCCTCGGTGTGCCTAGTCGGCGATTGCACATGATGTCTGGGGAATACCTGGCGTATGACAATTACGGTTTGGCAATACATATTTTGCAGGACAGAGTAGCTGGCTGGTTTTTATATAAGAATCACGAATGATATTTTCAAATAGTGACGGGCGAAATTAATTCCTTACCTTCTCATAGAGGGCATGGGTGAGATTTTAGAGTCACTAAATGGGTTTGTTTTTGATGCTGTGAGCCATTATATCACTCCATTTCACACATCTTGATGCTGAATTGGTTAAACTAATTGCTCATGTTCCCGATTACATTAACACAGTTACTCAACCTTAAAGGATGCCATTGTGGCTAACCAGGATTCGGATGCCAAGGAGCAAATACAGCTGGCTCGGCGTGCGGCTTTAGGTGATGCGAATGCTCGCGCAAAAATTAATACGCTCATACACCCAATCATTAATTTCCAAACCTCGCGGTTTTGTAAACGCTTTTGTCGCGAAAACCAGTATCGCTATATCTGTACCCTGGAATCAAGTATCAACGCTCGTAGCTCCATGCCGGATGGGGCGCAATATTGTGAATGGGGTAACGCAAGTTATGCCTGGATGTTAAATGATTTAGTCAACAGTAATCGCCTCAACAAGTTTGAAGCAAAAAACGGTGCACAAATAAATCATTATCTTTATCACATAGCCAATTCACTGCCTTTTTATGAACGCTGGAAAGACTGGCGCTTTGGGCAGCGAGTACATGTACCTACCTACATACAGGAATTACACCCAAATGCCAGTGATGTATTCCTGGCATTACGAAGCAATGAAGAAATTCCTGCTATTGCCCAGAGACTGGGACATAGTGAAGAGGATATCAAACGGCTAAGTAAGCAGATAATTGTTAGCTTAACTCAAAAGAAAAAGCTTTACTTGCTCGACCCTCCCAAAACAGTGTCACTGGGTGATATGAACCCGGAACAGGATGATAGTGTATTTGCTGAAGATGCAGATATTGCAATCTACGATGAGGCACCTGAGGATTTAGAAGTAAAGCAGGCGCTGCATAATGCCTGGGGCAGATTATCCGCGGTGGAGCAGTTTGTTCTGGAAGCTATGTTAATCGAAGAGCAGGATGCCCTGGATATTCTCGCCGCATTAACGAAAATGAATATCAGTATCAAGCAGGGTGTGACGGCTGCGGAGACAACACGGCAACAATTGTATTATTTTCGACGAAAATGCCTGGCAAAACTGGCATTACTAATGGAAGAAAAATGAGTTATTTTCAACTATTTTTCAAATATCCTGTGATTTGGTGTCTTGTTATTATTAAACCTGTTAAAGATAGATTGAGATGAATACAACCACTCACCCCAATACAGAAGATATCATTGCTTATCTGGAAGACCCGCAAGCGGAGGTTTTTTCAGATATCTGCCTTCATATCGCGCAATGTCAGTCATGCCGTCATTTGACAGAAAAACTGTCGATAATTGAAAAAAGTATTAAGCGCGATGGCGCCGTATTTTACCGGACAGAAAGTAATAAAACTCAGGAGCTTATAGAGGTACAAGATCAAAATCTTATCGAGTCCTGCATGGATGGGCAGTTGCAGGCTGATGATGCGACTAAAATTACCGACCTGATTGAGCATAATCCTTTGGCATTAAAATCTGCCTTGCATTACGCCAGTCACAGCTCTGCTATGCAGCGTGAGATGGAGCAGGCTAATGAGCACATTCCGCAACCAATAACGAACAAAGTATCAAATAAAAACAAGTCAGGTAATCAGGCTAGTGGATTTGCTACCTGGCGGGATAAAGTTCTGTATTGGCTAAACCCTTCTGTCTGGATTGCAGTACCGGTGACTGCCGTGGTAACGGCAATGCTTGTTGTTAACATTGCGCCGATGTTAATGACAGAAAATCTGACCGTAGCCAGTTACCAGGATAAACCAGTTATTCAGTATCATAGTCAGGATCAACTACCTGGAATTGGTTTTTTTACCTCTGCGCATAATGTTATTAAACCATTTGAAAAAGTGGCCGTTACAATTAAGGATAAAGACAGCATTATGATTCGCTGGCCTGAGGTGGATAATGCAATTTCCTATACATTGCGATTAAATAAAATCGATAATGACCAAAAAGTGGTTCTCGCCGAAAAAACAACCTCTGAAACCTGGCTCACCATAAGTGGAATCGACACCAAGGTAGATCATCGATATGAATGGGTATTGTCAGGCAAGACAAGTGATGCACAAACATTTTATACCACTGGAGGATTCGTTATTAATCGTCAGGTGGACTAAAATGAGAAGGTATAGATACACGAGAGTAAAATGAAACAGGATAAACGAATAGACCGGTTAATACAGTATGGTTTGCGATGGCAAACTGTACTGTTGTGTTGTGCCATTTTCAGTAGTGTTGCCATGGCTGACAGCAGAGGCATCACTATGGAATCAACCGGGCAAGCGGATGATTCTGGTTTTATTAAAGGAACCTATCGTGCATTGATTATTGGTAATAATCAATACACTGATCCGGAAGGACGCTGGACGCCATTAAAAACGGCTTTGACCGATGCCAGAGCAGTGAAAGATGTTTTGCATAAGTACTATGGATTTACAGATATTCAATTCCTGGAAAATGCGACACGCCGAGATGTATTGCTCGCCCTTTCAGATTTATCGGCGCGTGTTTTGAGTAATGACAATGTTCTGGTCTATTATGCAGGACATGGTTACCTTGATGAAGAAACGAATAAAGGCTTTTGGATACCCGTTGATGCCAAGGGAACGGATCAAACAACCTTCCTCAGAAACTCAACGATTCGCGACGAACTGAGTTTAATTGCATCACGCTCAAAACATACGCTTTTAATTTCTGACTCATGTTTTAGTGGCACCCTGTTACGCAGCGGCACCCGTAGCATACGACCGGACATCAGTAATGATCTTTACTACAAGAAAGTGGCCAATAAACGTAGTGTGCAAATCATGTCAGCAGGTGGGGTTGAATATGTGGATGACAGTTATAATACGTCTGGCCATTCTCCCTTTACTTATTTCTTATTAAATGAACTTAAGCATAACAATCGTAAACTCATAACGGTCAGTGAGCTATCCACTAATGTTGAAAAAGCGGTAGCCAATAATGTAGAGCAGGTGCCGGAAAGCGGAGTCTTGCAGGGTGCGGGCGATGAGCTGGGTGAATTTATCTTTATCAAACTCGATGTCGAAATTGAAGGTATTCCAAAGGAAAATATAAAAGTACAGGTTAATGTTATCCCAAAGAAAAATGGCTCAACACCCAAAAAAGAAAAAATTAAACCAGAAAATGAAAGTGAACGAGTAATGGCACCTATGCCAACTTTGTAATAACAGTGATAGAACCATGAATATAAAAAACAATACAATTATCTCCATGGCACTTGTCATTAGTGCAATTTCATTCAATGTACAGGCAAAAGGGGACATGGGGCTTAGTCTGGGAGTTAAGTTGTTGGGGACCAACTGGCAGGGAAACAACCAGCAAAGTGATACAACGTTTGATACGACTGAGGGCGGTCAATTCGGATTTAATATTGGATTTCAAAAGGCAAAGTTTTATACAGGATTAAGTTTTCAGGGTGGAGAATATACCTTTAAGGATGAGGCACCGGATCAGGTCACGCCGATAGGATCATTTCCAAGTTCCAATGTAATAATTAGTCGAGGTGAATTTGATTTACTTGCCGGGTATTTTTTCTGGGAACATATCTCATTATTTGTTGATCTGAAAAGTATTAGTAATACATGGAGTGATACTGGCTACCAGCAAAGATTTACTGGCTTTGGTTTGGGCGCTTCCGGATTCTGGCCGTTGAGTAAAAAATGGTCATTGTATGGTTCAGTAGGTTTTGTGCCCATAGGTCAGGTAGAAACCAGTGGTAGTAATATCGGCGATGGTACCAGTGGTGCACTGGAGTTTGGTGGGGCATTTCATTTTAATCAACGAAACCGATTAACCTTTGGTCTCAAGGCGCAATCTCAAACATATAACTATGATTCTGGAGATAAAACAGAAAGTCGCTTAAATGGTGTGTTTGTTGGTTACAACCATATATTTCCATTTTAATTTTGTTAAAAATATTTATATATTGGTTAACACGTTTTCATGAAAGTTAATCAGTTAAATAATAGCTGGGTTTTAACCGTAATTATTTCGCTATTTAATTTCATGTATTGTTCAGATGAAATACGGGCTGAATCGAATATAACGATTAAAAAAGTAAATCCGATTCAAATTGAAATTACCACTCATTTGGGAAATCAACAAAGCTTCGTAGATGGCGATATTATTTCATTTTTATTGAACCTGGATACCGACGCTTACCTGTTAGTGGTATATCAGGATGCGACAGGCAACCTGATTCAGTTGCTACCCAATCGCGATTCTCAAAAAGAACGTTATCGAGCAGGTTTGTTTATCAGCTTGCCTGAAGAACAAGCGCCTTTTCGTTTTAAAGTGCAACCTCCCTATGGCGACGAAATTTTATGGGCCTTTGCTTCAGATGAACCTCAGCCCAACTTGAAAGGGGAGGAACTGCAAAATGGACTCAAGCGGCTAAAGCTTGATTTCAAAACGTTGCTTCAAACATTGCGTAATAAAAATCAGAAGAGTTATGGCGAATCTAGCCTTTCTATCCACACCAGGGCAAGATAAGTTATAAAATAGTACGTTAGTTTGAATGGTATCGATAAATACTATATTCCCAATAATTACGTCCTGAGCGTTTAGGGCCGATCCAGTCGTTATCTAAAAGTTCTTTCGCAATGAAATGATTGATTAAACCGTGTCCAACCAATAATACACGCTCGTTTCGTTCGGCCAGTTTAATCAGTTCTTGTGCAGCTAACTTTCCCCTTTGTTTTGCAGAAGTTATCGATTCACCATTTTTAGAAAATCCGCAAAGCCATAAAATCCTTAAAAGGACTATCCATATATTAATAGGTAGCTTGACAGAGCCCTGGCTAAAGTGGGGAATACTTGTTTCATTAAAGAGTGAAGTAGCCGAATGGATTTTAGTAAAACCTAAAGCATTTGCGGATTGCAATGAGCGAGGTAGAACGCTACACACTACGACCTTGTGCTTTTTTGCCGCCATTACTGTTTCTGAGGGAGGTTTGTCAGTGATGCCGCATAAGTCATAAGATCTGGCAATCTCGTTGAGATCACACGCTCTAGCAGTACCCGTTAATTCAAACTCAGGCTTTCCATGTCGGAGTAAAGTTATTTGCATGATTATCAGGGTTGTTTATACGCGTTTAACACTCTATTCTTGCGGAATTAAATGTTTATACCTTTCATCTGTCAATGTTTTCATAAAGGCTACGATTGCATTTACTTCATCAAGTGATAACCCAAGGTCTCCTAATTCTTCAACGTTTTTTGTACTATCAACTTCCGCAGGTTGCCAGGGCGCTTGCGTTTCAGGATTTAAGGCTCCTGGTACATCACGGGTGTTGTAAAAATGAACAACAGTTACTAAATTTCGAAATAGACCATTGTGCATGTACGGTGCTGTAACTGCGATATTCCTCAAACTCGAAACTCTGAAAGCACCTTTTAATTCTGGATCGTTAACCTTTGGGTTATTGAATAAACCATTATCCACAAATTCAGGGCCCATTCCGTTTTTCGTGCGGACACGGACGTTTTTTGGAGCCCCCAAATTGTCATATGTAAAATCAGTAAATAAACTATCTACTTTATTACTGTTTAAATCAGGTACTGGGTGGCAAGCAGCGCAATTTCCTTTATCTTCAGCAACAAAAAGATCATGTCCAAGTTTTTCTTCCTCCGTAAATTCCGCTTCACCTTTCAATACCCTGTCAAATTTTGAATCAAAAGTTGCAAATTGTTCTGTTCTTTCGAAAGCAGCAATGCTAGCTGCAACGGCATCAAAAGCAGCTTCAGAATTATCAAATATCGCATCACCAAAAAGGGATCGCATTGATTTGCCATATTTGTCTTGAACTTTGGCAACAACATCTTCTTTGGTAGTCTGCATCTCAACAGGATTTAAAAAAGGCTGTTTGGCTTGATCCTCTAAATCAATAGCACGGCCATTGAGAAACAGTCCCCCTTTGAATAACCCTTCTTTATCATCAAAATGAAACTTGGGAACAAAAGCAGCATAGGTAGTAGAAGGCGTATTTATATCTCCCAATGACATTTTATCCTGTCCTGTTGAAACTCCGCCAGGTGTGACAGTATCTGCACTTGTTAGATTATATCTGGCATCTATAAATGCATGTTTGCTATCATGGCAGCTTGCACATGACTGGGTTCCATCTCTGGAGAGTGATGTGTCATTGAACAGTTTCTCACCCAGACTTTCCCTGGATTCAACTAATTTGTTATTTGTATGATTACAGGCAGTTAAAAAAAGGGCGACTCCCACAGAGACTATGAGTTTTGAAGGAGAAGATGGTTTCACCAGAAGATACCTCTTGTTAATTTTCTCATTTAATGGTCAAGTACCACCACTAAATGTTTATATGTTATGAGTCTTAAAGGTCATATTTGACAAAGTGAAGTAGAAGACATTTCCGAAAAGACGCCAAAATGGCATCTTTGGTTTTTACACCATATATTCAATAACTTACCACTGCCTTTATGTAAAAATATTTGGCTATAAATTTTTAGGATTAAGGCCAATTCTAATTAGTATCATACGCTTTAATTCACTAGTTTTTGCTCTAATCCCAGACATTATTCTCCCGTAAATATTAGAAACTTTTACATTACTTTAGAAAAAAGTAAAGGTCCGTCCAAGAAATAAATAACTCGTTGTATTACCACCATCCGCGAATCCCTGAGCTAAATATAGAGGGCCGATTGGAGTATCAAACGCAAGTATAAGGCTACCGGCTGTAATTAGTGAATCAGCATTAATATCATTTTCGTCATTCCAGGCATTACCTGTTTCCAATGAACCACCAATATAGACAGGTACTCTAAAAATGGATTTACTGTTGCCAATTTCTTTATAATAAAGCATACGTGCGACAGCGCTATAACGTCCGGTAATTTCAAATTTTCGATGACCCGATAAGTTAAACAAACCACCTATCGCGAATGCATCATTCGTAGGAACATTACTGTTAACCACCCCGGTTACACCACCCCATAAAATTATAGTATGTGTATCCCAGGTCCCTGCCCATAATGCAGTAATCCCAAGTGAGTCGTTATTAGCATCAGCGCCCAGAGATTCTTTGTTGCTATACCAGGTGACATTGCCAAGCGCGCCGTTTTTAGGGAAGTTTACACTGTCTAACTGGTCGTAATTAAAAGATGTAAACCAGGCACCATTATTAAAATCTGACTCAGGTGCGGGGCGACTGCCTATAAGTAAATTCGTATCTCCTTTCCCCTTGGTTAAACCAAAAACAATTTGTGCAGAATTACCAAAGTCTCGCCCAGCCCTAAGCTGTAAGTTTGAAGATTTAATTTTATAATCTGCCAGTTGTTCACCATTCTCAAATTGAAGAAAATGTGTTTCAGAATATTGAGCTCTTGCGCTAATAAAATATCGGAGACGGTTATCGATTGGTTGGTAAAATTCTGTTGATATATACTGGTCATAGCCAAGCTGTAGTTCAGTGCGCCATTCACCTCCACGACGATTGACAGGAGTAACTGTAAGACTGGACGCCATGTTAAATGCTGTTCTTCCTTCAAAATCGCTTTCCAGGTTTATACCAAAACGAAGATAATTAGGGCCCCAGTCCTTTTTTTTAGCATTTATAATTAAACTTACCCCATCATCATCATCGATTACTTCGTAACTAATACGTTCAAATATATTCAGGCCATATAATTGTTGTAAATCTCGTTCAAGTACATGGAGATTTAATATATCTCCTTGTTGGATAGAGATAAATGATCGGATAACTGATTGAGCAAGAATTGAATTATTTTTTATC
>Ga0316205_10005791_pt1 | contig 10088 bp, 9 predicted proteins | sample 3monthpyrite_MG_FD_204941 | JGI IMG/M metagenome (GOLD analysis project Ga0316205, IMG submission 204941) | Microbial mat bacterial communities from mineral coupon in-situ incubated in ocean water Damariscotta River, Maine, United States -... | ecosystem: Environmental > Aquatic > Marine >...
GCCGTCAAGCACTGCGTTTGCGACATCGTTTACTTCAGCGCGTGTTGGTGAGCTTGACGTAATCATACTCTCCATCATCTGTGTTGCCACAATAACAGGCTTGGCATGAAGACGTGATTTATTGATCAACATTTTTTGAATCAAAGGCACATTTTGGTAGGGGATCTCAACACCAAGGTCTCCACGCGCTACCATTAATGCATCACTTTCCTTAATTATTTCATCAATGTCCTCAATGGCTTCTGGCTTTTCAATTTTGGCAATTACCTTCGCCTTCGCCAGCTTTGAGGAAATAAGGTGTTTAAGTTCAATGATGTCTCTTGCCGAGCGCACAAATGACAATCCGATCCAATCAACATTGTGCTCAATTGCGAAGTCTAAGTCTTCCAGATCTTTCTCTGTTAAACAAGGCAATGAGATCTTTGTATTTGGAAGATTTACCCCTTTGTGTGAAGACAGTTTACCTCCATAAATAACAGTCGCTTGGATTTCATCCTTTCCATTCGTTTTGATCACTTCAAGTTGCAACTTTCCATCATCCAGAAGGATACGTTCTTTTGGCGAAATATCTTCTGGCAACTTTGCGTAGTTGATGGAGAATTTTGTTGCTGTACCAAGCATATCATTCGTAGTGATGGTAACTGTACTCCCTTCAATCAACATAACGTTGTTGTCCTTAATCTTTCCTGTTCTGATTTTGGGTCCCTGAAGATCGGCTAGGATTGCTACGTTAAATCCTGTTTCATCATTTAACTCGCGAATTGCCTTAATTGTTTCTGCATGATCTTCATGCTTACCATGTGAGAAGTTCAAGCGACAGACATTCAGTCCTTCGTTGAACATTTGCTTCAAGACTTTTTTGTCGCTTGAAGCGGGCCCCATGGTTGCTACTATTTTTGTTTTTTTCATTTTAATCAAATGCTAAGTTTTCCGCCGAAGCAATTTCTTCGGGGATAAAATCGTACGCTGCCAGAATGCTAGAAACGGCTTTCAAATTCGTTAATAACTCTTCTATTTCTATGGCGCTATTGTCACAAAGAAACAAGAAGAAATCAATGGTTGGTTTTTCATGAATTAAAAACTGTCCTTGACATTTGTTCTTAATCATAAAATAATTCAGTCGATTGATGGTGTCCTCAAACTCATACATCGAATGTGATGATTTAATCTCTCCCTTTCTATCCGTCGTCACATAGTCGTCGCACTTACACAGTCTCAGCCCAAGCTTGTCGTTAATATTCCAAGCCAAGCGGTAGTCGCTGTGATGTGAACAAATACCAACCATGTCGAAATCGAATTCGGGTTCAAGTGACAATATGTGTTTTTTGCGTTTCGCCATCTGGTAAATTCCTTACGAAATTAATGTTTTTAGGCTACTTGACACCTCTATTTCATTTCATGATTGCCCTGTCCGTTCCAATCGAAACATTCTACGTGCTTTTAAAAGAGGTGGTTAGCAAGTTTCTTGTCAGAATAGTGATGCTACATTAACGAAAAATTAACAGAATAACAATATTATATAGCTGTATATCAGCTTGTTGAATTTTTGGCATGTGTTTTGAAAATGATGAGGTATAAACAAATAAATAATCTTAATTATGATCGCAAAGAAAAATTCGAGGTATGACCTCGAGAGGAGAAGAACTGCCCTGTTTCAGGTTGGTTTACTAGCCGCGGGCTCATTCACACTGGCCGCATTTACCTACACTTCAGAAATTCCGTCTGAGTTTGAAACAAATGTCGTTTCACACGTCAACATTGATTTTCAGCAAGAATATGAGGTTGAACCTGAGAAGGAAGAACCAATCGTTGAGCAGAAACAACAGCAGCACACTGACAATCAATCGCAGGATCAAACTGTAGGGAATTCAGAAGCCATTTCTGAAAACATGAGCGTCACGAGTAACACTAGTGATGAAGTAGATGCTGGTGTTACGATGCCAAATTTGGGAACAATAGAAGATGCTTTCGTCAACATTGATGAAGACAGCATTGAGGAATTTCCATTACTAGATGCACAGTATGTTGGTGGTTATAAAGCAATGCAGGAACACGTTTCAACTACACTCAGGTATCCAGAAATAGATTTAATGGCTGGAAACCAAGGAAAGGTATTTGTATCCTTCGTGATAGAGAAAGACGGTTCAGTTTCTAATATTCAAATAGAAGGTGAAGGAGTGACAGAAACGATTGATCGCGAAGCAAAGCGTGTTGTAAGTTTATTTCCAAAGTGGATCCCAGGAGAGAATGCGTATGGAAAAGTTCGTACACGAGCTCGCCTGCCAATAAACTTTGTGTCGAAATAAGGCAACGGTAGTTTTGAATAGCGAAGCGGTTGGGAGAGTATCTCAACCGCTTTTTTGTATTGAGTGTCTTAGTCATTACACGTTTTTTTTGTGTAACGCTATTTCAGGACGGGACAATATTCCTAATCCTTTTTTCGAAGATCTCCGCTTCCGTCAATTGATGATTCAATTTTAGGAGAGCCTTTGTATTTCACATCACCACTACCGTCTATAAAAACATCGAGTTTCTTCTTCGCTTTTACTTCGATGTCACCCGATCCGTCAATCATTGTAGTAGCCACGTTTGACGGAAATTTGAAGGCTTTTATATCACCTGATCCATTGATTGATGCCAGCAATGTATCCGTTTTACCTGTCAATTTAATATCTCCGGATCCCTCAATACTGGCACTAACGAATGTGGATTTGAGTTGAAGTTTCATATCCCCAGACCCTCCAACGGTAAGGAAAGCGGACTCAGTTTGTTTAAACGTTCCATTCGTACTAAAGTCGCCCGATCCGTTAACCTCTAGAACATCAATATAGGGCAGAGAAACATAGACCGTCACACCACTCGAATTCCTGATGCATCCTTCCATATCAATCACAAGTTCGTCATCCACTACCTTGAGTTTTACGAGTTCATGAATGTTTTCTTCCGTTTCAACAGTTACGGTAGATGATTTGTTTTTCGATTGCGTCAGGATTACATCAGCCGAACAATTAATGGCGACATCTGAAAAACTGTCGAGTTCGTGTTCTATTTCGACAACTGATCCTTCAGGGTAAACACAATTCGTATCGCAGCCGCCAAAAAGTAGAGCGGTGCACAAGGCGAGTGATAGAGATAGATTCTTCATATCTCTAAAAATAGAAAATGCTGACGAGTTTTACCGTGTTCTTTCGCTAGATAATTGTTTTTTGTGATTAATTTTAGGGTATCAAAACTCAATGATTATGTTAGATAAGCCAGATTTTTTTTACCAGGAGCCATTTCCAATTCAGAAAGACGATACTGAATACAGAAAAATTACTTCAGACTATGTTAGTGTAGAAAATTACGGAAACCGAGAAGTACTCAAAATTGATCCTAAAGGGCTGGAACTGTTGTCGAAAGAAGCAATGGCGGATGTTTCGTTTTATTTGAGAACAGCTCATTTGGAAAAGTTGAGTAGCATTCTTGATGATCCAGAAGCTACAGATAACGATCGTTTTGTGGCTTATAATTTACTGCAGAATGCAAGTACGGCAGCCGATGGGAAATTGCCTTCGTGTCAGGATACTGGAACTGCAATTGTGGTGGGTAAAAAAGGAGAGGATGTTTATACGGGAGCAGTTGATGCTGAACACCTGTCTAAAGGAATTTACAATACCTATCAGGAAAGAAATTTGAGGTATTCTCAAATCGTTCCCTTAACTATGTTCGAAGAGAAAAATTCGCGAACAAATCTCCCTGCACAGATTGATATTTATGCAAAAAAGGGGATGAGCTATGAGTTCCTTTTCTTGGCGAAAGGTGGAGGTTCTGCCAATAAGAGTTTTTTGTACCAAATGACGAAGTCACTCTTAAACGAAGAATCGTTGGCGACCTTTGTGCGTGAAAAGATTAAAGATCTAGGAACAGCTGCATGCCCACCTTACCATTTGGCTTTGGTTATTGGAGGAACTTCGGCGGAAGCTAATTTAGCAACCGTAAAGAAAGCTTCAGCAGGTTACTATGATGAACTTCCTACAGAAGGAAATATGGGCGGACAAGCATTTAGAGATTTGGAGTGGGAAGCACGTGTTCACAAGATTTGTCAGGAATCACTCATTGGAGCGCAGTTCGGAGGAAAGTACTTTACACACGACGTTCGCGTAATTCGACTTCCACGTCATGCCGCCTCTTGTCCAGTTGGATTGGGCGTTTCTTGTTCTGCTGATAGAAATATTAAAGCGAAAATCACGAAAGAGGGAATCTTTGTTGAAGCATTGGAGAAGAATCCAAGTCGTCTTTTGCCAGCGAATCCGCCACATTTAGAAACAGCTGTCGAGATTGATTTGGATAAGCCGATGAAAGAAGTTCTTGCAGAGTTGAGTAACTATCCAATTAAGACGCGACTAAGTTTAAGCGGAACACTTATCGTGGCGAGAGATGCTGCGCACGCAAGAATCAAGGAGATCATTGATGCGGGAAATCCAATTCCGGAGTATATGAAAAATCATCCGGTCTATTATGCTGGTCCTGCAAAAACACCTGAGGGAATGCCTTCTGGGTCGTTTGGTCCAACAACGGCTGGGAGAATGGATCCTTATGTTGATCTTTTTCAAAGTCATGGAGGAAGTATGATCATGCTTGCGAAAGGAAACAGATCTCAGGAAGTTACCGATGCATGTAACAAATATGGCGGATTCTACCTTGGGTCAATTGGCGGTCCCGCGGCAATTTTGGCAAAGGAAAACATTGAATCTGTGGAGGTTGTCGATTTTGAAGAGATGGGAATGGAAGCGGTAAGAAAGATAAAGGTGAAGAACTTTCCTGCGTTCATTATAACAGATGATAAGGGGAACGATTTTTTCGCAAACTTGTAAAATTGAATTAATTAGACCTGCAAGAATAGATTTTGACGGTCTCGGTGCATTGTCGATAAATTTTATTTATTACTTTTACATCAGTAATCAGAACACAAAAATAAAAAAGAGATGAGCGTTTTAGGAATAGTTATTTTTCTTTTAATTGGCGGAATTGCATTTTGGATGCTATTGTTCTTATTAGGGTTTATACTTCCTTACTGGATTATGTTGGGTGTATTTGAAAAAATGCGTCCGAAGAGAATTTACGACGATATAGAAGAGTAAAGCAATTTATTCAAACAGATATATTTGAAGAGCGACTTTTATGGTCGCTCTTTTTTGTTACCCGTAGATTTGCTAAGTTTATAACGAAACCTACGCTATGAAATACCTATCACTTATTCTTGTTGCCTTTGTTCTTTTAACTTCTTGTGGGGCTGATGTTCCACCAGAACCAACTGAGGTAACACCAGCGATGCAGAAAAAGATGGATGGCGTTCGAGATAAACTTTTGAAGGTGGTAGAATTGCTACCTACAGAAGGAGAAGAACTTGAGATAAGTCCAGAAGGCACCTTTGATGGTATTGGAAAGATCGATAAATCTGATTTGGTACGTGTTTTCGCATTGGAAGAACCGCATTTAATCTCCATTGCGAACGGAGCTAAGGATGCCGAAAAAGTAAAGGACGAGGGAGGAGCTTGGTTCTCGAGCGGTTCATGGGAAGCATTGGATGAAAAACCCTTGTTGAATATGTATACTCCTCGGCACGGAACATTAATGACTGAATTTGCGGGAATGAATTACCTAGTCGTTGTGCGAACGGATTATTATCGACCGGGAGAAATCGAAGGGGATGAAATTACAGTTGCTGGAGAATGTGGTGTGTGGATCTGGCTCGTTGATATGAAGACACTTGAAATAGTGGCATCTGATTATATCGAAACGACAACGGATGACAGTATTTATACGACCAGTTCTGGATCAGATATTTTGGCGAGTAATCTGCGTTCCAATATTACTGAAGGAGTCAATGATAGAATGGACCGATGGTCAGGTACACATGATTCAAAATTTGTTCGCCACAACGATAGTAATTATTAGTAGATAACGGCTTATTGAACCTGTTCTAATTGGCAGTCACCAGAAGTGCTTAGTTCAGTTGTTGAAGATGAAACGAGGACACCGTTTTCGTCTCGCACCTCGTACATGATTTCCTTGTTTGTAGCGTTGAATTCGTGCGCATAGTCGAGTAGACCTGAACTGCTACAAAAGGGTGTTGCCAAGTAAGATGCAGCGGATGAAAGTACTCCGATTTGTTGTCCGCAGACAGAAACACTAAGCGTATCGTTTTGGAAGTTTGTAAAAGCATTCCACGTATTTTCCTGGATCCAGAAACGAACGTTCGCCAATTGGTTACAGCTGCCGTCATCAACGGTGGCTTCATACGAATAATTCGGTGTACTTGGATCTGTACAACCTAAAACTTCTTCATCTTTGTTGCACGCACTTATAAAGGCAACAGCGATTAGCGAGAAAACTAAACAAACGACTTTCTTCATATTACACCCAGACTTTGGCTCCTTCGGAGCAGTTTTGACAAATATCGATTTGATTCCTGTGAGAGATCACCGCTTGCCTGAATGAGACATAAACAGGATCTCTCCAGATTTTTTTAAATGAGTTGTTTTCCAGTGATCCCAGAACATGTTGGGCATCCTTGTCGAAGCAGCACGGAACGACCTTTCCATCCCATGTGAGGACACTCGATGACCACATACGCCAGCAGTGATTCCCCGTTTTGTACTTCAATTTGTATGTGCCATCCGTTTGCAGTTTGTACCGTGAGTATTCTTCACTCTCGGGCATCAGCGGATTTCCGTGTTTGTAATCGTACAATTGCGCCGATTTTATCCGTACTTCATCAATTCCCAATTCGTTGCCCAACTTAAAGACTTCGGGGATTTCATGCTCATTTGGTTTCACGGCAAGAAACTGAAAAATGAGGTGAGGTGTTTTTTTCTTGGCCTTTCTTTTCGCTGCAATCACATGTTTGGTTCCTTCAATTACTTTACTGAGTTGACCATTTATGCGATAATTTTCATAGGTTTTTTGGGTCAGTCCGTCAATAGAAATAATCAAACGATCCAAGCCGGAATCAACAATGTCCTTTGCTACCTTCTCGTCGATGAAGTGCGCATTCGTTGAAGTTGATGTATAAATTTTATTTCGCTTGGCTTCCTTAATTAGTTCCAGAAATTGAGGATGTAAAAAAGGTTCTCCCTGAAAATAGTAGTTGATGTAAAAGGTGCTTTTGCGCAGTTGCTTGAGCATTTCCTTGTGCAATTCGAGGTCGAGTTTTCCCGTTGGTCGCGTGAACTGTTTTAGTCCACTGGGGCATTCGGGACATCCCAAGTTACAGGCTGTCGTTGGTTCAATGCTCAAAGCATAGGGCATTCCTCTATGACGGGCTTTTTTCGTCATTCGCGCAAAGGCATAGCTCATTTTAAGAATGAATAAATTCCAGATGCGTGCAAAGGTGAGGTGCCTTAAAATATTGATATTGTCGCGGCTTGTTGAGATGTTGTGTCTTTAGATCACTAAGTTAATATAATTGGCAATGATCAGGAATTGACTTTCACACCAACGATACAGACGTCATCCACTTGTTCCTCATTTCCTCTCCAAGTCTCGAATGCACGATCAAGTTCGTTTCCGTGTTCCTCTGTCGGCTTCGATTGCAAGTTGAGTATGAGTTCTTTCAAGGGGCTGTATTTGAATTTTTTACCATTCTCACCGCCAAATTGATCCGCGAAACCGTCCGTGATCAAGACGAATACATCTCCCAATTGCACATTTATCTTTTTCGTAGTGAAGGGTGGAGGAATGGATAAGAAATAACCGATTGGCATTTTATCTGGCGCAATTTCATGTAAAGAAAGTTCGCTGTTTGGTAGTTCACTTGTCCGTTTAATGATTTCAGGATTCTCCAATGTTCCTTTACGGATGATCCACAATGGGTTGTTGGCACCAGCGTACTCCAATGTTCCTGCATTTTTATCCCAGACGCAGAGTGAAATGTCCATCCCATCTTTCGATTTCCCTCCTTCTTTTTTGGCAAGGGCATCAATGATTTTGGTTCTCAGGTGTTCGAGAATGTCACTGGGATTTGATATGCCGTTCTCAATTATGATTTCATTTAGAAAACCGATTCCAAGCATACTCATAAATGCTCCTGGTACACCGTGTCCCGTACAATCGGCAACTGCCCAGATGGAACGATTTTTTTCGGCGTTGTGATGTACCCAGTAGAAATCGCCACTGACGACATCTTTTGGTTTGAAAAAAATGAAGTGTTCAGGACTGATTTTCTTCCATTCACCTTCCTTCGAGATGATAGCATCCTGAATTCTTTTGGCGTAATTTATACTGTCCGTAATTTCCTGATGTTGTATTTGAATTTCATCCTTTTGGGTGTTGACCAGTGCATGTTGTGCCTTAATCAGTTTGTTATTTTTGTAAAGGAAATAGATTCCAATCGTTACGATGATGAGAATGAATCCTGAAATCCAAAGCAAGATTTCACGCGATTGTACCTTCTGGTCATTTACCTTTTTCTCATTAGCTGCTTTTAGGTCATTTTCAATTTGCTTTAGTGAATCCGCGATGCGTGCTTTTTCATTTTTAAAAGCTCCTTCAGCATCCAAAGTAGCTGCATTTAGTTGTGTGAAATTCAGGCTGTCCTTGTACACGTATGCAAGTTCCAAATACATCAAACTTTTTTGGAGAGATCCTTTTGTTTTGGCAACCTCAGCCTTAAGCGCATAGGATTCCATAATGATCTCATAGTTTTTTGAGAGCAGAGCATAATGCAATGCACTATCTGCATACTGACTTGATTTCGCCACCTGTCCAATTTCCAAGTAGGTGAGCGATCCGCCGTGAAAGCCAATGGCAACAGAAGAATAGGAATCATTCACCTTGCTAATCTCCATGGATTCATCATAGAACACAAAACCCTTATCATACTCCTTTAAATTGAAGTAGATATTTGCCATATTGTACAGAATCTGCGATTGACGCTCAAGGTTGTCTGTCTGCCGTGCATATTGGAGTCCTTCCTCTAGGTACGTGAGTGCACCCTGAGGGTTTTTCTCTCCTTTTTCTACTAGACCCAAGAGATTCAATGCTGTGATCATAACAGCTGTATCCTTGTACTTCTTTCCGAGGTCATAGCTTTGCTTACTGTATTTTCGAGACTTGTCAACGTTGCCAATCATTTTGAAAACGTGACCGAGGTTTGCATAGCTCGTGATAGTCAACTCGTCATCTACTTTTTCGGCAATTTTTATCGTTTTGAAATATTCGTCAGCGGCTTTATCGTAATTGCCTTTGTAGGTATATACATTGCCGAGCATTTCATGCGCCTTGACTTTGAGTTCGTCTGAATTTGCCCGTTCAGCAATGGACAAACCAGTTTCCGCATAAATAAATGCAGAATCCAATTCGTTGGAGAAAATCATCGCCCGCGAGAGGTTCATTAACGCATCTACTTGTCCTTCAGCGAACTCAATTTTGGTTGAAAGTGTATAAGAGATGTGGGCGTATTTCGCTGCTTTGGAAGCGTTAGAATACACCGTATCCTTGATCATTTCGTTGAGCTTCCCAATTGACTTCACATTTGCACCGCTGGAATTCCCGTCTGTATAAATGCCTAGGTCCTCAAGAAAAGGATCGTTCTGACCAAAGCACAGTGTACTCAGGAAGCAAAAAAGAATGGAATAGAAGTATTTCATAGTTGCGGCGGTCTCCAACAAATATAAAAAAAGCCGATTGAACTAGCTAGTGTTCAATCGGCTATACCTTTAAATGAAGTGTTTATTATAGTTTTTTGATTTCTCCAGCCTCCACCAACTGCGCAAAAAAGTCAGTAATTGTCACCTCCAGAGGACGGTATTTCATACCAAGCTCTTTAACTCCTTTCGAGTTGTTTGCTTTCCATGGATAGCCCACGTTTTTGGAAACAGTCTTTCGTGTCATACCCGCTGAAGGGGCAATTAACCACATTAACCATTTCGGCAATTTTCGTGTCGAAAGAGGGTATGCGGGAAATTTATTCTTGATGTATCCAATCAGTTTAAGGAAGGAAGCATTTTCACCAGAGATGATATACCTTCCTTTTGCTTCAGGTCGAATTCCTGCTTGATAATGGGCTTCAGCCAAGTCGCGGACATCAACTGCACCAAGACTCA
>Ga0316205_10005792_pt1 | contig 10088 bp, 11 predicted proteins | sample 3monthpyrite_MG_FD_204941 | JGI IMG/M metagenome (GOLD analysis project Ga0316205, IMG submission 204941) | Microbial mat bacterial communities from mineral coupon in-situ incubated in ocean water Damariscotta River, Maine, United States -... | ecosystem: Environmental > Aquatic > Marine >...
AATGAATTTCAATCAATATATGAAATGAATGATTGTTTAAATCAATTTTAAATTAAAGATTTGGAGTCGCGCCACAAAAAGCAGACCGTTTCAGAAAACATTGCTGTGATTCGACGGTTTGGAGAATACCTGGAATTACGCCAGGGCGTTAAAATCATCCAGCAATGTCATGATGCGGCCAGAATCCGTTTGATCCATGATCAGATTGGCGCGTGTCGCGGCGGCGACGGCATCCATCTGGCGAATACGCTGTTTTACTTTCGGGATGCTGGCGGGCGTCATTGAGAGTTCACGCAGTCCGAGCCCGATGAGGAGTGCTGTATAACGCGGATCACCCGCCATTTCACCACAGATACTGATCGGGATGCGGGCGCGCAGCGCCGCACCTGCGGTAAACTGGATCAGGCGAAGGACAGCGGGGTGCAAAGGGTCAAACAGGTTTGCAACCCTTTCGTTTGCACGATCAACCGCCAGCGTATACATGGTCAGGTCGTTGGAGCCGATGGCGAGAAAATCGCTTGCCTGGGCAAGAGCATCAGCCGCCAGGGCGGCACCGGGAACCTCGATCATAGAACCAAGTGGTGGGAGCGGGTCCGGTATTTTAATTTTCCGCCGTTTCAGCTTGGCGGCAGCGGATTTAAGGATTTCGCGGGCTTTTCTGACTTCGCTCACGGTACTGACCATGGGCAGTAAAATTCGAATGTCGCCATGCGCCGCTGCCCTTAACATGGCTTTAAACTGGGTTTCCAGTAACTCGGGGTAGGCGAGTGACAGGCGAATGCCGCGCAACCCAAGCGCCGTCGTGACGCTATCGTCCATTTCACCAGTGACAGTTTCTGCGTCTTTATCTGCACCAATATCAAGGCTGCGGATTGTCACTGTTTTGCCGTTCATGGCGATGACAATGGAGCTTAGAATTTCGTATTGTTCATCCTCTGTCGGCAGGGCGGTGCGGTTCATGAACATGAATTCGCTTCTCAGAAGGCCCACTTTCTCGGCCCCCATTTGTTTGACCATATCCATTTCAATGGGCAATTCGACATTGGCCTGTAGTGAAAACCCGGTGCCATCGCGGCTAACGGCAGGGCGCGATTTGAGGGCCGCCAGACGGGATATGGTTTTGTTATGCTCTGATTTCCGTCGGGTATATCGGGTCAAAGTTTCAGGGGTCGGATTAACAATGATCCGTCCGGCACCGCCATCAATGATAACCTTATCCCCGGAATGAAGCCCGACCATCAACTCTGCTGCGCCCAACACAACGGGCAAACGCAGCGCGCGCGCCATGATCGCCGTATGCCCTTCACTGCCACCAAGCACAGTTGCAGCCCCTGCAATATGGGCCGGGTCAAGCTGTGCCATATCAGCAGGGCTCAGGCTTTCGGCGATGATGACGGACCCTTTTGGAAGCTGGGTCAAAGGCCGGGCCGGGTGTTTGCCCAGATTAAGCAAAATACGGTTTCCAACTTCGCGAATATCATCCAGTCGGGCAGCGATGTAGGTGTCGTTCATCGCCACGAAAGTTTCTGCAATCTCTGCAATTTCCCGACTGACTGCGGCTTCGGCATTGATACGTTCTTCAACAATGCGCCGATCAGCACCCCGGATCAGGCGCGAGTCCTGAAGCATGTGAAGATAGGCCTCAAGCAGGAAGCCCAGTTCTTCAGAAGCCGCACCCGGCATGCCTTTGGCGCGTGTTTGCAGGCGCCGAACCTGACGCTGGGCCAGGCTTACAGCGTGGCTGAGACGTTCTTGCTCGGTTACGACTTCGCGTTTTTTCAGGCTGTATTCCGGCGTATCGACAATACCGCTTTCGCGCACATGAGCGATGCCGATAGCGATTCCTTCGGAAACGCCAAGGCCCTTAAGCTGATGTTCGCTTCGATCCGCCATATTTTTCAATCCTCGTCGAACTTGGCATCAATAAGCGTGGTAATAGCGTCTAAAGCGGCTTGGGCATCGCTGCCTACGGCTTCCAGTTTGATCTCGGATCCAGGCCCGGCAGCGAGCATCATCAATCCCATGATAGAGCGCCCGGAAACCGACTGACCGGATTTCGACACAGTTACTTCGGCTTCAAACTCGCCAGTGACTTTGACGAATTTGGCAGCAGCACGGGCGTGGAGGCCGCGCTGGTTACGGATAGTGGCAGATTGGCGCAAAGCGGATGTGATCAACTGTTTTCCTGCGCCAGTAGTTTAGACGCGACATTGATGTATTTCCGCCCAGCTTCCTGAGCACTGTCCACGGCAACGGCAAGGGCCTCGTTTTGGCGAACCGATGCCAGCTTGACCAGCATCGGCAAATTAACACCGGCAATGATTTCAACATTGGCCTTGTCCATGATTGATATGGCCAGATTTGACGGCGTGCCGCCGAACATGTCGGTCAGCAGGACAACACCTTCGCCCTGATCTGCTTTGGACGTGCTGTCCAGAATTTCGCTGCGTCGCTGTTCCATATCATCATCCGGGCCAATACAGATTGCCGAGACGTTTTCCTGCGGACCGACGACGTGCTCTAAGGCCGCGATTAATTCTTCGGCTAACCGCCCGTGGGTTACGAGGACCATTCCGATCATTTTTATCAAACCCCATCCTGAAACATTATATTTAGATTTTCACCGTTATTAAGGCGGCGATATTGAACATAAAATTAGCGTTTGTCCAAGTCCCTGTGGCGAGTTTGTACGCCATGCCCATGTTCACCCAGCCAGCGCTCAAGGGTTCTGGTGACAAATACCGAGCGGTGATGACCACCGGTGCAGCCGAGTGCAATTGTCAGATAACTCTTTCCTTCTGCCTGATAGCGCTCCAGCAGAAGCTCCAGAAGCTCTGTTAATCGCTGCATAAACGGCGCAAAAGCCGGGTCCGTTTTAATATAGTCTCCAACCGCTTCATCCCTGCCCGTCAGGGGGCGCAGGTCGAGATCATAGTGGGGGTTTTTCAGAAACCGAACGTCGAAAACCAAATCCGCATTCCGGGGTAATCCATTGCGATATCCAAATGAGGTTACAAAAACAGATAACCCATCCTCATGCGGTGCCCCGAAATGCCCGTCCAGGGATCGCTTCATGTCACCAAGTGACATGTCGGTGGTGTCCATGATCACGGTTGCCCGTTTGCGCAAAGGCTCCATCAGACCCCGTTCGTGACGAATGCCATCGGCAATCGGTCTGTCCTGCGCCAAAGGATGGCGTCGCCGGGTTTCTTCGTAGCGACGCATCAGAACGTCATCATCACAATCTATAAACAGCAGCGGAATTTCCGTGCCGCCTTTTGAGGTTAAAGTATCTATCTCTGTCAGGATCGCAGTGGCATCGAAGTCCCGGGTTCTGACATCAACCCCAATAGCCGTGTTGTCCGGAAATTCACCAGGGGCAACGAGGCGACGAAGGAGTGAGATTGGAACATTGTCGATGGCTTCAAAGCCCAGGTCTTCCAGCGCTTTCAGGGCCGAGCTTTTACCTGCCCCGGAAACACCAGTGACGAGAAGAATTTGCGGCGATTCAGATCTGTCAGTCATCAACCCCCATTATATCGCCGTTCGACAGCCTTAGTGCAAGCCGGACCTTTGCCGGAGCAGAGGCCTCAAACGCAAAAAGCTTCAGGCATGGGACGGGGTGCCCGAAAAGGCTTACGGTTTCTGGTTCAGGCAGGCGCTCAGTGCTGTTTTTTTCCTGAAGGTCGATAACGAGGTGTACGGGAACTTTTTGGCGATAGACCATACGCAGAATGCCAACACCCCGAACCTCGAACAAACCGGCGATGGTTTCTGGTGGGGCGGCGAGAAGTGCACCGTTATCAATTGCGAGATCAACCCGGTCATCAGAAACAAGCTCAGCGCCATCATCAATCAGGCGTAGGGCCAGATCGGATTTTCCAGACCCTGATGCCCCACGGATCAACACGCCTTTTCCATCAATAGAGATGCAGGTGGCGTAAATTTGTTCAGGGGCTTTTGTCATGTCACGCCTCTGTCAGGCGGACAGTGAAGCGGGCACCGATGATATTGCCATCTAAATCAGTTCGGTTTGTCGCCAGTAATGTCCCTTCATGCGCTTCGATTATCTGTACAGAAATATTGAGGCCCAATCCGGAATGGGTTCCAAATTTCTCCCGTTCCGGGCGTTCTGTATAAAACCGCTCAAATATTCTTTTTTCTGTTCCGACGGGAATTCCCGGACCTTCATCATCAACATCAACTTTGATGGTGCCATTGTCGCGGCTGACGGAGATGGTGATACGTCCAGTTTCGGGGCTGAAGGATACGGCATTTGAGATCAGATTGCGAAAAACCTGTGCCAATCGTCCCTCCATTCCGGAAACATGTAATACACCTTCACCACCATCAGTCCGTTCCAGCTTTATCAGCAGGCCCTGTTCATGGGTGGTATTGTGAATATCAGCAAGCGTCGCCAGCATGGCGCTGATATCGACCATGGTCACCTCGCTTCTGGACAGTTCCGCATCCAGTCTTGAGGCATCCGAAATATCGGTAATCAGACGATCAAGCCGTCCGACATCATCACGGATGATTGCCATCAGCTTTTTTTGCTGTTCCGGGTCTTTCAGGCGTGCAGCTGTTTCAACGGCGCTTCTGAGCGAGGTCAGCGGGTTCTTGATTTCATGAGACACATCGGCGGCAAAGCTCTCAATCGCATCCATCCTGAGCCACAAGGCTTCTGTCATTTCGCGAAGTGTTGCGGCCAGATCTCCGATTTCATCACCGCGTCCGGACATGTCGGGGATTTGCTCGTGCCGCCCCCGGTCATGGCGGACCTTTTCGGCAGCAATGGCAAGGCGGTGGATTGGTCTTGATATGGTGCCCGCCAGATAAAGGCTTAACAGGACGGTCACCGCGAGAGCGATGCCGAAGACTTTTATAATGTCGCGACGGACTTCAAAAACCGCGTTGTCGATGTTTTGGGACCCTTTGGTCAGAAACAGGGCACCCAAAACCTCTTTGTAACGCTGGACCGGGACAGCAACACCCAGGACCATGCTGTCGCCTGTTCCGGCGCGAACGGTTTTTATGTAGTCCCCATTGAGCGCTGCCACGGCTTCCGGATAATCAGTGATTTGCTGATGCGGGTTTTCCTTATAGAGGGGGAGGCGGCGGCTTGGACGAAAACGTTTGATCAGACGATCAAAGACATCAAAAAACTTGCTTAGCGCCGTATTGCCCTGTTCGGGTGGCGGCAGTTCTTCGATCTGGATGGACCGCCCAGCCTCGGCCAGACGCCGGGAATCGGCGACCAGTTGCCCGCTTTCACGAAACAGGCGTGCCCGTGTGCCAGTGGTTTTGACCATGCGACGGACCATCTGTTTGGATATTTTTGAAACGCGGTGGTGCCCTGATGCGGTTTCGGCAGTAGCGCCTTCACTCAAGGCAACGGCAAACATTTCAGCCTGCGTTGCCAATGCTGTCAGCTCGGCATTGATCAAATTGGATTTGTATTCATCCAGATACAGAATTCCGGCGACCAGAATTGCCAGGGCCAGAATGTTGATCGCGAGAATACGTCGCGTGATTGGTGAAATCAGGCGTGCGCGTAGTATTTTCTGCGGATTTTTACGTTTGTCCCCCTTCACATTACCCTCTAGGTCGGCCGGTAACGATATCCGACACCGTACAGTGTTTCGATCTCGGCGAAATCATCATCATGGGCTTTAAATTTCCGCCGTAAACGTTTGACATGACTGTCGATGGTCCGGTCATCAACATAGATGTTTTCACCGTAGGCGGCATCAATTAGTTGGTCACGGCTTTTAACATGTCCCGGTCGACGGGCAAGAGCCTCGACAAGCAAAAACTCAGTGACCGTCAAATTGACTTCCGTCTCTTTCCACGTGCAGAGATGGCGCTCTGGATCAAGGACCAGATCGCCACGCCGGATAACCTCATCGGCTTTGGTATCGGATACCTTGGTATCATGGCGACGAAGCACGGCTCGAATTCGTTCCATCAACAATCGTTGGGAAAACGGTTTTTTGATGTAATCATCAGCCCCCAGACGCAACCCCATCACTTCATCCACCTCGTCATCCTTCGATGTCAGGAATATGACAGGCAAACTGGATTTGCGGCGAAGTTCCGTGAGCAGTTCCATGCCGTCCATGCGCGGCATTTTGATATCAAGAATAGCCAGGTCAACCGGACGGCGCGCGAGCCCGTCCAGAGCTTCGGCACCGTCGGCGTAGGTTTCAACAAAATAACCCTCATCAGTGAGTGCCGCTGACAGGGAAACCAGAATGTTCTGATCATCGTCAACAAGGGCGATGGCTTGGGGCATGAAAAGTCCTTTTCCTCAAAGACGCCGGAAGCGGCGCATCAGATAACCCATAATCCGCATTTGTGGCAAAATTATAACCCATTTGTGGCAGGTTATGCTAAATCACTTAAAGCACAGCTCGTCAAAAGTATAGCTGTGTAAATTGACTGATTGCGATAATCGTGTATTCCAGGGGTACTGATTCTTGTTTAGGGTTCTGTTATGAGAAAAATGCTGTGGCAGGAGACGTTCGCTACCGGGGTTCGGGCGATTGATGATGATCACAAAATGCTGTTCAGCATCGTCAACAACCTGATCACGGCAGTAAATGCGGACCAGCCTGTTGACCCCCGCCAGATTGAGTCCCTTCTTGAGGCATTGGTCACATATGTCGACAGCCATTTCGCCCGCGAGGAGAAGTTTCTGGAGCAGTTCGGTTACCCCAAGCTGGACGCGCATCGTGATGCCCATGATGGTTTGCGCCAGCAAATGGATGCCATATGTAACGATTATCAGAACTCACCAGACAGTATGGACCTTGAAAAGGTCTGTACCTTTCTGATGTCCTGGCTCGGCGAACATATCCTGAAAAGCGATATGGATTACGTGCCGTACCTGAAGGGGGAGAAAAATGGCAAGGAGGGCGGGTTGCGCGACGTTTCCCAGCAGGTCACCGTTTCTGTACCTGCGGGCATGGGCAATCTTGTTCACGAACTGGCGCATCATTTGAGACATGCCGGCGACGTTGATGCAGGTGTACGCCAATTTTACGACGCCCACGTTAGTGGCGCGCACAAAAAACGGTCTTTTCAGAAAACGTAAAAACGCCTTGCCTCAAATTCCACGGGTTCGCATATACTAAGCTTTCATTTCACCCCTGCATTGGGAGGGCCTCATGAAGCCGCGTAGCGAAAAAATCACATTTGCCGGTGCTGATGGAAATCAGTTGGCAGGACGGCTTGATTTGCCGTCGGGCCCGCCGGAAGCTTATGCGATCTGGGCCCATTGCTTCAGTTGCACGAAGGATATTTTTGCCGCATCCAGAGTTGCCGCCGGGTTAACGGCCCACGGGATTGCTGTTCTTCGCTTTGATTTCACCGGCCTTGGCACCAGTGAAGGTGATTTTGCCAATACCAATTTTTCGTCCAATGTCGGTGATCTCATCGCCGCAGCTGATCATCTGCGAGAAAATTTTGAAGCGCCAAAAATTTTGATCGGGCATTCTCTGGGTGGAGCTGCGGTATTGGCGGCAGCATCGCAAGTGGCGGAAGCCCTGGCAGTTTGTACCATTGGTGCCCCGGCAGACCCGGCCCATGTTGCCCATAACTTTCAAAGTTCACGGGCCGAGATCGAAGAAAAGGGGGAGGCAGAAATTCTGTTGGTGGGGCGCCCGTTTCGCATCAAGAAGCAGTTTCTGGAGGATATCGAAGGCCAGAAACTGGAGCGTGACATTGCCAATATGAAAAAAGCACTACTGGTCTTTCATTCGCCAATTGATGCCATTGTCGGCATTGAAAACGCAGCTCAGATATTCCAGGCGGCCAAACACCCGAAAAGTTTTGTGACCCTTGATGACGCTGATCATCTGCTCAGCCGTAAGGACGACGCCGCTTATGTTGCTGATGTTATTGCCGCCTGGGCAACTCGATATGTTTGCAAATCCACCGTCGTGTCATCTGGCGCAACAGCAGAGCCCGGGACTGTAGTGGTCACGGAAACGGGGCCTGGGAAATTTACCAACGCGGTTTCTGTCGGAGGGCGGCACACCCTGCTGGCTGATGAGCCAGCCGAATACGGCGGTGCCGACCAGGGGCCAACACCTTATGAACTGGTTTTGGCCGGGCTGGGGGCGTGTAAAACCATGACCATGCGCATGTATGCGGACCGAAAAGGCTTTGCGCTGGAGCGCACGCAGGTCTCTCTCAGGCACGATAAAATACATGCCGATGACTGTGAGGCCTGCGAAACGGAAGATGGGCGTGTTGACCGAATTGAGGCCGAGATCGAAGTCATTGGTGATTTGGATGACGAGACAAAGCGCAAAATTGCAGATATTGCCGGGAAATGCCCTGTTCATCGGACGTTGCATTCCGAAGTTTTGATTGAAAGTCGCTATAAGGCATAGGGTATCGAAGCTTATAGACAGGAGGTGTTGATGAGCAACATAAACAACAGCATCAATTACATTGAATTTCCACTGACAAAAAGTCCAGAGACGAAATACTTTTATGACAAGGTGTTTGGTTGGGAGTTTACGGATTGGGGGCCGAAGTATCTGAGCTTTACCGGGGCCGGTGTTGAGGGCGGTTTTAATGGTGAAGATGATGCGGCAATCACTAAACCAGGTGTGCTTGTTGTGCTGTACGCCAGTGATCTTCCGCAAAAACTGGAGGAGGTCATCAGCGCTGGCGGTAACGTTATAAAACCGATTTATGAGTTCCCCGGCGGGAAGCGGTTTCACTTCCTCGACCCGAACGGGAACGAGCTTGCCATCTGGTCGGAATAAGGACGCCAATTAGTTTTACCAAACGGGTTGGCATGTCCGCTTTGCCTGATTAAACTCTCAACCTGCCGGGCGAATTAAACCGGTGTCGATCATATTTTCAGGTGTCCCTGAACGGTCATGGCCGGGATGGGAAGAATCGGGAAGGCGGTGTTATTCCGCCACGTGCCCAACGCTGTGATGGGGATTGACCGGGCGATGAGCCACTGGAGGAAACTCCGGGAAGGTGCGCGGTCAAGATGAACCTAAGTCAGAAGACCGGCCTGGAAAGTTTGTCGTGGTGACTGGAATACACCGCTTTAAGTTTTCCATGAAGGGGAATGATATGGAAACGTCCACCCAACCAAAACCAGAAAACCATCAATTCAATGACGCCGAGCGCGAAGCGCTGTATCGAACCATTTTCACACGGCGCGATGTGCGCGGACAGTTTTTGCCTGATGCCATACCCGACGACATTTTGAGCCGGGTTCTGATGGCGGCGCATTACGCGCCATCCGTCGGGTTCATGCAGCCCTGGAGCTTCACCATTATCCGCTCTCCGGAAGTCAAGGGTAAGGTTCATCGCCTGTTTGAAACGGCGCACCGTGAAGCAGCCGGGATGTTTGAAGGGGAGAACCGGGAAACCTACAGGAGCCTGAAACTGGAAGGCATCCTCGAATCACCAATCAACATCTGCATCACATGTGACAAAGACCGCGCCGGCCCGGTTGTTATTGGTCGCACACATATCAAATCAATGGATGTCTACAGCAGTGTTTGCGCCGTGCAAAACCTTTGGCTGGCGGCCCGTGCCGAAGGGCTGGGGCTGGGTTGGGTCAGCATTCTTGATCAAAAACGCCTGAAACAGGTTCTTGGCATCCCCCGGCGTGTCGTTCCTGTGGCTTATGTCTGTCTTGGGTATGTTTCTCATTTTTTTGACAAGCCGGAACTTCAATCCGCAGGCTGGCGTCCACGCTTGCCGCTTGGAGATCTCATTAATTTTGACAGGTTTGATCAAGGTGCCGATGATCCATTTGCAACAAACCTTCTGGGGCAAATTAAAACAGATCAGGCCGAGATTGAGACAGATGGTTGTTTTGGTACGCCCGAAACAGAACTGGAAAACACCAATCCTGAACCATAGGTTTGACATTGGGCCCAAGGGCGTCGAGATTTGGGGCCATTCTAATCTGCTCGGAACCCCGATGCGCCCATGGATACCCTGATCTCCATAACCGGTTTGTCGAAAACCTATGCCGATGGTTTCGCCGCGCTGAAAAGTGTCGATCTTGACATTCAGCGCGGCGAAATTCTGGCCCTTCTGGGCCC
>Ga0316205_10005793_pt1 | contig 10086 bp, 8 predicted proteins | sample 3monthpyrite_MG_FD_204941 | JGI IMG/M metagenome (GOLD analysis project Ga0316205, IMG submission 204941) | Microbial mat bacterial communities from mineral coupon in-situ incubated in ocean water Damariscotta River, Maine, United States -... | ecosystem: Environmental > Aquatic > Marine >...
TGCAGGTGGTAATAAGGAGCGTATTGCTTATATTTATGATACCCGATCGGTACAGTTTACAGGAATGTCTGCAGAAACTGACGGTCCTAGAAAGAAAAATAAAATTACAGGTATTTATGAACCCACTTTTTCATGGTGGAGAAAGCCCTATATGGGGTCGTTTAAAGCTGGCTCTTTTGATTTTGTTGTTTTATCGGTTCATTTGCAATGGGGAACAAGAGGCGGAAGAAAAAAAGAACTTGAGGAGCTTGCAATCTGGGTTAAAGAATATTTAAAAGATGAATATAGAGTTGATCGAGATATTATTCTAATGGGAGACTTTAATATTGATAGTTATGAGTCTGATTTGTATAAAGCGGTTTCACAATATGGTTTAAAAGCACCGGATGCTATTATTAAATCAAAATTCGGTAGTAATCTGGCAACGAATAAACGATATGATCAAATTTTACATCACCCACAACAAACGGGCTCAGTTTTTACGGATAAAGGCGGGATACTAGATTTTTATAAAAATAATTATAAGTCATTAACACCATATAAAAATATGACCAAAACAAAATTTACATATGAGCTTTCAGATCATCTGCCATTATGGATTCAGTTAAATATTGATACGGCAGATGATAAACTGGATGCGTTAATTACGAGTAAGCGATAATTAAGTATCTAATTAACAGCTATACAGATTAATATACTATCTTCTGGTTGAGCTTAATATTAAACTGTATCAAAAAGTAAATTAAAGATAACAACTTGACTGATATATCGTTTTAAGCTGTTTAAAAATATCACCCGGACAGTTTAAATATTTTCGTCCATCAACTTCGTTTACGGGTATTAACTCTGCCCCTGTGCCAGTTAAAAAACATTCATCTGCTGTATAAATATCATATGCAGCGAGTGTCTTAATATGCGTTATAATACCAGCTTCATTTGCCAGCTTTAGTATTTGATCACGTGTTATACCCGCAAGTGAACCGTCTATAGAAGGTGGTGTAAAAAGTTCTTCATCACGCACTATAAAAATATTATCAACGCTGCCTTCTGTTATATGCCCCTGTTGATTCAACATAATTGCTTCTTCTACGCCTGCATTGTTAGCCTCTATTCTAGCCAGAATAGCATTTAGATAATTTAGACTTTTTATTCTAGGGTCTAAACAATCTGCGGGTATACGCCGTGTAGATGCAATAATTGTTCGTATGCCCTTTGATTGCGCCTGTTCATCAGACATATTTAAAGGGCTTGCGATAACGATTAATTCGGGCGAGTTGCACAGGGCAGGGTTTATACCAAGAGGTCCTTTACCACGAGTTACGATTAGACGAATGTATCCCTGATCTTCTTCGTATGCATTAATAATTGAAGATATTATAGACTCAAGCTCACTTGTGCTTTTAGGTATATTAAGCGCTAGTGATCTGGCTGAAGATTCTAGACGTTTCAAATGGGCATCTAATAAATATGCTTTATTGTCATAAAAACGAATGCCTTCAAAAATACCGTCTCCATAGAGTAAACCATGATCCATTACTGATATTTTCGCGTCTCTTAATGGGATTATTTCATTTTCAATCCAGCATATACCTTGAGTTAACATATTCATTCCTGTTTAATTGGTCAATATAGATGACCTTTATTTTGTCAGCAATAATGCTATTATGTCAATATGATTGACATAAAAAATAAAAAATCATTAGATAATCGAGATAAGCAGTTAAATGATGCACTTGAAGCTATACATTTTGGGTTTAAAGCCTTAATTGCAAAACCTGATGCTCGCCTGGCAGAAATTTCCTTTTCGCGTATTCATCATCGAATTTTATATTTTATCGCCCGCCATCCAGAGTGCAGTGTGAATGAACTACTTGAAGTGATGGGCGTAAGTAAGCAATATTTGAACAGACCTTTACGTCAATTAACTCAGGCGGGCTATGTTAATGTGAGCGTAGATAATCATGATAAGCGAGTAAAACGTATTAAACTGAGTAAAACAGGGGAAGTACTGGAATTTGAATTGTCTGAGGACCAGCGTAAGCGGTTTGATAAAGTATTTAAAGACGCCGGCCCGCAAGCAGAAGCGGGCTGGCGTAAAGTTATGGCATTATTGGTTTCATCTAGCGCATAATTAGTATTAAATATGTGCTTTAACCCATTGAATAATATCATCTTTACTCATAGCTCCAGGCTGGCGAGCAATTTCTCTACCGTTTTTGAATATCGCTAATGTGGGTATGCTTCTAATATTAAATTGAGCACCTATATTTTGTTCGTTTTCAGTATTTAGCTTAGCTAAACGCACCGTAGGCTCAAGTATACTAGATGCCTGCTCAAAAGCAGGTGCCATCATCTTGCATGGGCCACACCAGGGTGCCCAGAAGTCTACAACTACTGGAATATCGTTTTTAGTAATATGCTTTTTAAATGTAATCGCATCTAATTCAATAGGTCTGGCTTTAAATAGTGGTTTATGGCACTTACCGCAACCGGGTTGCTCAGATAAACGTACAGTTGGTATTCGGTTAATCGCTGCACAGGCTGGGCATACAATATGTTGAGAATCACTCATGGTTAATCCTTTGGTTAAAGATTGTCGGTTATAAGTATATTCTTATATAGATGGGGTTGGGCGATAGTATATTCAATGATAAATACTGGCAATATTTCTGTTGCTATCTTAAATAATGGCTACAAGTCTCTTTAAGTGGTTTAAAATTTATTCCCCAAGTATAAAATCTTAGGTAATCAATCATACTTAAGCGTTTAAATCCTCTATAATCACTCTCCGTTTTGGCCTTCATATATTGCATCAGGATATAACATGAATTTTTCATCATTGAATCTAGCACCAGAAATTCAGAAAGCGATAGATGCTTGTGGCTATAAACAAATGACTGATATTCAGGAACAAGCCATACCACCAGCGCGTAAAGGACAGGATTTATTAGCAAATGCACAGACGGGTACTGGCAAAACAGCTGCTTTTGCATTGCCAGTATTGCAAAAAATTCTTGAACGCCCAAAAACTACCGTTGCAGAAAGGCCAAGAGCATTAATTTTAACGCCAACAAGAGAGCTAGCAGAGCAACTTGCCGCTACTATTAAGGGTTACGCTCAATATACATCAATTTCTGTAATGGCAGCTTATGGTGGCGTTAAAATGTCTGGTCAGCAAAAGAAGTTACAGGCAGGTATTGATGTACTGGTTGCCACACCGGGGCGTTTACTTGAGCATTTGTCCCAATGTAATGTTCACCTTAACGAAATAGAATTTGTTGTTCTGGATGAGGCCGATCGTATGTTAGACATGGGGTTTATTAGTGATGTTCAAGCCTTATTAAAACAAACGCCCGATAAACATCAAACGATGTTATTTTCAGCCACTATGTCTAAAGCCGTAAATGAACTGGCCCATAAAGTTCTAATTAAACATAAGGTTGTTAGTGTTGCTAAACAAAATGCAACGGCTGATACGGTTGAGCATGTTGTTTATACTGTAGAAGAACGTCGTAAAGCCGATTTATTTCTTGAATTACTCTGGGAAGAAAACTGGTTTAAAGTACTGGTTTTTACCAGTACTAAAGCTCAGGCCGATGAATTACAGAAAGAACTAAAATACAATAAAATCAGTTCAGCAGTATGTCACAGTGATAAAAGTCAGGGAGCTCGTAGACGAGCTGTTGCTGATTTCAAATCAGATAAAATACAGGTTTTAATTGCAACAGAAGTAGCCGCACGTGGATTAGATATACAGGGCCTTGAACATGTCGTAAATTTTAATCTGCCTTATCTTGCAGAAGACTATGTTCACCGAATTGGTCGTAGCGGACGTGCAGGAACCCAGGGTCATGCCATCTCATTTGTAAGCAGGGAAGAAGAACGTTCATTAAATAATATAGAGCGCCTGATCGGTAACAAAATTAAACGTGTTTCAATGCCAGGTTATGAAGTAGGTAACCGTGATTCATTATTAGATAAAATAGCTAAAAATAAAAGACCTGCTCGTTCTAATAAAGCGACACAGACTAAAATTAAACGAAGAAGAAAATAATCTAATAAAGTATAAGAATACTCTTTATGTGTAAATTATTAAATGACTGGACACCATCAAAGGCTGCAATTGATATGCTTAAGTTAAATGGTGTCGATGACAATCAGATAGCACTCTCTGTTAAGTACTTAAAAGATCAGTCAGATCTGGTAAATATTGATGATGTTAAAGGTTATGATAACTGGAACTCATTATTTATAATGTTTTGCATAAAAGCAAATAAAAAAACTGATAGTTAATCATTATTGAAATAGTATAAGTATACTTAATGCATATTTTACCAATTAATGATGTCATAAATGAAATTACCAGCAAGTTAAATACATATAATCGTGTTGTGTTACAGGCACCTCCCGGTGCGGGTAAAACTACGGCTGTTCCTATAGCCTTACTTAATCAAATCTGGTTAAGAGAAAAACAAATCATTATTCTTGAACCAAGGCGATTGGCTGCTCGTAATGCTGCAGCACGTATGGCGTTTCTTTTAGGTGAAAAAGTAGGTGAAACGGTAGGTTATCAAATACGCCAGGACAGTTGCTTTAGTAAAAAAACCAAAATACTTGTTGTTACTGAAGGAATTTTAACGCGAAAGTTGCAGGCTGATCCTGAATTAAAAAAAATAGCCCTTGTAATATTTGATGAATTTCATGAGCGTAGTTTACATGCAGATCTGTCTCTTGCACTCTGTTTGCAAAGTCAGCAAATATTGAATGAAAAACTAAAGATTCTTATTATGTCTGCGACATTAAATACCACCTTAATTTCAAAGTTACTAGAAAATGCACCTGTTATAAAAAGTCAGGGTAGTAGTTACCCTGTGGATATAAGGTACTTAGATAAACCGATAAAATTACATGGGAATAGATATCAGGATAATAAAATATTAATATCAAATATAACAAATGTTGTTATACAGATTTTGCATGAATTTGATGGTAGTTGCCTTGTTTTTTTACCGGGTGTTAAAGAAATTTCACAGATATATTTACTGCTTAAAAAATATATAATATCAGAATCCATCAATAATGTACTGATAGCTCAGCTACATGGTAATTTAACTAAAGAACAACAGAATCAGGCTATTGTTGCAACGGCTAAGGGCGTTCGAAAGATAGTATTAGCTACCAATATTGCAGAAACCAGTTTAACTATCGAGGGTATAAATTGTGTTGTTGATTCAGGCTTGGAGCGAATTCTGGAATACAGTTCAGCTTCTGCTATGAATGGATTGAAAACGCAGTTTATTTCTGAAGACTCAGCAACTCAGAGGTCTGGTCGTGCAGGTCGTTTGACAGCGGGCACTTGTTTTAGAATGTGGACATGTCAACATCAAAAACGCTTAGTTAAACACTCAGTGGCAGAGATATTGCACAGTGATTTAACGTCTCTGGTACTAGAGTTGAGCAACTGGGGTATTAAAACTGTTGGTGATTTAAGCTGGTTAGATGAGCCACCTGAAAGATCGATAAAACAGGCATCTTTACTGCTTCAAAGTCTTAATGCAATTGATGAGCCCGGTAGAATTAATGAGCATGGGAGATTGATGTTAAAGTTGGGGTGTCATCCTCGATTAGCTCATATGATGATATCAGCTATAAGTCTGAATCAAGCCTATCATGCATGTCTCATTGCGAGTATTTTGTCAGAAAAAGATTTACTACATTCACAAAGAGATAAAACAGTTGATCTAGTAGATAGATTGAATATTCTTAATGAATTTATGAATTCTAATAATGTGCACTACAATGTCGATAAACAACATTGTCAGCGAATTATTCATTCAGCGGACGAGTATTACAAACGCATCAAATTCTTTGCTCAATCACATTATAAAAAAATAGATACTAATCTTACAGGTGTATTATTGGCCTTTGCTTATCCGGACAGAATAGCTAAACAGCGCAAGCCTGGTGAAGCGCGATATTTGTTAAGCAATGGAAAAGGCGCTGTGATTCCTGATTATCTACAGAATCAGCTTTATGAGTATATTGTTATAGCTAATCTTGATGTTTTATCCGATAGAGAAGTGATGGGTGAGTCAAGTATATATCTTGCGGCAGAAGTATCTGAATTACAGATAGATCAATATTTTAATGAAATTATCGAGTTTACTGAAAAAACTCAGTGGAGCGAAAGTCAGCAAAGAGTAGAGGTAAAGCAATTATTATCGATTGGTAAGCTTGTGTTAAATGAAAAGTTAATTACGCCTGAAGACAAAAGTTCAATTCATGAGTGTTTGTTATTAGTGATTAAAAATAAAGGACTGGATTGTTTAAACTGGTCAACACAAGCAATTAATCTTAGGCAGCGATTATTGTTTATCCAGTATTATATTGAGAATAAAGAGTTTGCTATTAATCAGTATGCTGTATGTGATTTTCCTGATTTTTCAGAAAATGCTTTAATAAATAACTTAAAATTATGGATTTTACCTCACCTGAAAAATCACAATAGTATCAAGCATCTAAATAACCTTGATTTATATACATTGTTACAAATGCAACTCGATTGGGATCAACAGCAGTTATTAAATAAATTGGCGCCAGAAAAAATCACTGTGCCAAGTGGTTCAAAAATATTAATAGATTATAGCGATATAACGCAACCTGTGCTCTCAGTTAGGCTGCAGGAAGTTTTTGGGCTTTATGATACGCCTGTTATATTAGATGGTTCATGCAGGTTAATGATGCATTTATTATCACCTGCCAGGAAACCAATGCAGGTTACTCGGGATTTGAAGAGTTTCTGGGAAAATACTTACTTTGAGGTTAAAAAAGAACTCAGGGGTAAGTATAAAAAACATTACTGGCCAGATGATCCGCATACAGCTATTGCAACTAATAAAACCAAAAAGAATATGAGTAAATAAACTATTATAGTTAATCGAATTGAGGTTAAAAAAATTCTCTGAAAGTTTTGCATTTGTGTAATAAGGCAACAACACTGGAATCAACCAGCTTAACGGGCAGTGGATCTTTTTTCAGTATATTTTGAAGCGTTATGGTCTCAGCATGTAGTGCAGATGCGCATACAGCGGCAGCTGAGCCGGATAGTTTGTGAGTGAGGTCATAAAGTTTTTTATAATCAGATTTTTTGTGAGAGTAATCTATAGATTTTTCAAATTCTAATAAGCTCCCAAGAAAATCAATGAGTAACTCTTTCGCAATTGATTTATCACCACCTACTGTTGCTAATGCGTCTACATAGTTATAGGTTTGTAGTAATTCGGTATCCGGGCTTTGTGTAGAACTTTTTATTGATTGTGTTTTGTTGTTCAGTGTCCATTCGCTGATGATTTCATATAAGTTTTCTGGCTTGTAGGGTTTGGCTAGCAAGTCATTCATGCCAGATTCTATCACGTCTACTCTCATGTCTGAAAATGCATGTGCAGTTAGGGCTATAATAGGTGTATCATCACTGCATAATCTGGATTCACGTATTATATGTGTAGTTTCTATGCCGCTCATATCGGGCATTTCAAGATCCATCAAAATTATATCAAATTTGTCATTGTTTATTTTATCTAATGCTTCGGCACCACTTACAGCAGAAATTACTCTGGCGCCTTCATTTTCTAATAAGGTCGTAGCAACTTTAAGGTTTATATTGTTGTCATCAACAACCAGAATGCTTAAATTTGATAAATTATTTTTAATTTCGTCTGTAGATGCCGGAAGTACAACTACCTCTGATGTTAAGTTAAGGTCGGCAGGCTTTTCAAGTTTTATGTTAATATTGAATGTTGAGCCTTTATCTGGAATGCTGGATAATTTTATATCTCCGCCCATTAATGAAACTAAGCGCTGTGTTATAACGAGCCCTAAACCAGTGCCACCATAACGTCTTGTAATCGAACTATCACCTTGCTGAAAAGGGTTAAATAATCTTGCCTGCTGCTCAGGGTGTATGCCGATACCTGTATCATGTACTGATATATTTAATCCAATCTCTTCTGTAGAGTTTTCTGATTTTTTTATTGCGGAGTTAATTTCAATTCTTAAAGTGATGCTTCCATTATCTGTAAATTTTATAGCATTACAAATAAGGTTGGTTAGAACCTGTCTTATTCTGACTGGGTCCCCGCGCAGAACACTGGGTATGCTTTTATCAATAAAGGTTCTAAATTCCAGTTTTTTATCTGCTAAATCATTTTTAAAAAGAATGCAAATATCTTCAGTTAATTTATAAATGGAAAAATTAGTATGTTCAAGAGTGAGTTTTCCTGCTTCGATTTTTGAAAAATCTAGAATGTCATTAATTATATTGAGTAGATTATCGGTTGAGTTTGTTATATTGGTTAAATATTCATTTTGTGTTTCGTTTAACGGTGTTTTTTGTAACAAGCTAGTGAAACCAATTACGCCATTCATTGGAGTGCGTATTTCATGACTCATCGTAGCAATGAATTCACTTTTTGCCTGATTTGCCGTTTCAGCTGACTCTTTAGCAGATTCAAGCTCTCTTGTTCGGTCTATTACCAGAGTTTCAAGATCCTGTTGATAACTGGTAAGTTTTTTATCATAAACCTGTATTTGATCTAACATAGAGTTAAAGCCATTAACTAATGTGCCTAGTTCATCATTGCTTATTGGTTCAGCTCTGCAACTAAAGTCCTGATTGGCTGCAACAGATTCCATCGTGTTTAGTAAGCGTCTTACGGGGATAGATACAACTCTTTGAAGACGATTTGAAAGTAACACGGCGATTATCATGGATATAAAAAATATTACGATTAAGATATAAATTTGTTTTTTAATAACAGTGTGAGCCTGACTCATATCACTGACAATTGTAAAGTTTCCAATTATTTCGTCATGAAATATTATCAGTTCACTTACACTGACAGTACCGAATAAAAATGATGATTGATTCTGATCTTGTGTGATTTTAAGGCGTTCATGTTCTGACAGACGTTTGAACTGTGGTGACTGGTACTCTGCCAGCGTGATGTTATCCAGATTTATACCCGCCCATATGATATTTTTTTGTGATGAAAGGGTGGATAGTATTTCTGCAGTTGCAAGCTGGTCTCGATAGGTAATAGCTGCACTGCTATTTGCACTTAAGACAATAGCTAAGGTACGGAGTCTCGCAGCTGTTTCATCCCGGGAAGAAGCTATTTCAACAATTATTATTAATGTAAAGCTAAGTAATAATACAGCAGTGGCCGTAAGTAATATAATGGCTTCTAGTTTCTTTTTGATAGAGGAGTTTTTAAGTATCAAGATGCATCCTCTGTGTTAATTACTTCTGCAAGTATAAGTAGTCTTGAGCTTATTTCTAATCCTGATTGGCGTGCTGTGTCAAGATTAATAATCAGATGTGTTTTACGGTTTTTCCGATAAAACTGTATGATGCCTCCTGCTTTGACAAAATTTGATAAGTCACTAACTGTAAGAACAGGTTTGTTTTTTATAGGTTTTAGTATTTTTTTAACTTTATTTATTTCAGATTTAGCTATATATAATATATGACAGATTTCATTAGTCTGATAATTCTTTATTGGTTTAATAACAACTGATCTGCCTTTGATAAATTTACCGCCAAGTCGGTTAAGGTCATTAACCAGTTTACTTTTACCTATTGTACAAAGTATGAGTGGCCCATCCTGTCCTGGAGTGTTTTCTGGCCATATTGTGAATTTTGCAAAATTATAGGTAAAAGCGGCTTTGAATAGTCGCTCATCTTCTGATTCCGCATCAGCAGCATGTGAATGAAAACTGAGGAGAACGATATACGAAAATATCAATATGTGGATACATATTTTTTTCAAAACACACTCCGCATGCATTTAATGCTAAGGTATGTGTGATTTAAAGGGCAGCGAGCTGTATTCAGAGACATAACTCTATCTAACGGTTTTCTATCTGCCACTATAAAACAATTGATAAAGTATACAAAACTGAGTATATAGTTTAATTTATCTGGTGTTATATTGTGACAGAAATAAATCATTCGAAAGTTACCGTTTTAATGAGAAGCTGACATTTTGGTAACGGATGATTGTTGATTATTTGGCAATAAATTCATTG
>Ga0316205_10005795_pt1 | contig 10085 bp, 9 predicted proteins | sample 3monthpyrite_MG_FD_204941 | JGI IMG/M metagenome (GOLD analysis project Ga0316205, IMG submission 204941) | Microbial mat bacterial communities from mineral coupon in-situ incubated in ocean water Damariscotta River, Maine, United States -... | ecosystem: Environmental > Aquatic > Marine >...
ATATTTTATGTGTTTGCCGTGATCGCCACCAACCTGTTTGCCGAACATTATCCACAATGGTTTGGAAGCATCGGGCATTCGATGTATACCCTTTTTCAGATTATGACACTGGAAAGCTGGTCTATGGGTATCGTTCGACCATTGATGCAGACACATTCGTATGCCTGGGCCTTCTTTATACCCTTTATTTTGATCGCCACCTTTACCATGCTAAATCTTTTTATTGCCATCATTGTCAATGCTATGCAAACACAGGCAGAACAGGAAAGCAGTAAAATCATTGATAAGATGGAAACCGACAGCGGTGAACTGGATCAGCATTTGCAAGCAAGCATACAACGCCTCGAACTGGAGATTGCCAGCTTACGCCAGTTAATCACCAAAAGTCAGTCAGGTCGGCAAAGCTAAACCAACGGGGTGTGCTATTCGCCATTGCGTTAACCGCTCATGCTTGTTAAATTCTACATACTTTCATGCCGAACCGGATTGACATTTCATTATGACACTGCTTTTAGTTTACCTGGCCATCGCAATTGGTGTCTCCTTTGCCTGCTCTATTCTTGAAGCCGTATTGTTGTCAATCACGCCCAGTTACATTGAAACTACAAGAGCCAGCAGGCCGCGCGCGGGCAGGCTGCTTACTTCGGTTAAAGAGCATCTTGATGAGTCACTGTCCAGCATTCTAATACTGAATACCTTCGCCCACACGATGGGCGCTGCAGGTGTGGGTTCGCAAGCTATCAGAATTTATGGTGAGAAATGGGAAACCTTGATTGCCGTGTTATTAACATTAGCTATTTTATATTTTTCCGAGATCATCCCCAAAACTATAGGCGCCACGTATTGGAAAAAGCTTGCCATTCCAGCGGCTTTTCTCATCAAGTGGCTGGTGAAGCTGGTATATCCGCTGGTGTGGATTTCTACACGCCTTACAAAGCTTTTCAGCAAAAACAAGAGCAATGAAATTACTCGTGAGGAAATTATAGCGCTTGCTTCCTTGGGCCATAAGGATGGTGCCCTGTTTCAACAGGAAAACGAATACCTGTCCAACATGCTGGGTTTGCGCGAAATTCGTACTGAGCAGATTCTCACGCCGCGTACCGTAGTGCATATGTTCGATCAAACAACAAGCGTGACCGATGCATTAAATGATCCCAGGACGCGTGAATTTACACGCATGCCGATTTATCAGGACACACCCGAAAATATTACTGGCAAAGTTATTAAATATGATCTGTTTGAAGCAGAGCGCGCTGGCAACGGTGCAACTCCAATCAGTCACTATACAAAAAATATCCCTCGCGTGTCAGAAAAGTTACCTGTGCAACAATTGCTCGACCTGTTTATCAGGCAGCATGCTCACATGTTTCTCGTCGAAGATGAGTTTGGGCAAACCGCAGGTATCGTAACGCTCGAGGATGCGATTGAAACTCTACTTGGACGTGAGATTATCGATGAAAGAGACACCATAGAAGACATGCAGGAACTGGCAAAGAAAAAATACCGAGAACGGCTTCGCAAGGATAATAAAACCCTTTCTGATTGATTCATGTAAACAGAGATACCTGGAGAAAGTGGGGTCAGAGCACAGTTCCCGCTAATATTAGAGTTAATTGTGCTCTGGCCTCACTTATACTTTAATGTGCACTAATGCGTACTCCATTAGTTCATACTGTGGATTACTTCTCAAACGCCTGCGTAATACCGACTACAGTTAATTATGTAAATGGCTGTGATTGGGTTGTAAGTCTATGGAACAGGTGGCACATGTTGAAAAACGTTTTAATTTAAACGGTCGTCTGGCCGGACCTTTTTCATCCTTTGGCGCGCACACATTTTACAAAAAGCAGCCCAAAACCTATATCTGTCTATGCCTGCTATTGGCTATCGTTGGTTACCTTTTTATTGCAGGTTTTCCATTATTAGTGCTGATCTTGCCTTTTTCGCTATTCACAGTCGCTCAGACAACGACAGCAGTTGAGGGTTGGATACTTTTTTCTGCATTACTATTCTTGCTGCTGTTAAGTATTTCTATTAGTGTGACTCTGGCCAGATTGAAGTTTACGCCGCCGCATGGACCAGAGCTCAAGCGTGACAGGTACTCACATTTATTTCAGGCAATAGACGATATCAGGGCACATTACCAATCTCCGTTTTTGCATGTCGACCGTGTCATTTTGTGCGATAGTTTTGAAATCAGCCTGGTCAAAACCCCACGTATAGCATTGCCCTTTCTGTTTACACATACTTTATTGATTGGTCTCCCCGTTTTGCAGGCTATGAAGCCTACTGATTTTCAGGCCTTACTGGCGCGAGAACTTGCGCGTGCCTCGATGCGGCATGACTATATTGCAAGCTGGTTGGTTTCGCTGCTTCCCATATGGAAACAATTTGTCCGCGTGAGCAAAAAAGCCGGCTGGTCGACATTACCGGTTTACTGGTTTTTCAGAGCGTATACGCGGCTTTACGAGACGGTTATATGTGCACTGCTGAAGACTAATTTTCTACAGGCCGAACATAATGTGCTGGATTTAATCAATGATCAGGATTTTCTTGAAGTGGTTACCGGTGAGGCGGTGATCAGGGAGTTCATCAATAACAGTTATTGGCCAAAAATAAGGAAAATAGCATTGCGACCCGGGCAACCCAAAATGACACCCCATGCCAGTATGACCAAGGTAATGCGCAAGCTCACCCGAACCAGTCGATTTACCAGTATGGTCGAGACGGCATGGAAGCAGCCTGACGATCCTGGGGCATCGTCTGTTTCGCTTCGTGAACGTATCCATAACCTGGGACACCATAAACCTTATCCACCCACTTCGCTGGAGATGACCGCAGCTGAGCATTACCTTGGCACATACCTTCCGAGCATTATTAAGGTCATGGACAAGAAGTGGAGTCTCGGTTTCAGTAAAGTGCTGAGCAAGCACACGTCCATATCAAAACTCAAGTAACAATAACGAAGGAAAAGTGGATCAGAGAGCAATTGTTTCTGATGTTAGAGTATATTGCTCTCTGACCCCGATTATTGAAACAACTGTGCCCTGATTCTGTTCACTCTTTAACCCATCGTGCTATCCATATGTTGTAACTATGATGTACTTGATTCATTTTGATGCCAATTTTACTATGGGTGTCAAGTTAATGCTCTATTTACAGATTGCCGCGCCTGGTTTATGCCCCCAGGGGTTACTCGCAGTGACATAAATTTTTAAATTAATCAGAGGCTGCATAAGATGTTCCATCAGTTTATATTTTCAAATATAATGACTGTATTTAGCCTCCTCATGGTTATATTTATTCTAAAAGGGTGATTCAAATGATAAGTTCGCGTCCTGCCATTCTCTCTTACGTATGGTCAATGCTGGTTTTGTTGCTGCTCTCCACTGGGGTGTCGGCGAAGGATTGTCCTGCTGATATCAAGGCCGTCACGAATGATGATCCCAAGGTACTGATTGATGTGCTCGGTCATCGTGTCAAGCCGCTGACACGTTGTGAACTTGAGGCCGAGGCGCAGGCCTGGCAGTTATTGCTCAAGAACAAGGTCGCTGAGATCAGTAATGCAGAAGTCGCGGCGATCTATAAAAAGGAAGTGCAGAAAAAAACCGATGACGCCAAAGACGCGCTGGAAGAGGCGCAGGCAGCCAAAACAGATGCTGACGTGAACAAGGCCAAAGCAGCGAGTGAAGAAGCAAAAGTGGCTATCAAGGAAGCGCGCAAGGTAGAACAGAAACTCAAGCAGGATACGACCATCAAAAAGGAAATTGAGATGGCGAAACAAAAATCTACTGACTCGAAAGAAGATATTAAGATCTCCATCCTTAAACTTGTTAACGAATTACGTGCCGAACGTACCGCACTGATTGATCGCCTCAACGTGGTTTTGAAAGAGTTAACAGCGAAAGGTGGAGAGACCAAGGAGTATGATAGTTATATTACCGCAGTATCGGGTATCAAGGTGGATGTTACGGATGCAGATGCCACCTGGACTACTATCACCGGCTGGCTAACCTCGGCAGAAGGGGGTTTGCGTTTGGGTCTGAATGTCGTCCAGTTCATTGCGATTATACTGGTGTTTTATCTGTTCTCAATTATGGTTAGCAAGGCGGTGCAAAAGGGTTTTTCCAAGACCCAGAATGCCTCCAACTTGTTGCGTGAGTTCATGGTCATGAGTACACGTCGGCTGGTCTTGGTGGTCGGTTTTTTCGTGGGTTTGTCTGCTCTGGAAGTCAACGTCGGTCCGGTCCTCGCGATTATCGGTGCTGCCGGTTTTGTTATTGCATTTGCGTTGCAGAATTCACTGAGTAACTTCGCCAGCGGTCTCCTGATGTTGATTTATCGCCCCTTTGATATAGGCGAAGTGATTAGTGTGACCGGGGTGCTGGGCAAGGTCGAGTCAATGAACCTGTTGTCGACTCAACTAAGAACGCCTGATAACCAGCTGTTGATCATCCCTAATAATTCGGTGTGGGGAGGGGTGATTACGAATATCACAGGCATCACGCAACGCCGCATTGATCTGGTGTTTGGTATTGGTTATAGCGATGACAACGACAAGGCGCAACGTGTTCTGGAAGAGATTACCAATTCGCATGCACTGGTGCTCAAGGATCCCGCCCCGGTTATCAAACTACATGAACTGGCGGATTCTTCGGTTAACTATATTGTGCGCCCGTGGGTCAAGCCGGAAAATTATTGGGAGGTGTATTGGGATATCACCCGCGAAGTGAAACGGCGCTTTGATGCAGAAGGTATCTCCATCCCGTTCCCGCAGCGCGATGTGCACCTTCATCAGGAAACGGTTCTCTAGCCGACACGCCGTCAATGTGTGGTTTGTGAACAGAAATTAAACATCAACATATGAATAGTGTCATAGTGGCCACTGATAAACGATATCGTCAATGGACGATACAAAGGATTATGCTGTTATCATAATAAACTAAACACCTGTATTTAGTCTTGTTAACAGGTACAGTAAAAAGTCATTATTATCATGCATAAAACTATCACTATTGCTACTCATCAGCGTGAAATATTAGTTGATATTACCAGGCAGGTGACTTCTGTCGTTGATGGTTCAGGTATACAGAATGGCCTGGTAAATGTCTATGCCCAGGGTGCGACTGCGGCGATTATGATTCAGGAAAACTGGGATGATAGTGTGCAAACAGATGTCATGGATTTGCTAAGAAAGATAATTCCTAAAGGTGTGTGGTTGCATGATCAGCAGGATGGTAATGGTGACTCCCATTTAAAGTCCGGATTAGTAGGGCCATCGGAGTCGATTCCGATTATCAATGGGAAGTTAGGTCTTTCGACCTGGCAGAATATTTTCTTTTGTGAGTTTGATGGACCAAGGGATGAAAGGAAGATTGTGGTGACGGTGATGAAAGTTGATTAATTATTATGAGTATCAATATGAATCCCATCAGCATAAAAGACGGATCAGAGAGCAATATGCTCTAATATTAGAAGCAAAGTCACCAGAACGAGTGTAGCGTGTTCAGTAAATACTTAATGACATTCGAAGAGGTTCCAGGTGCTCTCTGACCCCTGTATTTTAACGCAGTTCTGCTTTCATTAGTTTAAAGTATTTAGTCACACGATAAGCCAGGTAACCGACAGGCCCTAAATACAAAGTAAATATTAATATAGGAATTATCCCAAGGTGGTTGAGTTTTATCTCGTTGGCATCTTTGGTGATCCATGCGCCGATTAATAAATCGAACGCCAGGTAATGTACCCAGCCCGCCAGAAGAATATGGCTATTAGCAAATAACAGCTGTACGTTTTGCAGTGTGCTGAAATTAAATGTCTCCAGTTCAACATTCATGCTAATGATGACCAGATACAGCAGGGCATAAGCCAGGCTGTAATTACCCGTGATAACAAGTGACTGGGTCCATCGCCATTGTGGTGCAAGTATTAGCATTAACCACGCAGGCAGTATCAACAGGTTAGCGTATTCAAATAATTGTTCTGCTGTGATCATCATAGGTCTGTTACCTTTGCGGATGGAAATTGATTGGCTTGTGGTTTGAATAAACGGATTCTTTTTAATATCACTATTTCCAGTAGCGCCAGGTTAATTACAGTACTGATGATTATTAATGATCCGAAAACGGACTGCATGTCTGCACTGCTGAAATATCCGATTGGAAACATCAGCAGGCGCATGGTTAAGGGTGCAAATGAAACCGCTACCATGCGTTGCATCCACAATTGATGCTGTGAAAATTTTCTTTGCCTGGCAAAGTGGATACCTTGGTATAAACAGTAAATAAAAATAATAGCTAACAGACTGGAGGCTACCATTTCAATAGCGCCACCAAACGGAAATTTTATGCCAATAATCAATCCAGACAGGGCAAAGCTGATGGCAAGCACGCTTAATACCCAGCCCATGCGGCGATGTACGCGTGGGTGTTTATTGCGCAATGAGGTTGAGAGTTGAAACCCCAGCAACAGCATAAACAGGAATGCCGGTGCCAAATGTATAAAGGTGATTATCGGGTTCAAGTCATACTGCGGTAATTGTTCCAGAAACCATGCCTTGCCAACCGGTAGAAATTGACTGGCGGGTGCTGTGGCAGCGGGGCGTGGTGCAAAATAGTGCGCCAGCGTGGTAACCAGCCCAAGTAATAAGAATGTGCCCACCAGTATTTTGATAGCGATGCTATTTTGCTTTTTAACCTGAGAGTTCATGTTGCCTTCCTTTATGTTTACACTGTCTACATTGGTATTGTGAGTCTAGGACTTAAAGTTGACGCTGTCAACATTAAGCGCTAATCTTGCCTATATCTATCAAGGTGGTCACATGGCTAAATCTAAAAAAACCTATCATCACGGGGACTTACGCAACACCTTACTGTCCGCGGCGGAAGCCCTGCTGGAGCAAAAAGGGGTTGGTGCCGTGAGTTTACGCGAGGTGGCCAAAGAGGCCGGAGTCAGCCATACCGCACCCTATCGCCATTTTGTGGATAAACATGCGTTGCTGGCCGGGCTGGCAGAGGTGGGCTATGGTCGACTGGCGGATGCCATGGATCGCTGTGTCGATGAGCAGCCGGATAATCCGGCGAAACAACTGGCGACTTCGCTGCAAGCTTACGTTGCTTTAGCGACCAGGCATCCGCAAATGACGAATTTGATGTTTGGCGGTGTGCTTAAAGGTCACCTCTGTGAAGGGTCATTGGCGCTGGAATCTGAACGGGCATTTAATGGATTACTACGGATCATTCAAAATGGACAGGAGGCAGGCTTGTATATCAGTAAAGATACCGAGGAGCTGGCCATGTTTGTGTGGTCACTGGCACATGGTTTTTCAATGCTGATATCTGCCGGGCAAATGGGTGAACTGGGGAATGATGAAAAGGCCATTCAGGCGATACTGAGTAACATCGGTGAAATGGTCATCACCGGCATTGGTGTCTAGTCAAAACAGCATCAGGGAGTAATATGTACTCATGTTAGATACACTTATTACTGACTCTTTTTGTATTGGAGTCAAACGCACCATGACTGTATAGAGAATTGCTATATGAGCCGACTAGCCAATCAATACGCAGTGATATTTATTTTACTGAGTATACTTATGTCATTACCTGTAGTTGCTGACAATACATTGTCAGCCAAAGAAAAGCTTTTGCAAAGAAGCAATGAAATAAACCGTCTTGCACTGGAGATTGAGCAGGAACAAAAGCGGTATGCAAATAGAGAAAAACACAAATATATTACAGGTAGTGTTACAAAGACCAGGGTTGATTACGGCACGTATTTACAACAATGGAAAGACAAGGTTGAGAGAATAGGAGCCTTGAAGTTTCGATCAATATTATCACAAATTGAAAATATTGTGAGTGTGACGGTTGATGTATCTTTGATACCTGATGGTACGGTACGCGGTATACGCATCATTGAAAGTTCCGGGTATCAGCATATTGATAACAATGTAATCACTGTAGTAAAGATGGCAGCCCCATTTCATCCATTTCCTGATTCAATCAGGAAGGAAGCCGACGTTTTGCATATTGTGCGAAAATTTAACTTTGTGCCAAAGACCATTGATGAATAAATTAGTACGAATCATGAGGCCAGCGCTCTTTGCTCCTACCCATATTTTTTTTGTTCTTATAGGGCGGTTCACTCGCAATGGACTAGCTCTGGACTTGGTCATATAGGGCATTTATACTTTTCATACTGATGTCTATTTGAATGTATTTATGATACAGGCTTATTCACAACGCTTATTGCCACCTTATTCAGGTTTCGTGCAGATTGCCGAGTCGGCGAGTGCACGTGCGCAAAGTTTTGACGGTATAAACTGGGAAATCCAGTATTTTTCAGGTGATAAAAAGTCAACGGATCAAAAACATCGAGTGCAAGGTTATGGTCTTGATCGAGGCTACTATGATGTTGCCAGCCTGAAAAACCGGGAATTAAGGACATACATATTTCCGTCTTGCGTGGACTCTGATCAGGTAACAGAAAGTATCCACGAGCTGACGACATTCCTCGCTACCGCGCATGTGCCGTTTCCTGCCGGAGACATCTTTGAATGCTGGCTACTGGATGGAACCGATAATGCTCCCCTGGCGTTGATTTACTCCTGCTGTGATGAGTCGCTGATGGGCACATATCCCCCGAAAACCGAGTGGACTGCATTACCGCATTCAAAGATGAATGTTGAAAACACGGAGGGTGAACAGGCGCGCAGCGAACCACCGGTTAACCACCGTATACAGCGTCTGATAGCGGATCGGGCAGGCAACAATCCACGCGCTGCCTGGTTCAAAAGAGATCAAAATGAAAGTGATGATTTTCCCGGGCTGTTGGTACGGGAGGACTGGCAAGAGCAAGCTGACCATGATTTATGCCAGCGCTACCTTTTGCGCAAGGCACCGCGCTTGTTAATGCTTCAGGGTTTATCAACCAATGACCGGGAACGCCTGGAGGTTGCTGCCAAGCAATATGTTTTTGAAGTCGAACAGTATTTCCCCTTGTATCCTGAGGTGTATGATGAAGATCTGATGTCGGCCATTCGGGTGGAGGCACGATTAAGGCGAGCTTCACCACAGGTATCACAAATAAGTAAAAAAGAAAAAACCCCAACCGTCACTCCGCTTAGTAAAGATATGCGAATTTTCGAAAGTTAAAGAAGCGTAGAGCAATATTCCCTGATATTAGAAACAATTGTTCTCTGACCCCATTTTTGTTACGCTTTGTCTACCCTCGAACATGCTCCAGCCTTAACTGTATTCACTATGCCAGGTTCAATATTCATTACAATAGCCATCCTGAGGCATGCCGTATTGCTCGCGACCTTGCTGCTTATCGCGCAGCCAACCACTGCTGAAGAAGCACGCGGTGCTACTGTACAGCACGAAATGCCGCATCATGCACACATGCAGCATGGCGGGGACCATCACGGTGGGCATGGGGCCATCAAGAAGGGTATAGAAGAATTTCCGACCATAGCCTACTCCGGCAGCAAGTCCATACGCGCGGTAGAACGGCCTGCGATGCCCGATATGCAGGGCGATCCGCTCAAGGGCAAACACCTGGCCTTCAGTAGCAAGGGTCGTTGTCTGACCTGCCATATTATGGGTCCCGGGAGTGATCAGGCCGGTGACGTGGGCCCTGACCTGAGCACCTATGCCAGCAGCGGACGCACACGTGCCTTCAGCTTCCAGCAAATCTGGGATGCGCGCGCCCATAACGCCGACACATTGATGCCGCCACTCGGCACCAATGGTTTATTGTCAAAGCACCAGGTGGTGCACTTGGTTGCTTTCCTTGAAACTCTGGACTCGCCCGTTGCCGTATCGGCGCGACCTCTACCCGAGATGCCCAACTATTACGTTGCCGGTGAAGACTTTACTCTGGCGGATTACTATATCGAGGAAGGGTATGTCCTGTTCAACAAACCCGGCAAGAATGGTCAATCCTGTACCAGCTGTCATGCGCCAGGCAATAGCAGTGCGCCTGATCTGACCAACCTGGCCATCGCTTATCCAAAATATGATCATGAACTGGGCAAGATAATGCTCATCGAATCACGTAATAATCACTGCCGGAAAAAATAC
>Ga0316205_10005796_pt1 | contig 10082 bp, 11 predicted proteins | sample 3monthpyrite_MG_FD_204941 | JGI IMG/M metagenome (GOLD analysis project Ga0316205, IMG submission 204941) | Microbial mat bacterial communities from mineral coupon in-situ incubated in ocean water Damariscotta River, Maine, United States -... | ecosystem: Environmental > Aquatic > Marine >...
ATAGCCATTAATAAAAATCCTATAAAAATCCATAGTGACGCTCTGGTTCTATCTGCAAGCAACCCAATAACCACACCAATTATTGGTCGTAGATACAAGAGATAAGTGCCAACTTTAGCAGCTTCAATCTTATTGTATTTCATGACATCTTCGGCATACTGACTAAAAAGATCTGTCATTTTATAACCAAAATAGGCACATAGAATAATTATCATGAGTAACCAAACGACTCTATATTCAATAATTTTTTTAAAATTCGTTATGGTAAGTTGTTTGGTTTGTTTTTCTAAATTGGCTTTTTCAGTCTTTAATTGCTTTAGAAAGAAAAACACTAAAAATGCAACAACAATAATCGCTACTGCAGAATAGATGATAACTTGTTTAAATGCTATACGACGTTCATCGATTGTCGTTAGCTCTATATCAGTTGTTATAAATAATGAGAAAATTAGTACACCAACAGATCCAAAAATTGCAGCGACGAGCCCACGACCACCATCTAAAAAGCCAAAGGCTATACCTTGTTTACTTGTTCCGCCCCAAATTCTAGTTGCTTTTATCATAGCGGCCCAAAAGAGAAAAATCGTGGTGAAACCCCAAAATCCATAAAGTATTCTAAGGCTTGCCAATGTTGGATAAGTAGCTAAGTAAAACCCACCTAGAGCTGTTAGGATTAAAGCAACAGACATTAATACATGTGGTTTAAATTTGTCTGCAAGAGGACCACCAAAGAGGTAAGAAAATAGTGCAACAATACCATATACAGAAAAACAGCTTCCTAATTCTGCTTGACTTATAGCAAACGATTCTAAAAACGTCGTTCTAAAAATTCTAACTAAAACAAAAGGTAATATAAAAACAGCTTCACCAGCTAGAATTAGTAAGATGATTATATGTATTGGCGATGAACTTTTTTCTCTGGACATACTAAACCTGCAAAACTCCTAAATTAAACTTTTTCTCAATAGGAGCGTGGTTAGCGGCTTCAATTCCCATACTTATCCATGTTCTTGTATCTAATGGGTCTATAATGGCATCTGTCCATAGTCTAGCTGCAGCGTAATATGGCGATACTTGTTTGTCGTACCTGTCTTTGATTTTATTGAATAGTTCTTCTTCTTTTTCAGGAGTAATTTTTTCACCTTTTTTCTTTAATGAAGCAGTTTCAATTTGTAACAATACTTTAGCTGCAGAGTTTCCACTCATAACAGCCAATTCTGCACTTGGCCATGCAACAATAAGCCTTGGGTCATACGCTTTTCCACACATAGCATAATTACCAGCACCATAACTATTACCTATTATAATGGTAAATTTTGGCACCACAGAGTTACTTACTGCATTTACCATTTTGGCACCATCTTTTATAATACCACCATGTTCGCTTTTACTGCCTACCATAAAACCAGTAACATCTTGTAAAAACACTAACGGAATTTTTTTCTGGTTGCAATTGGCAATAAATCGTGTAGCTTTATCGGCACTATCGTTATAAATTACACCACCAAATTGCATTTCGCTAGGTTTGGTTTTAGCTTTTGTGGTTTTAACTAATTTACGTTGGTTTGCCACTATCCCAACTGCCCAACCATCAATTCTAGCATACGCAGTGATGATTGTTTTTCCATAACCAGCCTTATATTCGTCGTATTCTGAATTGTCAACCAAGCGCTTTATAATATCGTACATGTTATATTGATCTGCACGACTTTTTGGTAAGATGCCATAAATATCCTTAGAATTCTCTATTGGATGTTCAGCTTTCGCTCTGTTAAATCCAGCTTTATTGTAATCACCAATTTTATCAATTATATTTTTAATAGTATCTAATGCATCCTTATCATCTTTTGCTTTGTAATCGGTAACACCACTAACTTCACAATGTGTGGTAGCACCACCAAGTGTTTCATTATCTATAGTTTCTCCAATGGCAGCTTTTACCAAATAACTGCCAGCAAGAAAAATGCTTCCCGTTTTATCCACAATAAGTGCTTCATCACTCATAATAGGTAAGTAAGCTCCTCCAGCGACACAACTTCCCATAACTGCCGAAATTTGAGTAATACCCAAACTACTCATAACAGCATTGTTTCTAAAAATACGTCCGAAATGTTCTTTATCAGGAAAAATTTCATCTTGCATTGGTAAATACACACCTGCTGAATCTACCAGATAAATTATGGGTAATTTATTTTCAATAGCAATTTCTTGAGCTCTCAAATTCTTTTTCCCAGTAATTGGAAACCATGCACCAGCTTTTACAGTAGCATCATTTGCTACAACAATACATTGTTTTCCTTTAATATATCCAATTTTTACAACCACACCACCAGAAGGACAACCACCATGTTCTTGATACATGTCTTCTCCTGCAAAAGCACCAATTTCTATACTTTTTGATTTAGTGTCTAATAGGTAATCAATACGCTCCCTTGCAGTCATTTTACCTTTAGACCTGTGCTTTTCAATACGGTTTTTACCACCTCCAAGTTTAACTTGAGCCAATCGTTTGGTTAAATCTGATATTAAAAGTTTATTATGATCTTCGTTTTTATTGAAGTTAAGATCCATCAATTATTTTGTTTTGATGCTAAAGTACAAAAGAACTAGGTGCTATAAAAGATAGATCATTTTATTTATATTTTACATGGAAATATATTCCATGGGATATATTAATTTATTTTTGTATATTTGCATCAAACTAAAAACTATAAAATGAAAAGAGATAAAATTATTTATTACACAGCAACAGGATTGCTAACTGCATTAATGTTATTTTCAGTTAGTATGTATTTATTTAACAACGATGAAATATCGACTATGTTTAAAGGCTTTGGATACCCAACGTACATTATTTATCCTTATGCTATTGCTAAACTATTAGGTCTTTTTGCTATTTGGAACCCAAATTTCAAGACCATTAAAGAATGGGCTTATGCAGGTTTCTTTTTCGCTTTCATATTGGCATTTTTTGCTCATTATATGATTGGCGATGGAGAACAAGGAGGTGCAGTAGTCGCAATGATTTTACTAGTGCTTTCATATATTTTTAATAAAAGAACAAATAAATAATACTACTACTATGAAAAACATATTAGCCTTTGCGGGAAGCAACAGTAAGCATTCAATAAATAAACAACTAGCAGAGTATGTTGCTAATCAAATTAAAAATGTTGAAGTTGAAGTTTTAGATTTAAACGATTTTGAACTGCCTCTTTATGGCATTGATTTAGAGAATGAACATGGAATACCTGACAATGCTCACGCATTTCTTGATAAAATAAAAGCATCAGATGGCATTGTACTGTCTCTTGCAGAGCACAATGGTGCTTACTCTACGGCATTCAAAAATATTTTTGACTGGATGAGTAGAATTGATAGCAAACTATGGAATGATAAGCCAATGCTTTTAATGGCAACATCTCCAGGTGGAAGAGGAGGAGCAACTGTTTTAGATATTGCAAAAAACAGATTTCCTTTTATGGGAGGGAATATCGTATCAAATTTTTCATTACCTTCATTTTACGAGAATTATTCTGAGGAAGGAATCAAAGATGAAAAACTAAACGGAGAATTATTGCAGTCAATTTCAAAATTTCAAGAAACAATAACATAATAACCTAATCATGAATACTGATAAAGAGATAGTTAAAGAATATAAAAACGGCGATTTAACTGTTATTTGGAAACCAACAAAATGTATTCATGCCGCTGAATGTGTAAATCGTTTGCCTAATGTTTATAATCCAAATGATAAACCTTGGATTAAAGTTGAAAATGCTTCCATTGAAGAATTAAAAGAACAAATTGAGGCATGTCCATCTAGAGCTTTGACTTATGATTTACGAGGCTCTAAAAACAATGATAATCAGAATGAAATTGAAATTAAAGTTCTTGAAAATGGGCCTTTGTTAGTTTCAGGTAATCTAAATATCAACAAACCTGATGGTAGTAAAGAATTGAAGAGCAAGTCTACTGCGTTTTGCAGGTGTGGTGCTTCAAACAATAAACCATATTGTGACGGTAATCATAAAGACATAAATTTTATAGGATAATATGGACTTTAAGCAGGAAGACGACACTAAAAAAGGGCGTTTCTATTTTGAAGAAGACCTTTCTGGAGATACTGAAATAACCTACGTGTATGCTGGACCACAAAAAATTATTATTAGTCATACAGGAGTTTCAGAAGCGTATATGGGTAAAAACATAGGAAAGCAATTAGTAAATGCGGTTGCTGATTTTGTTAGGGCAAATAATATTAAAATTATTCCTCTATGTCCATTTGCTAAAGCAATTATGACTAAAGATGAAACTTATAAAGATGTGTTGAACTAAACAAATGGGAAATATTTCTAAAGACATAAACTCATCGTTTCCAAATAACAAAGTAAAAGCTTTGTTAAACATTATTTATACAAGCAATTGGATTAACAGTCACCAAAACACCTTTTTTAAACCGTTTGGAATCTCGCCACAGCAATTTAATATTCTTAGAATTTTACGTGGTGCTGGAAAACCACTAAAAGTACAAACAATTAAGGAAAGAATGATTGAAAGAGCACCAAATGCAACTCGTTTAATGGATAAATTATGTGCAAAAAATTTAATTGAACGCATACCTTGTCCAGACGACAGAAGAGTGGTTCATATAGACATTAGAAAGGAAGGTTTACAATTACTAGACGATATCTCAAAAAAAATGAATTTTGATTTATTGAAAAACTTAAATGAAAAGGAAGCTGGCATATTAAGCGACTTGCTTGATAAAATTCGTTAAAAAAATTTAATTAAATAGTTTCCATGGAAACTAAAAACAAAGAAAATGAAAACAACAATTCACAAAGCAGAGAGTAGAGGATTTGCAAATCATGGTTGGTTACAAGCAAATCACTCATTTAGTTTTGCTAATTATTATAATCCAGAAAAGCTCCATTTTGGAGCCTTACGAGTATTGAATGATGATGTTATTGCACCCAAAATGGGATTTGGCACTCACCCTCATGATAATATGGAAATTATAACAATACCTTTAGGCGGAGAGCTTAAGCATCGTGATTCTATGCATAATGAATGGCAATCTGTTTTACCAGGAGAAGTACAGATAATGTCTGCCGGAAAAGGCATTCAGCATTCTGAAATTAATGGCTCGATCAATCAACATTTAAGTTTATTCCAAATCTGGATTATTCCAAATAAACAAAATGTTGATTCACGTTACGACCAAAAAACTTTTCTAGAAGAAAACAGGAAAAACAAATTGCAAACTTTGGTTACTTCAATTGATGAAAACCATGAAGGCAGTCTTAAAATTCACCAAGATGCAATTTTGTCTAGAATAGATTTAGATAAAAACCAAGTATTTAAATATCAATTAAAAAGTAAAAAACACGGTGTGTACGTTATGATAATACACGGGAATGTAGCCATTAACGATAATACATTGAAAACTCGTGATGCCATTGGAGTTTCTCAAACTAAGGATTTTACGATTAAAACTTTAAACAATTCACAATTACTTTTTATTGAAGTGCCAATGCTTGAGTTATAAAAAATTGCCCAAGTACTAAAAAGCATCCTGATGAGGGTGCTTTTTTTATGCAAAAACACGATATTTGCTTTTCGACTAACTATCAAATAAAATAAGAATAAAATTATGGCAATGAACAAAAACACAGTACTGGCCTGGGCTACAACAATAATGATTATCGTAGGATTAGGACTTATAGCGTTAGGAGCATTTAGGTATTATGAAGTAGCTGGTTATGGTTTTGCAGCCGTTGGTGTTGGGTTTTTAGCTGTAGCTTGGGTTTTTAATGCTTTAAAAGGAAGAGTTTAAAAGTCTTCAGTTCACAGTACTAAGTAGGCAGTTAAAACCTATTAACTTAATTATTCAATAACAATTCACTTAAACAATGAGCGACGATAAAAAAATAATTTTTTCAATGTCTGGAGTTACTAAGACATTTCAATCTGCTAATACCCCTGTTCTTAAAAATATTTACCTAAGCTTCTTTTATGGAGCCAAAATTGGAATACTTGGTTTAAACGGTTCTGGTAAATCAACCTTGCTTAAAATTATTGCAGGTGTTGATAAAAATTATCAAGGTGATGTAACTTTTCTTCAAGATTATTCAGTGGGTTTTTTAGAACAAGAACCCAAATTAGACGATAATAAAACCGTGATGGAGGTTGTTAGAGAAGGAGCAGCAGAAACGGTTGCTATTCTTGATGAATATAATAGTATAAACGATCAATTTGGCTTAGAAGAAGTTTATAGCGATCCAGATAAAATGGAAAAGCTTATGAACCGTCAGGCTGAACTGCAAGACCAGATAGATGCTGCTAATGCTTGGGAATTGGATACCAAACTTGAAATTGCCATGGATGCTTTGCGTACTCCAGATGGTGATAAAAAAATAGGTGTTTTGTCTGGAGGTGAGCGTCGTCGCGTGGCTTTATGTCGTTTATTATTACAAGAGCCAGATGTATTGTTATTAGATGAACCTACCAACCATTTAGATGCCGAGTCCGTACATTGGTTGGAGCATCACTTGGCACAATACAAAGGAACTGTTATCGCAGTAACTCACGATAGATACTTTTTGGATAATGTAGCTGGCTGGATTTTGGAGCTCGACAGAGGCGAAGGTATCCCATGGAAAGGTAACTACTCCTCTTGGTTAGATCAAAAATCAAAACGAATGGCTCAGGAAGGAAAAGCAGCTTCCAAACGCCAGAAAACGTTAGAACGAGAGCTTGAGTGGGTTCGTCAAGGTGCTAAGGGTCGTCAAACTAAGCAAAAAGCACGTTTGAAAAACTATGACAAGTTAATGAGTCAAGACCAAAAACAATTGGATGAAAAGCTAGAAATATACATTCCTAATGGACCGCGTTTAGGAACCAATGTTATTGAAGCCATTGGCGTGAGTAAAGCTTTTGGCGATAAATTACTTTACGAAGATTTAAACTTCAAATTACCACAAGCTGGAATTGTTGGTGTTATTGGACCAAATGGTGCAGGAAAAACAACCATTTTTAAAATGATAATGGAAGAAATTACTCCAGATAAAGGTGAATTTAAAGTAGGAGAAACAGCCAAAATTGCCTATGTAGATCAAGCTCATTCTAATATCGACCCTGAAAAAACTATCTGGCAAAACTTTAGCGACGAGCAAGAACTTATTATGATGGGAGGAAAACAAGTAAATTCACGCGCTTATTTAAGTCGTTTTAATTTTTCTGGTAGTGAGCAAAACAAAAAAGTAAACCAGCTTTCTGGAGGTGAACGAAACCGTTTGCATTTAGCTATGACGCTAAAAGAAGAAGGTAATGTATTGCTTTTAGATGAGCCTACTAACGATCTTGATGTCAATACATTAAGAGCCTTAGAAGAAGGCCTTGAAAATTTCGCTGGTTGTGCAGTGGTTATTTCTCACGATAGATGGTTTTTAGACAGAATATGTACTCATATTCTAGCTTTTGAAGGCGACAGTCAAGTCTATTTCTTTGAAGGTAGCTTTAGTGATTATGAAGAGAATAAGAAAAAACGTCTTGGTGGCGATTTGATGCCAAAGCGAATAAAATATAAGAAATTAGTTAGATAAGAAATAAGAGGTTGACTGAAAAAGCAAATTTCAGTCAACCTCGTTATTTTATACTTTTTTATACGCTAATCGTATAAATGGCCTTCGGTGAAATCCTTATACTTTTCATTGTCTTCAGTTGATGAAGTATTTGACTTTTTACTTAGCTTCTCGTTTTCAGCTTTTAATTTATAAGACTTTCTTACACCCAATACCAATAGGATTAAAAAGAACGCCACAGTAATTATTAGTATAGTAATAATACTAGATTGCTCTATTAGTAAAATCGAATTAAAATTGGTTTTTAGTAGATTGATTAGTAGCATTTAAAAAATCGATTTGGGTTAATCATGCTCAAATATATAATAATTATTTTACTAATTTACTTAAAATGAAGAAATTATCGATTAAATACATTTTATAAGCTCTCTACCTAAATTATTGAATAATGGTTTTTTTATAAAATAAAGAGTTTTTACAAATGGTTATCTTATCCCTTATTAGTTATGTAACATAAGTTGCATAACTCAATTATTTTTATCATAATTTAACTAGTATTTTTAATACTAACTTTTGCCATAGTATTGTTTCTATACAAATTACTATTAAAAGATATTAACTAAAACATTTATATTATGAAATCCAATTTATTTAAACTATTTGCATTATTGTTTTCAACAATAGTATATGCGCAATCTGGACATATTATGCAAGGTGTTGGAGCAGTAAACATGTCGATGGGTGGTGCTTCAACTGCTCAACCACTAGATATTTCGGGTGCTTTACAATGGAATCCTGCAGCCATAAGTACTTTTGATTCTAAAATCTTAAAATTCGATTTAGGTTTATTTTTTTCATCACCAGAATTGTATTCAACTGTTCCTGAATTTGACGCTTTTGGGCAACCTACCGGAAATTTCTTTAGTGGTAATACTAAAGACGACAGAGGTGTATCACCAATGCCTGCATTGGCTATGGTTTGGGGGAAAGAAGACAGTAAGCATACTTTTGGTGCTTCTGCATTCGGTATTAGTGGGTTTGGGGTTACTTTTCCAGAAAACATGACCAACCCAGTTAATGCTCCACAAAGTGTTGGAGGATTTGGACGTATTGAATCAGATTACATGTTATTACAAATAGGTTTTACTTGGGCTTATAAATTATCAGATAAATTTTCTATTGGTGTGGAACCAACTTTTAATTATGCTTCATTGCAATTAGAACCAAACCCTACAGCAAGCCCAACTGCTACAGGTTATCCATCTACTAATAAAGCCAAGGCTACAGGTTTTGGTGGACAATTTGGTTTATTCTACGACTCAGGTGTAGGATTTAAAGCAGGCGCATCTTATAAAACTACACAAAATTTTAGTGAGTTTGAGTTTGATAATTCAGCTGGAGAAAACAATAATTTTGATATGGATTATCCTTCAATTCTTTCATTTGGCTTAGGGTATTCTAATGCTGCAATCGATTTAGCACTAGATTATAGAACCGTTAATTATGAAAACACAAATGGCTTTAAAAAAAGTGGCTGGATACCAGCAACAAGTGGGCCAGCACAAGGTTTTCCAGTAGTTGTAGCAGGTTTTGGATGGGAAAACATTTCAATAATATCCGCAGGTATTCAATATAAAGGGATAGCTAAATTGCCTTTGCGCCTTGGATATACATATAGTTCAAACCCTATTCCAGAAGCGCTCACATTTTATAATATTCCAGCAACTGCAATTATTAAGAATGCTTTTCAATTTGGATTTAGTTATGAGGTAAATAATAACTGGCAAGTCGATGCTGTATATCATTATGGTTCAAGTGGTGGTAAAACAACTGGACAAGTTCTTAATCCGAATTTCATTCCTGCGTTTCCTCCATATGGAGCAATACCTGGAAGCGAAGTCGCTTACGATATGACAACTTCAATGATACAATTTGGTATGAGTTATACTTTTAACAAAAAGGAGGCAAAACTATAATATGTTTTAGCCTTTTATAAACTCTAAAAAGCGATTTCAAAATATTGAAACCGCTTTTTTTCTTTTATTAAAATATTTTCTGTAACATTTTTCATTTTATGACTACAAATATTTTAAGGAGTTTCATTTAAAAAATCATATTTTTTAACGAAATTGCTTAACTATTCACATTATGTTCAACTACATTAAAAATACTACACAATATGTCTGATGATTTTGATTTATTAGAAACCAATTCTAACGAAAAACAGGAAAAAGTTGATGTAAACTGGGGAAAAGCCATTGATACCATGAAATCTAAATTGGCTCAAGAAGATGATCCGGAAATGCGTCAAAAAATATTAAATGCTACATTAGATGACGTTGTGCACATGGCCGAAAAAGACCGAACCTCTTTGTTGGATGCTATAAAAGACCTTACCGATTATCAAGATGAAGTAGGTATTATTTTCGAAAACTTTTCTTCTTTAAATGGTGACGAACAAAAAATCATTGATAGTGCCATAAAGCGTTTAGAACG
>Ga0316205_10005797_pt1 | contig 10080 bp, 9 predicted proteins | sample 3monthpyrite_MG_FD_204941 | JGI IMG/M metagenome (GOLD analysis project Ga0316205, IMG submission 204941) | Microbial mat bacterial communities from mineral coupon in-situ incubated in ocean water Damariscotta River, Maine, United States -... | ecosystem: Environmental > Aquatic > Marine >...
GAGACCCTGATCTTGAAAGAGAAACCATACAGACATTTGAAATTGGCCTGGATTCACAATTAGATAAACAAAACAAAGTACAGCTAGTGGCTTACACTCTTAAATTAGAAGATGAAATTTTAAGATTTCCTGCACCAGCACCTAGTCCTGCAGCCGTATATGAAAACGGCGCCGGAAAAAAAATGAATGGTATAGAATTTGAATGGAAATCTATCTTGAGTAAAGAGTTTGAGCTGATTATTAATGCTGCATACGTAGATGGTGAAGATAAATCTTTAAACCAGGATGATGCTCCACTAATAGCTAATGAAACGTTCAATGCTATTTTAACTTATCACATTAACAGCAACTTGAGCACTACAATCACTGCACAGCATGTTGGCGAGAAGGATGTCGTATCCTCAATCACAGATGAGCGTTCAACACTAGACAGTTATCAGTTAGTAAATTTAGTCGCTAATTATAAAATAAATCAGCATAGCTTTAAGCTGATTCTAAATAACATCACGGATGAAAAATACAGTTACCCAGAGCCTGTTCGAAGAAGAACATCTGATGTACCAGGTGGTAGTGATTTTGCAGCATATGCACAGTATCAATATGACTTTTAATTACAGTAACACTAATAGAAATTAATTCATATTTATTCTTGAGAAGTCATTATGAAGCAACATTAAAATTCTTAAAATAAAAAAGGCCACATTGTCGTGGCCTTTTTTATTACAATTTAATTCTACAAATTATAGCTGAGATAAATATTTCTCAACAACTTCAGCTGGTAGTGGAATATAACCATCTTTAATAACAACTTCCTGACCTTGCTTAGACAAAATAAGTTTCACAAACTCTTTTTCTAATGGAGCCAATTCTTTATTAGGATGCTTGTTAACATATACAAATAAGAAACGAGATAATGGGTATTTACCAGATACTGCATTATCAGGCGTAGCGGCTATAAATTTACCGCCGTCTTTTTTGCTCAATGCTACTGCACGTACACCAGATGTTTTGTAGCCAATACCTGAGTAACCTATACCATTAACTGATGTACTAACAGATTGTACAACTGAAGCTGAACCAGGTTGCTCATTAACATTGTTTTTGTAGTCACCTTTACACAGGCCTTTTTTCTTGAAGTAACCATATGTACCTGAAACTGAGTTACGACCGTACATTTGAATATCACGGTTTTTCCAGTTGCCTGACATACCTAGTTCACCCCATTTTGATACATTCTTATCAGCGCCACATTTGCGAGTTGAAGAAAAAATAGCATCTACCTGGGGAATACTCATACCCTTTATTGGATTGTCTTTATTTACATAAACAGCCAATGCATCAATTGCTACAGGAATAGCCATTGGTTTATAACCATAACGATCTTCAAATGCGGCAATTTCTTTAGACTTCATCTTACGACTCATTGGTCCAAAGTTAGATGTTGCTTCAGTTAATGCTGGTGGAGCAGTTGATGAACCAGCAGCTTGGATTTGTATATTTACATTTGGATATGAACGCTTGAATGATTCAGCCCATAATGTCATTAAGTTAGCTAATGTGTCAGAACCCACACTAGATAAATTTCCAGAGATGCCACTGACAGACTTATATTCAGGAACGCCTTTATCAACAGATACAGCAGAAGCAGAACCCGATATTAATAGACCAATACTAAGAGTAGCAGCAGCTACAGCAGATGAAATTGTACGTTGAATCATTATTTATAACTCCAAGTTAAGTAATGTGACTATTTTGTTTGATTATTGTGAATGATAAATGACAGAGTTGTTACAGTTTTGTTAAATATAGTAAGTCGTTGAAAAAAATATAAAATATTTCTAAATTAATGCCTTGTGAGCGGAAAAAAGCAGGTAAACTCACTACCCTGGCCTGGCTGACTCTTTATTTTTAATTCAGCACCATGATGATCCAGTATTTGTTTAACTATCGCTAGTCCCAGCCCTGTTCCACCCTTCTCTCTTGAACGCCCTTCATCAACACGATAAAAGCGCTCTGTTAATCTTGCAATATGCTCATAACCAATTCCGATACCATTATCTTTAACGTGAACATAATAGCCATTTTCACCTTTCGAGGTAGATAATTTAATATCTCCACCTTCTGGTGTATAACGGATTGCATTTGTTAATAAATTAGAAATAACCGTACGAATTTCTTCATAACTGCCATAGACCTCGATATCATTTATGTCTAATAATAAGTTATGCATATTTTGATCTAAGGAAGAAGCCTCATTAAAGACTTCGGTTAATAGCTTTTCCATATCCAGATTCTTATGTTTATCAACAGAAGTAGCCGCCTCTAATTTTGCAAGCTCAATAAGTTCAGATATGATTTTTTCCATACGAATAGTTTGCTGATATATTTTTTCAATAGGAAATCTGTTAGATTCATCCGCACTTCTTTGCATCGTCTCAATATAACCTGACATGACTGTAATTGGTGTACGTAACTCATGTGAAGCATTTGAAATAAAATTACGTCTCATTTCATCAAGCATTGTTCGTTGCGTAATATCACTTGCACTAAGTAAATATTGACCACTACCATATTCGGTGATGTTAAGAGAAATTTGTTTCTGCTGGTTTTCAAATTCTAATGATTTAGTGAAATTCTTTTTATTCAAGTATCGAATGAATTCTGGTTGCCTGATGAGATTATCAATTCTTTGTCCAACATCAAGCCTCGAACGTAATTCAAATAATGCTTTAGAAGCAGGATTAAACCATTCAATTTCATTATTAGAATTTAATACGATAGTAGCGAATGGCATTGCCTTTGTAGAGTGCTGAAATCGCTTAAGCACTTTAGTGAGTTTTTTTCTAGATTTTCTTTGACGAAGGTACTGATTATGTAATTTAAAAAAAGCCTCATCCCAGATGCCAATAGCTTCAGGTGTATTATTGGTTGGTTTATTTAGCCATTCAACAAGGCGATTAAGATTATGCAAGTGCCATAATATATATATAACTAAACCAATAAACAAAGCAGGCAAGGCATAACCAAACATGGCACCTATAGTCAGCATAAACACAATCCATGCAACTAAAAACACTAATTCACGCTGTAAGTTAGCAGATATTATCAATGTTACGCCTGTTTAGAAAACCTATACCCACTACCATGCACTGTTTGTAATAAAGAGTCCATTTGAAATGGCTCTAATTGTTTACGTAAGCGACGAATATGCACATCAACTGTTCTTTCTTCCACAAAAACCTGTTCACCCCAAACCTGATCAAGTAATTGAGCTCTTGAAAACACTCTATCAGTATGACCCATAAAGTAATGCAATAAGCGAAACTCTGTTGGCGAAAGATCTAACTGTGTATCGTTAATTTTAACTCTGTGACTAACAGGATCAAGAAATAAATCACCAATTTGTATGGGTTGTTCATCAGGCATCGAACGCCTAAGGATGGCCTGTATCCTTGAGTGCAATTCACGTACTGAAAATGGTTTTGTAACATAATCATCTGCGCCAACATCAAGACCCAATATTCTATCTTCTTCTTCAGTTTTTGCAGTTACCATAATTACAGGTAATTTTGAGTGATATTTTCGTATGCGATGTAATAAATCAATGCCACTATTGTCTGGCAACATCCAGTCAAGTAAAACAAGATCAACAGCTTTATTTTCAAGCAGCTCCCAGCCTTCTTTAACTGTATAAGCTGAATGAATTGAATACCCTTCTTGTGTTAAAGAAAAATCAAGCATCTCTTGAATGCCAATATCATCTTCTACAATAAGTAATGATGCATGTTTCATAATTTAATATTTCAATAAGATTACAGGAATATTAATAGTATTCTTTTTATGTTACAGAAAGATTAATTAACATAAAGTTATAAAACTATAATCTATATATATTTAAGAAAGTATATCCTTTTCAACTTCATCAATATCTAAATGTCGTATATCTTTACCTTTAACCAGATAAATAACGTATTCACCAATGTTTTTAGCATGGTCACCAATTCTTTCTAGTGCACGGGCAGCCCATAACACATCTAAAACTTCAGATATTTTCCTGGGGTCTTCCATCATAAATGTTATAAGTAAGCGCATTAAATTTTGATACTCATCATCAGCCTGGTCATCATCCTTAACCACTTTTAAAGCAGCGTCTACATCCTGCCTTGCGTAAGCATCAAGCACATCATGCACCATCTTCTTAACGTGTTCACCTAGGTGACGAATACCTGCATAACGACTACTAAAACCAGCATCATCTTCGGCTAGACTTAAGGCCATTTTGGCAATTTTTTCTGCCTCATCGCCGATTCTTTCTAAATCAGTAATCGTTTTAATAACAGCAATAACCATTCTTAAATCTGATGCTGCTGGTTGTCTTCTAGCAAGTATCTGAGTACATGACTCGTCTATTAATACTTCAAGTGAGTTAACTTTATGATCACGTAAAATTATTTCTTCTGCACCAATAGCATTTAGGCTTTGAAGTGACTCAATAGCACCGCCAATTTGTTGCTCAACCAACCCACCCATCTTTAAGACTTTATTTCGGAGACCTTCCATCTCCTGATCAAATTTATGAGAAATGTGTTGACTAGAATTATTGTTATCCATAATAAAAACCTCTAAGACTAACCGTATCGGCCAGTAATATAATCTTCAGTTTGTTTCTTTTCAGGGTTTGTAAATATTTTATTTGTATTTCCAAACTCGATCATTTCACCCATGTACATAAATGCTGTTTCATCTGAAACACGTGCGGCTTGCTGCATATTATGCGTAACTATTAAAATCGTATACTTAGATTTCAATTCGTAAATTAACTCTTCAATCTTTAAAGTAGATATAGGATCAAGTGCAGATGCAGGCTCATCTAATAATATAATTTCAGGTTCAATAGCTATGGCGCGAGCAATAACCAGTCTCTGCTGTTGCCCGCCAGACATACCAAGGGCACTCTGATCAAGTCTGTCTTTAACTTCATCCCATAATGCAGCACCTTTTAAAGCCCACTCAACCTTTTCTTCTAACACTCTTCTCTTTTTAATGCCCTGTAAACGCAAGCCGTATGCCACATTTTCAAATATACTCATTGGAAATGGATTAGGTTTTTGAAAAACCATACCTACACGCTGGCGCAATGAGGTCACATCTACATTTGGTGAATAAATGTTTTTGTTATCAAGGTTGATTTCACCTTCTACACGAACACTATCAACAAGATCATTCATTCTATTGAAACAACGTAACAAAGTTGATTTACCACAACCACTGGGCCCTATAAACGCCGTGACTTTATTTTTTTTCATCTTAAAACTGATGTCTTTTAATGCCTGAGCTTCACCATAAAAAAGATTTAACTTTTTTACATCCAGACATATTTCACTTTCAACACTAGTATCGCTTTTATTTAACAATGAAGTGTCAATTTTTGTTGCTATAGATTCGCTCATAATTCTTTATCCGACTCGCACTAATTAAACCATGAAAACATGTAGTTTGATTTAGTTATCCAGTGCGCGATATTTTTCACGCAATTTGTTTCTTAAGTTAATAGCAGTAAGGTTCAATCCTACAATAACTACAACAAGTAAAAATGAAGTAGCGTAAACCAGTGGTCTTGCCGCTTCTACATTAGGGCTTTGGAAGCCAACATCATATATATGAAAACCCAGATGCATAAATTTTCTATCAAGATGTAAAAACGGAAAGTTTCCATCAAGAGGTAAACTTGGCGCCAGTTTAACTACACCTACTAACATAAGGGGTGCTACTTCACCTGCTGCTCTTGCAACAGCAAGAATTAGTCCAGTCATAATAGCAGGACTTGCCATTGGTAAAACAACACGCCATAAGGTTTCAACTTTAGTAGCTCCTAGACCCAAACTACCCTCTCTCAGGCTGATAGGTATACGAGATAAACCTTCTTCAGTTGCAACTATAACAACCGGTAACGTAAGAAGCGCTAATGTTAATGATGACCATAGTAGGCCAGGTGTACCAAACGTAGGTGCTGGTTGAGATTCAGGAAAAAACAAATCGTCAATATGCCCACCTAAAAAATAAACAAAGAAACCCAGACCAAAGACGCCATAAACAATAGATGGCACACCAGCGAGGTTATTTACTGCAATACGTATCAAACGAATAATTAAACCCTGTTTAGCGTATTCTCGTAAGTATATAGCAGCTATTACACCAAATGGGGTTACAAGAATGGCCATTAGTATAACCATTAAAACCGTACCAAATATCGCTGGGAATATACCCCCTTCGGTATTTGCTTCACGAGGATCTTCAGAAATAAATGCCCAGAGCGACTCAATATAAAAGCCCAACTTGTCAAGAGTATTAAATTTATTAGGCTGCCAGGCTTTAACAATTTTTTCTAATGGAATAGTTACTTCTGTTCCGTCCATCACCGTGGCACGTATTGAATCTCTATTTATAGCTTTATATAACGCTTGAGTCTGCTTAAGCAGAACTTCATATTCCGCTTTAAGAGATTGACGTTTTTCATTAATTGAATTGAGTGCCGAATCAGTTAACTTGTTATCAATGATTAGACGCTTCTCTTTTAGCCTTAATCTTTCTAACTGATAATTTATAGCTCCAATTTCACCTTGCTCAAGGGCCAGGATGCTTTCACGTATTTCAATGGTTCTTTCTAAACGATTATTAAATTCTAACCAGGCATTCTCGTTATTAGAAACCTTATTGCCATTCTCATATACTGAATTTAAATAACCATAAAAGTTACCCCATTCAATACGTTCTATTACCATTATATTTTGTGTTTGTTCTCGTTTTATCAGGTCAATATCATATAACCATCTAAAGTCACTTCCTAACAAATCACGATTACCTGTTTTAACAAGATAGCGTGTTAAATTGCCTACTTTGATATCGTAACCCTGCACAGATTCAGCAGGAACAGTTTCTGATTCAATTATTTCAGCAATAACGGTTAGTGAGTTTTCTGCATTTTGATAGTGAAATGATTCTACATTAGCAGGCCAGAAATGACTCATACCACGAACTAATATTAGAAATAACAAACCAAAAACAGCAACTAATGCTAATGCGATAGCACCAGCATTAAGCCAGATCCAGGGTGTTCCACTGTGAAACCAATTTTTCATTATAAACCGCTATACTTTTTACGCAGGCGATGACGAATCACTTCAGCTGCAGTGTTAAATACAAATGTAAACATAAAGAGAATAAATGCTGCCAGGAACAGTACACGATAATGGGTACTGGCGACTTCTGCTTCAGGGACTTCCACAGCTATATTAGCAGCCAGAGTACGCATACCCTGAAAAATACTCATATCCATTAATGGCGTATTACCTGTCGCCATTAATACAATCATAGTTTCACCAACGGCTCTACCAAAACCCATCATAACAGCTGAAAATATAGCCGGACTTGCAGCTGGCATTACAACAAATAACATAGTTTGCCAACGGCTGGCACCGAGTGCTAATGAGCCTCTAATCAAATGCTGAGGCACACTAAATATAGCGTCTTCTGCAATTGAGAATATCGTTGGAATAATCGCAAAGCCCATTATTAAACCAACTACTAAAGCGTTTCGCTGATCATAATTTAAACCCCATTGATCACTCATATAGGTTCTCATATCCCCATTAAAGAAATACGCTTCAATTGGTGCACTAATACTGGTAGATAACCAGATTAATAATATGACAACGGGCATTAATAAAGCAGCTTCCCAACCTTCTATTTTAGAATTGTTAGGTACAAAACCGATTAACCAGGCACAAAGAATAAAACCAAAAGGTAAGACTATTAATAACGCAAAGACACCTGATAGATGTGTTTCAACATATGGTGCTAACCATAAACCTGCAAGAAAACCGAGTATTACCGTTGGCAGCGCCTCCATTATCTCAATCGAAGGTTTTACTGTTTGACGCATACGAGGAGCCATAAACTGCGCAGTATACATTGCGCCTAATATAGCGATGGGTACGGCAAATAACATGGCATAAAATGCAGCTTTTATAGTGCCGAAAGTTAAAGGCATTAGGCTAAATTTTGGTTCAAACTCATTTGTTGATGCTGACGATTGCCATATATAATCAGATTCATCATAACCTTCATACCAGATCTTTCCCCATAAAACATCCCATGATACTTCGGGGTACTCATTATCAACTTCATATAAGTAAAAGTTACCCAGCTCATCAACCGCTAGTAAGTTCTGAGCTCTGGCAGACCATGCGAGATTGGTAATTTTTGTATTAGCTGTGTTAATGGTAGCGAGTGTGCGTTGAGATGTTGAGTAATATAACGTTATAGAACCGTTATCATCCGCAACAGCAAAACCTTTACGCTGTTGTTCGCTTTTTATTTCAGATATTGGCTGTTTTGTTTCATGAAAATTACGTATAAAGGTTAATTCTCTACCGTGCTGTTTTCTAACAGACATCCATTGTTGAATTTCACCATTATCCAGGCCAATTAATAACGATGACCCGCCTAGCAATAATCGAAGACTAGAGATAGTATTATTAATTTGATAATCATTATAATTATCATCAAAGCCTTCATCATTAAGAAGGTAATCTCGCAGCACCCCATCTTCTAGTGCGATATACAGATGTTTTAAATCTGTTGAAAGAACAAGTGATTGAACAGGTTCACTAATTGTATGTTCGGAATGTGAGTCTAAAACTGTCGTTATTTCTTCTGTTATGAATGACTCTTCCTGAAGGTAATGAGCAAATACGATTCTTTTGTCTGAGGTAGTACCAACTAAACCAAATCCATCCTGGTTATATCGTAGATCGATGTGCTCTAAGGGTTGAGCAGTTCTATCAAGAGTTAGTAACTCTTCACCCAATGGATATTCAAGTAATGGTGTTAAAATTCGCTTATCTTCACCATAACTTAACTCGAACACATACTTAACAACCATAACCTGACCATTTGCCAGACCTATTATGACTTGATTATTATTAGATGTTAATGCGGTTATTTTTGATGCTAATTCAAGCTGATGGCGCTCAACTATTTTACCGGTATCAGTCTGAAAAAAAACAACCTGTCCAGTTTCAGTAAACCTGACACCCATAGTGCCCTGCTCTTCTATGCCTATGTGCAGTACTTTACCTTCATCTGATACGCTGTATGAATGGCTCTCTGCAATCTCTGCAGATTCAAACATAGGTATTACAACCTGCAACAAATAGAAGAAAATCAATAAGATAGCGACAATGACACTTATTCCGCCAATTGCAACGAAATACCGCGCCAGGCGGTCTTTTAAGGCTCGCTGATTGTATTTTTGCTGTAGCATTTGATCATTCATGACGCGTACAATACAGGTTAAATATTACAAGGATGTTACAAGATGTGACAATATTGTTGCAATGTTTTATATGTGTATTTTGTTTGATATTTTTATCTATCAAATACTGATATATTGATATCGAGTAAAACAGGGAATATCAATTTATATAATATTAAAGGTTTTTATGATGTATAACTGCTCTTTCATTAAATACTTGTGGAAAGATTTAGACAAAAAAAGACAACTTAGAACATTAGAAAAACAGATCGTTTTACCTTTTCCACCAGCAATTGGTCAGGAAATAGGTGAAAACGAATGGTTTTCAGGCAAAATTGAGAGAGTAGTCTGGGATAACACACGACAATTTTTCACCGTTAAAGTAAGTGACATAATACCTAAAGAAGGTATTTCTGCAGAACTTCTACTCGATGTCGCTTTAAAACAAGGCTGGGAAGCTCAAGATAAAAATTAAACTTTATAATTTAAATCTAACGTTAAATGAGAACAGTATGAAAAAAATTAAGAATGAAAAGGAGTTATTGAAAAAAGCAATAATCGAAGGTGTTAAATACGGTGAAGCTAGAGGTGTCGTTGAATTTGAACCAACTGATTCTGCATCTGAAAAAATAGAATACATATATCGCTTACTTGTACATGATAAAGTAATACAGGCAATTCCAGAAGATCAGGTTTCACAAAAATCTATGAAGCACAAAATTGCTATTTGGGCATCTAAACTTAAATGAGTCGCTCATAAAAAA
>Ga0316205_10005799_pt1 | contig 10077 bp, 6 predicted proteins | sample 3monthpyrite_MG_FD_204941 | JGI IMG/M metagenome (GOLD analysis project Ga0316205, IMG submission 204941) | Microbial mat bacterial communities from mineral coupon in-situ incubated in ocean water Damariscotta River, Maine, United States -... | ecosystem: Environmental > Aquatic > Marine >...
TAATCTGATCTGTATTGGCTATAGACGCCAGCCGTGAGGCGAGATTCACGCTATCACCTACCACTGTATATTGCATGCGTGTTGCGGACCCCATATTACCGGCGAGCATTTCTCCGCAGTTGATACCAATTCTGTAATGAACCGGTAATTTACCTTTTGAAATCCTGATTTTATTGATGCGTTCGGCCATCCGTTGAATGAATACAGCATAGGCAATGGCGTGGTAAACATGATCTTCATCAGGATCAGGTACGCCAAAAACAATCATGGCGCAATCACCAATGTATTTATCGATAGTACCTTTGAATAAATGTACGCTATTGGTAATGTAGGAATAAAATTCGTTAAGTAATTCAGCTACAGCTTGTGGTGTCATGGTTTCAGATTTAGAAGTAAATCCAACAATATCGACAAACATCACTGTCGAGAATACATGTGTACCACCAAGCTTGACTTCATCGAGATTGCCGAGGATTTCCTTGGCAATATTGGGGGACACATGGCGCTCGAAAGCAGCCTCAACCTGTTTCTTTTCCAGCATGCCCTGGGCCATATTATTCAGGGAGTTCATCAAATAGCCTATTTCATCATTGCGATGGCCTTGTATTTGCACATCATATTTACCTTCGTCAATGGCGCGACTGGCATCAAGTAAGTGCTGTATAGGACGAGTCAATCTTTTTCCCAGAATATAGGAAACTATAATGCCGATAATAATCAGTGCTAATGTCACTGTGATAATAGAATGCACGACATCATTAATGGATTGTCTGATGTAGGTCATGCTGAAACTGATTAAAACATGTCCGGCGGTGACATCCTTGAAGTGCACGGGTGACATGAACGAAATAGCATCAAGATTTCCTTTGGGGGAGTAGGGCCAGTTCCATTCCAGGGCTTTTGCTTCACTATCCATGTAGGTTTTTGTCTTGCCTTCAAATGGCGCGTATGGATCAAAAGGATTTTGACCTGAGCTGGCGAGTAGCTTGTAGTCCGGCGAGTAGATGGCGGTGCCGATAATATTCTCGGAAGTAGCGAGATTGTGTGCCAGTATTTCCAATTGTAAAACATCGTTCGCCAGCAACAGCTCTTTTGATGATTCCGCCATTTGGTGTACAACGGTTCTGCCGGTAGAGTGAATTTGCTTGTTCAGTAACAGCGTTTGATTATTAACGATTAATGCACCCAGCAAAGACATGGCGACGGTCAAGAGAATGCCGATGGCAATGGCGAGCTTAATGCTAATAGGGATGTGACGAGGAAAAAGGTTTCTGATCTGTGAGACCCCGATTTTCACGTACGAATCAGCGCTATGCTGCTGCATAACTGTTTTATCGGTCTGGTGCTCTTTTCTTGAATTCAGCATGACAATGAATATTCAAATATTACTTTTCGATCAATGATAGAGGTAATGTTATCATAAGCTGCATGCATTATTTATTTTATCTCTATGAATTTTAAGTATAATTAGATGTATAGATATATTTATTATTGTTTATTAATTCTATGCATCAGGTGTTTATCGGTTTTCCTGGCTTAATTGTAGATGCTCCTGACAGAACTTTCTAACCTTATGATAATAATGGATAAATGAACAATTTCCAGCTATCCGTGCATGCCGAGGTATTAGCCGCTACAATAGCCCCCATTTTTTGAGAAGTATAAAGGATAAAGACATGACCCTGATTCGTCCATTTAAAGGATTACGACCCCGTAAAGAATTTGCAGAGGAAGTAGTTGCGCCACCTTACGATGTATTGAATACCCAGGAGGCCAGAGTCAGGGCGGAAGGTCGGCCATACAGTTTTTTGCATATTTCAAAACCTGAAATTGATTGCCCTGAGGGAACTGATCCATATGATGCGGTTGTTTATAGCAAAGGAGCTGAAAACCTTAAGCACCTGATGCGCGAAAAAATTCTGATACAGGATGATAAGCCATGTTATTACGCCTACAGACTCAATATGAATGGACATGAGCAAACGGGCCTGGTCGCAGTATCCAATGTTGCTGATTACGACAGTAATCGCATACGTAAGCATGAATTTACCCGACCGGACAAAGAAGATGATCGTACCCGGCAAATTGATGCCCTGAATGCACAAACGGGGCCTGTATTCTTGACCTATCGCCACCATCCTGAGGTGGATGACATTATGCAATCAGTCATGCAAGCAGATCCGGAGTATGATTTAACAGCAGATGATGGCGTCAGGCACACACTCTGGGTGATTTCAGATGAAGGGCAGATTAACAAGCTAACGGCATTGTTTGAAGCCATGGATTATCTGTATATAGCAGATGGGCATCATCGATCGGCATCCGCCTCAAGAATTGCAGCAATGCGAAATAAAGAGCAAGCTGATCAAGCCAATGAAGCGCCCTATGATTATTTTCTTTCTGTTATCTTTCCCGACAATCAAATGAAAATTCTTGATTACAACCGTGTCGTCAAAGATCTGAATGGACTCGACGCAGATGAATTCATAAGAAAAGTGGCCTCTGCATTTGATATATCCGAATCAGATGATCCTGTCAGCCCTGATCATGCAGGTCAATTTGGTATGTATGTGAAAAATTGCTGGTATCGACTGGACATTCGTGCGGACAGAATCCCTTCGGATGATCCTGTCGCGAGACTGGATGTAAGTTTACTGGCCAATAATCTGATAGAACCAATTTTAGGCATCAGTGATCCGAGACGTGATAAACGTATTGATTTTGTCGGTGGTATTCGCGGATTACAAGAATTGGAAAAAAGAGTAGACAGTGGAGAGATGGCGGTAGCATTCTCATTATACCCTACCAGCCTGACGGATTTAATGGCGGTGGCGGATGCCAATGAGGTAATGCCACCCAAGTCGACCTGGTTTGAACCCAAGTTAGCGGATGGACTGGTGTCTCACCTGTTAACATAAACTGAGAGTGACACTGGTCTGTATTTCCACGAGCATGGTGAAACATTGGCTTGATTACGCAGAAAAAAGCACCCTGTTTCCAGGATAGAAAGCAGGGTGCTTTTTTAAAAAATACGAAGAATACTATCGATGCTCAGGCAGTATGAGATGATGATTTACTCATCCTCATCTTCGCCTTCGAAATCATAGTCCATTAATTCCTGCGGCTGCTGCAGGAAATTTCCCTGGATATAATTGATGCCGCATTGCCAGAGTACGGCGAGACTGCTGGCATCTTCGACAAACTCTGCAATAGTGGCGGTTTTAACAGACTGGGCCAGTTCAGTCATGGATTTAACCATGGCCTGGTTTTCCTGATTACTCGCCAGGTTACGCATGAAAGATCCGTCTATTTTTATATAACTGGCACGTAAATGTTTGAGTATTTGTATGGAGTTTTCGCCGGTACCAAAATGTTCAAGGCAGAATCCGCATTTTAATTTTTTTAGCCCATCAACAAATGTTTTGGCATGTCGCAATACGGTGTTGATAGTACTTTCATGAATTTCAAAAACCAGTTTCGTCGGGTCTACTTTTGATTTATTCAGTACTTCAGATAGCCATACCAGCATATTTTCATCTTTAACACTGGCCAAAGAGAGTTTGATAAACAGCATGGTATCCTTACCTGTTAAAATACGTTCCCTGAGTACTTTAATGGCATGAACTATAACCCATCGGTCGACAGCGATACTCATGCCATGTTCTTCTGCAGCGGGAATGAACTTGGAGGGTGGAATGATATTATCCTGCTCATCTGTCATGCGTAATAGCACTTCGTATTTTTCCGAAGTTTCACCATGCAAGCTGGCAATGGGTTGATACGCCAAGGAGAATTTATTGTGGTTGAGCGCGTATTCGATGGTTTTAGACCAATGTATATCACGTTCGCGGCTGGCTTTTTCATCGGCAATCGGGTTATGCAGATGGATACAGTTGCCGCCTTCCTCGCGAGCGAGTTCACAGGCAAGGTCGGCCTGTGAAATAATATCATTGGCGCTGCTACTATTAGCGCCAAACTGACAGGCGCCTATGCTGCAGGTAAACGTGATAGACTGGCCATCGGATTCTGAAATATGTGATTCAATGGTATTCCTGATATTGTCGGCCAATGACATCAGCTCATTGGTATCACTGATTTCGGTCAGAATGGTAAAAGCGGTATCGCTGAATCGGGCTGCAATCACATCATCGCCTATTTCATTTTTAATGATATCAGCCACATCTCTCATGATAGCGTCAATACCAGATATGCCAGTCGTCTCTTTGATGAACTTGACGTTATCAGGTTCAATATAGAGCATAGATCGGCTATTTCTATCCTCCCGTGCCAGCCGTAATTGATCTTCAAGGTGTTCAACAAAATACTGGCGGTTGAATAAATCGGTGTGTGAGTCTTTTTTGCTGAGAAACTTGAGTTTGTTTTCAAGTTCCTTGTTGAGTGACTGGTCACGAATAATAATCTGTGTGCAGGGCTCCCCTTCTATACTGGCGGGCGAAAACTCCATCTGTGCTCGAAATGACTTGCCATTGGGCCTCATGCCGGTAACATCAAGGGCGCGAGTCTTGTGTTCCCCTTTGCTATACATGCGGATATATTTTTTTAATTGCGCATGGTCCTTCTCGATCACCATATCCATAATGGGCGTACCTTCGATTTCTTCCAGATTGGGGAAGCCGAAAGTGTCCAGATAAACCTGGTTAGCGTAAATATGCATGCCTTCATGTACATAGGTAATGGCATCTCTGGAACTATCCAGTAAGGTATGGCAACGTTTTTCAGATTCTCTGAGCGAGTCTTTGCTCTCTTGCAGTTGTCGTTTGGTGAAAGCAATATCCATTTCCCGTCGTGTGACCAGTTGCATATGAGTGGCACACTCACTGGTCACCAGGTCATGTGCGCCCGCAGACATGATTTCTTCGCGCAACTCCATGTCATCCTCAGTGTGGGTGGCGATGACAATAACATTGGGGTCTATTTTGGCTACAGTGTTAATAACCTGGGTCAGGGTAGGCTCAATAGACGTGGCAGTACAAAAGACCAGATCATGTGATTGAGGCGACATCAGCTCTTTTAACTGCTCAAGATCTTCGATATATTGCATGCGCACAGCAATACCTGCATTTTTCAATATGCTGACACTGGCTTCTGCCTCATTTAATGTATCATCAATGACGATGAGTTTGAGTGCTTGATCGCTCACTCGCTATCCTCCTGGATTGGAATGTAATCCCTGATATAATTTAAACTAGTTTTACATTATTTTATGTGGTTTGACCAGAAAATGGCACTGTTTTTTTAGTCGCTTTAGTCGATTTGATGACAGCTTCAGTCGAATCAATATTTACCGGTAAGCTGTTTCGGGATGGCTTGCTTCAAATTTAAGGAGCCTCTGATTAATTCTGGATTGTGCAGATAGTGAGATGAAATTTACTGGATCAAGGCAGAATTTGCAGCTAATAGCCAGCTATTAGTAAGAATTCTAACGCAGAGCCAGGAATATTTCAGCCACTAGATGCCAATTCATGAATTGATCAGAGGCTCCTTAAGCTTAATAGGGTCAGATGATGATTTTATGCACTGAATACTTGCACCTGCCCTGAGCGCACTATAATCTATTATCAGGTGGGTGAATTCAGTCATTCATCTATTTTAATTTAGTCAGGAGTGAAATATGTCAGTGATCCAGGTTCGTCGGGAAAGCCCGGATGATATCAGGGCGATCGATGTTGTGCATTTAAGTGCATTTGGTGGGGATGATGAGGTTGGACTGGTCGATTCACTTCGTGATTCCTCAGGCTTCATTTCAGAACTTTCACTGGTCGCGGAGTTTAATGGTCGAATAGTCGGCCACGTATTATTGACCAGAATACACTTGCTTCAGGGAAAAGAGCGGAAGAATATTCTGGCGCTGGCACCAATGGCGGTGGTGCCGTCACAGTCCCATCGTGGCATTGGTTCTGATCTGGTTCAGGCGGCTATTGATCAGGCGAAAAAGCTCTCACACAGTGCGATCGTTGTTGTCGGTCACCCTGAATTTTACCAGCGATTCGGCTTTGAACCGGCCTCTAAATGGGGTCTGGATACAAACTTGTCCATATCCAATGATCTGGTAACGGCTATCGAACTCCAGGCTGACGCGCTTAAAGGAGGGGGTAATATCATTTATCCATCCTTGTTTGATTGCGTTTATTAATGGTAGATTCAGCGTCCGTCTGGCTGGCAAGCAAACTTAATCTTCACTGAAGTCCCAGCCATTTGTCTGTTGTTCGATGTCTTTTTCAAAATCATGTGCTTCTCTGGTGTTCAGAGGAGCATATTGGAAGCGTGAATAATTGCCTGTATTTTCCAGTAGTCGGGTCAATTGAACATTCATCATTTTACCGTGGTCATTAAGTATCAATGCATCTCCGACCTTGTAATGCATGGATGGCGTCAGCAGTGAAGCCGGTTGTTGTATGATTTTCATTTCAGGCAAACTCAGGCAGCTGTACTCCTGTTTTTTACTGACAGCGCCCTTCATCAGTCTTGACTGAATAGTTGAAGCATTGGGTGCCAGAATCTGAATGCCCAGCTTGACACCATGGTTACGGATATATTGCATCCAGCGTACAACACCAATCCGCCAGCTGCTTCCATTGCCATTCCCCGCTTCCCTGATGCCAACAATTTCACCAATCTGGGCATTAGAGCTCTTGTCATGGTCCCATAACAGGCAATAACCTCCTGCACCTGCATTCAGGGTTTTCCATTGATGGTATTTGTAGGCAGGTTTCGGAATCGCCTGATCAGTGTATTTGCCACTGAGTTGAGCCACATCAATGTGGTTTTGTTTGTTTTTATTCCAGTACGATCCGCTATCTGGCTTACCCGAAATTGGCTCTATACTGAAAGTGGTGTGGTTGATTTCGAGTGGATTTCGGGTGTCATCGATGTAACCATGATTTACCTGTTCGATATGCTCCTCAGCATCTTCCTCTAGCTCAGGCAATAAAGGCTTATTGCATTCCTCAATGATGTAATGAGTAGAATTCAGGCCTATGCTGATATCAATTCCACCCTGTGATGGTGAGCGCGAAAAGCTGCGTTTTTCCCGAGTGTCCCAGGCATTAATGAGTTGTCTATACAGGGTAAATTGTCTGATTTCATTTTTTAACGTCGATGACTCCTTGAGGCTGAAGGCTTCCTGTTTTTGTGTCAGCAGATTGCGCAGATGCTGAGTCAGCTCACTGGTATCGATAAAGCGGCAAATACTGCTCTCGATGGCCTGAAACAGGTTTAGCTCAACTGGCGGTTTATCATTGTTAAGGCAGGCGACAAAATGTGCCTCACCTTTTGTTTCGTTGTCTGGGTTAATCAGGCGGGTGTATGAGGACCATTTTTTTAATAATTGATATACGCGCTCTATTTCATTTTTGCCAAGATGATAGGGATTGCAAAGTGATAGCAATAGTATTTGCTTGTATTGCTCTTCGATGCTGGTTTTAATTGCCGGTGTTTCAGCTAAGTCCTTTAGCGCTAAATGATGTATATCATTGTGTTCTGCGATCAGGAGTAGCTGATGTATGTCGCTCCATAATAAGGCCGGTTCAGGAGTATAGATCTGATAGTGGCTCAGTTGCAGTTTGCCGAGTGTATCCAAAGCCATGTAGAGGGCTCTGGCAAAAGATTTCTTCTCGTAAAAATGATCACGTTGAATAAAATCGACGCAGGTAATTTTATAAGCGTCTGTGAGTTCACTATACATAGCCATCGTACGATCGACAAATTTCAAGGCGCGTGCATTCAAGGGAAATGACTGGCCGGTAAAATTTTTCTTCAAGGAGGTAATGCAAAAGTTGAAGGTAGGGTAGAGACAATCGAGCATTTTTAAGCGCACAGGGGCGCTGATTTGTATACGATTGGTATGCCTCAAGACAGAAAATAATTGTTTTGTTGTCTCTTCTGTATCTCCCAGCGGTAACGCTTCGACCCATTCAGTGATTTTTTTGGGGCGGGTGTCAAACCAGCTTTTTTCTTTTTTTTGTTCAGGGATACGGAGTTCCGACAAACTGGGCATTGTGGCCACAGAGTAGCTCCAGGGTTAGTTCAATATCGTTTATGTTTAATAGTCCCGCTGCTCGAACATTACACTGAATATCGTGATTTTGCCAGCTTTGTTAAGGTTGTTTATCGCGGAAAAACATCCACTTATCCTGAAAGCATTAAAATACATAAGTTTTAGATGGTTTTGCAGCAATTTCCCGTACCAGTCGAGGTACCAGGTATCCGGGGAGCTCAGCTTGCAATTGGTTTAACATTTCTATGGCCAGATTCTCGTCGACTTCAAAATGAGCGGCACCTGATACCGGGTCGAGCATATGTAAATAATATGGTAAAACACCCGCAGCAAACAGACCAAGGCTTAATGCTTTCAAATCGGCAGTTGAATCATTCACGCCTTTGAGTAATACAGACTGGTTTAACAGAGTGACGCCCGCCTGTTTCAGAATCTTCAATGCGTGCATAACTGCAGGGCTGATTTCCTGAACATGATTACAGTGAATGACAATAACAGTATGCAGGCGACTGTTTGTTAGCCAATCCAGAAGCTCTTTACATACCCGTTCGGGCAACACTACAGGTAACCGTGTATGTAGCCTCAAGGTGTTGATATGTGATATTTTTTCAATTTTTTCCACCAGGCTGACGAGGCGGTTATCCGTTAATGTCAATGGATCTCCACCACTGAGAATGACCTCGCTAATATCTTCATGGGATTTAAGGTAATCAATGGCAGCAATCCAGTCGTTCTGGGCCGCATTCTCCACAGAATAAGGGAAATGACGTCTGAAACAATAACGGCAGTGAATGGCACAAGCCCCTGTCGTTAATAGTAGTGCGCGCCCCTGGTATTTTTGCAACACACCGCCAGCAACAATGGACTGAAGGTCGGATACTGGATCAGTATTAAAACGCTCGAACTCCAGCATTTCATCGTTCACCGGCAATATTTGTTTTAACAGCGGGTCATTGGCATCGCCAGGCTTGATGCAATCTACATAAGCTCTTGGAATTCTTAGCGAAAATTGCTTTCTGGCAGCTTCGCTAATATTTAGTTGGCTGGCATCCAGCTTGACGATGGCGAGTAATTCATCGATGTCCCTGATGACCGATGCCAGCGACTGTTGCCAAATTGGGGTCTGCCGTATTTCTTCTGTTCGGGTTATCATATGTCGATTCAGTATTTTACATTATTATAAAGCGGGTAGATTAGCATGGCATCATATAGCACCAGTGAATTTAGAGGCGGTTTAAAAATTATGTTGGACAATGACCCCTATGTCATTGTCGAGAATGATATCGTTAAACCGGGTAAAGGTCAGGCCTTTAACCGCGTCAAGGTTCGTAATCTCAAAACCGGCCGTGTGATCGATCGTACGTTTAAGTCAGGTGAATCGGTTGAGGCGGCCGATGTCATAGATACCGACATGCAGTATCTCTATAGCGATGGTGAATTCTGGCATTTTATGGATCCGCAAAGCTTTGAGCAAATTGCTGCAGGAGAAGCGGCTGTGACAGATGCAGCTAAATGGCTAAAAGAGCAGGATACCTGTGCGGTGACTCTATGGAATGGAGTGCCTTTGACCGTTACTCCCCCCAATTTTGTTGAGCTTGAAATTACGGAAACAGACCCTGGCTTGAAAGGCGATACCTCAGGCGGTGGAGGAAAGCCTGCGACACTGGAAACAGGTGCCGTTGTCAGGGTGCCATTATTCATACAAATCGGTGAAATCATTAAAGTGGATACACGCAATGGTGAGTATGTTTCCAGGGTCAAGGAATAGATTCCTCCAGCATCATGCAGGTTGATCCCCAACAGGGTATGCCAATGTGGCGCCCGGTAGCAGACAGGGAGATGCTGCGGCTACGGGCAGGTTTACTCGCAGGTATCCGCGCTTTCTTCAACAAACTCGATGTGATGGAGGTGGAAACACCTATTCTCTCTCATGCTGGCAATCCTGATATTTATATTGAGAGCTTTAGTAGCAAGTATCAGTGGGTGACAGTTGCACAGCCATTGTATTTGCAAACATCACCCGAGTTTGCCATGAAGCGCCTGCTGGCAGCAGGAAGCGG
>Ga0316205_10005800_pt1 | contig 10075 bp, 9 predicted proteins | sample 3monthpyrite_MG_FD_204941 | JGI IMG/M metagenome (GOLD analysis project Ga0316205, IMG submission 204941) | Microbial mat bacterial communities from mineral coupon in-situ incubated in ocean water Damariscotta River, Maine, United States -... | ecosystem: Environmental > Aquatic > Marine >...
TCGGACGAAAATCTTTGATACTCAAGAAGCTGTTCTTAATTTTAAGAATAGCTTCTTTTGTTTTTAATAATGATTGATTTTGAGGAATTTTAATCAAAATATTTTTGTGGTATTGATTTCTAATCCTTGAAATTGGTGGAAACTCAGGCCCTAACACATATTGTTTAAATACTTGTCCTAATGATTTTGCCATCCACTCTGCGCCATCGTTTACCTTGTTGTAATCTCTATGTCTTAGCGTTATCTTAATTAGCCTGTAAATTGGTGGATACTTATAATTATAGCGTTCGTCCAATTGCTCGTAAAACATAGATAGATAATCATTAGTGGAAACTTGCTGCAAAATTTTATGATAAGGATTGTATGTTTGTATTAGCACTTTTCCCCTTACATCGGTTCTACCTGCCCTTCCAGCTACTTGTTGCATGAGCTGAAAACTACGTTCGTGTGCTCTAAAATCAGGGAAATTCAATAAACTATCGGCATTCATTATTCCAACTAATTTCACGTTTCTAAAATCCAAACCTTTAGTAACCATTTGTGTGCCAACCAATATATCCACTTCATGTTGCTCAAACGACGTTATTATACGCTCATAGCTATATTTTCCTCTAGTGGTGTCCAAATCCATTCTAGCAACTTTCACTTTAGGAAATAGCACTTTAACCTCTTCCTCTATTTGTTCGGTCCCAAAACCCTTGTTATCCAACTCACTGCTGCCACAAGCGGTACAGTTATTGGGCATGGCAATGGCATAACCACAATAGTGGCAGCGTAATTGATTTTTGTATTGATGATAGGTTAAACTCACATCGCAATTGGAACATTGTGGCGAATGCCCACAGGTGTGACACTCTATTATTGGAGAAAAACCTCGTCTATTTTGAAATAATATAATTTGATAATCATTATCTAAAGCTTCGGTCATTTCTTCAATGAGCCTGTCACTAAAATGACCTCGCATACGCCTGCGCTTCTGTTTATCTTTAATATCTACAAGCTCTATTTCTGGCATCAATACGTTGTTGTAGCGTGTGTTTAGCTCTGCTAATCCATATTTTTTTTCTTTAACAGCGTTAAAAAAACTTTCTACACTTGGTGTAGCAGAACCTAAGAGCGTTTTTGCTTTGAATAAATTAGCTAGCACAATAGCAGTATCTCGTGCATGATAACGAGGTGCAGGATCGAACTGTTTATAGGATTGTTCATGCTCTTCATCAACAATAATTAACCCTAAATTACTGAATGGTAAAAACACCGACGAACGTGCTCCCAAAACCACTTTGGCTTTATCGGAATTGTTTAACACATGGTTCCAAACTTCAACACGTTCGTTTAAAGAATAACGTGAGTGATATACCGCAATTTGATTACCAAAATACGCGTTAAGCCTACTTACTAATTGTGATGTCAAAGCAATTTCTGGCACTAAATACAATACTTGTTTCCCTTGTTTTAAAATGGTTTCAATAAGTTTTACATAGACTTCTGTTTTTCCAGAAGATGTCACACCATGTAGTAGTGCAACATTTTGACTTTTAAATGATTTGATTAAATTATTTAAAGTAATAGTTTGTTCGCTGTTTAAATTTTTAGTGTCTGAAATTATTTCATTTTCAAAAGAAACCCTATCTGTTTGCAAGTAATATTCTTCTAAAATGTTTTTATTGACCAAAGCTTTTATTTGTGCTGAAGATGCTTCACTTTTTTTTATTAAATCGGATACTTTAATTGGTTTTTTTGTAGTAGAATTTAACGTAAAAAAAGATAAAATAATCTGTCGTTGCTTTGGTGCTCTAGTTAAAGTTTCAAATAATTCTTGTAATTTATCTTCACTGCTATAGACAACATTTAGTTTAACGTATCTTACTAATTTTGGTTTATATTTTTCATACAATTCTTCTTCAACAGTAATAACATTTTTCGTTATTAATCTTTTTATTATAGGAAGCCCATTTTTTTTATCAAGGATGTTGTTAATATCCCGAACTTTTAAACTAGACTGATGTTGTAATGCCTCGTAAACCAAAAACTCATCGTCTTTTAGCTCTAAATCGTTAATTTTTTCGTTTTTATTTAGGACAATATTTGTTTCGCTCTCCAATAAAAAAGCACTAGGCAATGCAGCTCTTAGAATATCTCCAAGAGTACACATATAGTAACTTGACATCCATTGCCAGAGCTTCATTTGAAACTCATTAACAATAGGTTGTTCATCTAAAATTTGATGTATTTCTTTTGCTTCATAGGCTTCAGGCACTTTTTGATGAATGTCTAAAACAAGGGCAGTATATATTTTACGCTTCCCAAAAGGAACAGCAACACGCATCCCTTTTTTTAAAAACCCTGCTTCAGCTTGCGTTATAGCGTAGGTAAATTGTTTCTCTAATGGAATAGGTAAAATGACATCGATAAAATGATTGGAATTAAACATGCTACACCTTACGCTTTAATTGTTGCAGAGAAGCATTAAGCTCATATCCCAATAACAAAATATTTGAATTTAACCATAAGTAGAACAACAAAATCAATAAAGCTCCAATAGAGCCATAAAGCTCGTTATACTTAGAAAAATTTTCAATATATACGCCAAAAAGATATGAGGTGAGTAAAATTAAAAGTGTTGTAAATAATGCACCTACCGAAAAGAATTTGGAATGCTTCCCTTCTTTTGTTCCAAAATAATATAGAGTAGCAGTAGCGATATACAACATAACCGTAAAGAACATATATTTTCCAAAAATTATCCATGATAAACCAGATTTGGAAGTTTCTAGATCTTTACCACTTATACCTTCATACAATGGCTGAATGATGTAAATTTGAAAAAAACCAAATACTCCAACTGTAATAATTAACAAAAACGCTAGGATTATAGCCACTCCCAAAGCATATAAATACTGTTTAAAAACACTTCTGGTAAGCTGTTTGTGATACGAGTACTCAAAACCAGAAAATACTGCACTTACGCCATTTGCCATTAATATAATAGACAGAACTAAAATTGCCCAAAGCAACCCTCCTTGATTATCTATATTAATGTTATCAAAGATGTTTTCGTGAAAAAAATCGGATGTTTGAGGTGGCAAAAAAGAATCTAGAAAACCTAAAAACTCTACTTGAAAATTCTCAAAAGGTATTACTGGAATGATAATGATGATGAATAACAAAAATGGAAAAATAGCTGTAAAAAAATTAAACGCAATAGCACTTGCTCGTGTGGTTAAAGCGCCTTGAACTATACCAATTGTGTACATTTCCAGAAGATCGTAAACAGATAGTCCCTCAAAACCTGGAAGTTTGATATTTTTTAAAAACCTAACCACCAAACTTATAACAGGAATTTTATCTAATCGCTCTTCAATATGTTTTGTCATTTACACAGCTTTTAAGCTTAAATCCATATTATAAACTGAATGTGTCAAGGCACCACTTGAAATATAATCTACACCACATTCTGCATATTTGCGCACTGTCTTTTCGTTGATGGCTCCAGAAGATTCTGTTAAACATTTATTGGCAATAAGTGCTACAGCTTTTCTGGTGTTTACATAATTAAAATTATCGATTAATATGCGGTAAACACCATCATTTTGTAATATTTCCTTAATTTCCTGGAGACTTCTTGCTTCTACAACAATTTTTAAATCCCTATTGGTTTCATTAAGGTATGCCTTGGTTTTATGAATAGCTTTGGTAATGCCACCACAAAAATCTATGTGGTTATCCTTGAGCATAATCATATCGTACAATGCAAATCTATGGTTTTCTCCTCCTCCTATTTTTACTGCCCATTTTTCAAGCGCTCTAATTCCTGGAGTGGTTTTTCTGGTATCCAATATTTTTGTTCCAGTACCTTCCAACAAATCAACATAAGTTTTGGTCTTGGTGGCAATTGCGCTCATGCGTTGCATCGCATTGAGCACTAATCGTTCGGCTTTTAAAATAGATTGTGAAGCGCCTTCAATATAAAATACTACATCTCCATAAGTCACTTTTTTACCATCTTCGATTAATACATCCACTTTCATATTGCTATCGACGTAAGCAAATACTTGTTTAGCAAACTCCACACCTGCAATAATACCTTCATCTTTTACCAATAATTTTGCTTTCCCATTTGCAGAAGCAGGAATGCAAGCCAAGGAGCTATGGTCGCCATCGCCCACATCTTCCCTAATGGCATTGGTTATAATTATATCTAATTCTTTTTGAAATTGTGATTTGCTAATCATTCTTTTTTCTTTATTGCTAAAATAAGAATTTGATTTACGATATTTGTTTTACGATTTATGATTTTTAATTTTTTTGAGATTAATATTCTAAATCGTTATTGTACTTTCATGTTTATTTATTGAAAATATTTAAATAGGTTTCGACTGCACTCGACCATACAAAGTTATGACAATTAAACTCCTTGCCATTGGCAAAACAGACAATAGCCAATTACAGTCCTTAATTAATGATTATACAAAACGTTTAAGTTATTACATTAAGTTTGAGTTTGAAATTATTCCTGATTTAAAAAAGGTGAAGCACCTTTCTGAAGCACAACAAAAACAAAAAGAAGGTGAATTAATTTTAAGTAAAGTAGGTACTTCCGACGTTTTAATTTTACTAGATGAAAATGGCAAACAACTAGATTCTGTTGGGTTTTCTAACTACTTGCAAAAACACATGAATTCTGGTATCAAGCAACTTGTGTTTGTTATTGGTGGTCCTTATGGGTTTTCTGAAGAAGTTTATCAAAAAGCCCAAGGAAAATTATCATTATCAAAAATGACTTTTTCGCATCAAATGGTACGTTTGTTTTTTATTGAGCAATTATATCGTGGGTTCACAATTTTAAGGAATGAGCCTTACCACCATAGGTGATTAGATTAGATTAGATTATATCAATCTAATAATCAGTGTTTTATTTTTTGTATATTTAGAGTTAACTAACCAAACTTCATTCTTTTGAAGTTTTAAACTAACTATAATGAAAAAAAATGTATTAGCCATTCTTGGCGGAACTGTAGCTCTTTTTGGTCTTGGTTACTTAATTTATGTGGTTCTTGGTTATCATGCCATGAATGGCCCTGGAGCTGAAGCCATTGCTGCAACTGAGATGAACTTTGTTACAATTATTTTAATGGAAGTATTGTATGCAACTCTAATTGCTTTGATTTTTGGTAAATGGGCACAAATTAAAACCTTTAGTACAGGTGCAAAAGCTGGTCTTATTATTGGGTTATTCTTAGGTGCATTACCTGCCTTAGAATTATTCTCAACTACAAATGATTTAATAGATGTTACTGGTGTTATAACAGGCGCTGTAACCTTTGGTATACGCTTTGCAGTGGCTGGAGGGGTTATTGGATGGTTACTTGGTAAAGAATAATTCTTGAAATAAAAAAAATAAAGGGAGCAAAATTAGCTCCCTTTCTCTTAATGTGTATTATATGTTTTTTTGCGTTTTTTAAGTTGTTTTTCGAGGTCTTTAATTGTGTGCTTAACAGCATCTTCATAATTATCTTCATTGGAAGTTGCAAAAATTCTTGGTCCTGGTAAGCTCAATTCCATTTTACATATTTTTCCTTTAACTTTATCATTATGCTCTACTGAGAAATGCACTTCTGCACTTATAATCCAGTCATATTTTTTGCCTAATTTTTCTAGTTTTTTTGTCACATATTCATTCATAGCTTCACTTGTTGCCATATGCACATATTGAATATTTATTGTCATAATATTGTATTTTAGTTAATACTCAAATTTAAAAATAGTAATGATTTTTTTAGATGATTTTTATCATAAAAAAATGATAAAATTTATAATACAGAGGAGCATTTATTCAAAAATTACTTTGTCTTCCATTTCAAACCAAGATTCATAAAACTCTTGGTGTATTTTTTCTATACTATTACGTTTTACTTTTAAGGTTGGTGTGGTCAATCCGTTATCAACATTCCAATCTTCCTTCATAATAACCACCTTTTCAATTTTCTCATGTTTTTCCAATCTTGGATTTACTTGAGAGATAGTGTTGATTAAACCTTTAGATAAATCTTCTCTAGATTTTGCTTTACCTAATTCTGAAAGTGTAATTAAAGCTATAGGCTGTGGAATTCCAGTACCTACAACACAAATTTGTTCAATATCTGTGTTTTTTGATATTTCAAGTTCAATTGGTGAAGGTGAAATATATTTTCCTTTATCAGTCTTAAACTGGTCTTTTACACGTCCTGTAATGGTCATAAATCCATCATGATCATACTCTCCAATATCTCCCGTTTTGAAATAGCCTTCTTCGTCAAAAACCTCAGCTGTAATCTCAGGCGCTTTAAAATATCCTTTAAACATGCAATTGTTTTTTATTCGGATCTCACCTTCTTCAGATAATCTAATTTTAGCTGATGGCCACGACTTACCAACAGTTCCTATTTTGTTAAATTCAGGTGTATTTGCATGAGAAATAATACAATCCTCAGTCATTCCATATACTTGAAAAATAGTTACTCCAATAGTCTCATACCATTTTATTAGGCTACTAGCCAATGGTGCAGCACCAGAAAAGCAAAATTCTGCCTTACTAAGACCTAATTTTTGTTTTAATTTTTTCTTGATTATGGTATTAATAATCGGGATACTCAAGAGCAGGTTTAATTTTTTTTGAGGTATTTTTTCCAATATTTTTTCTTGAAATTTGGTCCATATTCTAGGCACTGCCAGAAATACCGATGGTTGGCATTGTTCTAAATCTGACGCAAATGTTACTAAGCTTTCTGGAAATGAAAATTCAACACCTTTATAAAAGCCTTGTGTTCCAATCCCCATGCGCTCTGCAACATGTGCCAGAGGCAAATAGGAAAAGAATCTTGGATGAGACTGAAGTGTTATTAATTCACCAAAAACCTTAACACTTTCTGAAAAATTTCTAATAGTATGCATTACTCCTTTAGGATTGCCTGTAGTTCCAGACGTATAAATAATAGTATGCAAATCATCAAGATTCATGACTGGAATTTCATTTAACGGTTGTTCTGTATTAATAATATCTTCCCAAAGCCTACCTTCACTTTCTCCATACATGCCAATACTTATTTTGTGAATATCTGGCACTCCACCTTTTTGAGATTCAAAATCATCAAGCTTACCAATAATTATGGCTTTAGATTCACTATGTGTCAAAACTTGTTTAACTCCAGTATCGTTAAGTGTTGGATAAATTGGTATAGAAACGTGATCAGCCATCATAATAGCTATATCTGATATTAGCCAATGTGCACAGTTTTTTGACAATAACGCTATATGGCTTCGCTTTGGAAAATTTAGCGAACCTAAATACGAAGCTATTTTACGTGCTTCAATTCCAGCTTCTTGGAATGTATAGGTAATATGCTTTCCGTTAATAGGTTGTCTTAAAAATATTTGATTTGGTGTTTGCTTTTCCCATTTTAAAAAAGCATCTAAGGGTGTTTCAATTTTTGACATGCGTTATGAGTTAGTTAGTTAGTTAAGCCTTGTCTGGGAATTAGTTACTATTATCAAATATTAGTTGTTCTTTAAGTTTTTTTAAATGCGTACATTATTTTTTTACATTAATGCTGTTTTTGTTTTAGGTCTCTATTTAATACAATGTTCTTGAGTTTATTTATCTAATTTTTTAGTGACTGTCTTACTTACAGTTGGTTTTTTAGTTTTTAAAAATTATTTGAGTTTCTCTTTAAAAAAATCGATAGTCCTTGTCCAAGCTAAAGTCGCTGCTGCTTCGTCGTACCTTGGTGTGGTATTGTTATGAAACCCATGGTTTACATCTGGATAAAAATGAGCCATATACTCTACATTATTTGCTTTTAAAGCTTTTTCATATTCAGGCCATCCAGCATTTACACGCTTGTCCAATCCTGCATATTGTAATAATAATGGTGCTTTTATTTTTGCAGTTTCTTCGGCTGATGGTTGCCCTCCATAAAAAGGGACTGCAGCTTTTAAATCTGGTAATCTCACTGCCATCATGTTTGAAATCCAGCCTCCAAAACAAAATCCAACAACGCCAATATTGCCATCGCAATCTTCATGATTTTTTAAATATTCAAAAGCGGCAATAAAATCTTCTAGCATTTCATTTCTATCACGTTTACGCTGTAATGTTCGTCCATCATCATCATTCCCAGGATAACCTCCAAGTGGTGTTAAGGCGTCTGGTGCAATAGAAATAAACCCTTCTAAAGCTGCTCTCCTACCAGTATCTTCTATATAGGGATTTAACCCTCTGTTTTCATGTACAACCACAATGCCTGGTAATTTCTTTTTGACGTTAGAGGGTTTAGATAACAATCCTTTTATAGTACCTCCTCCTTTTGGAGAATCGTATTTCACATATTTCGAGTCTATTCTAGTATCGTCTTGCTTGACTGTTATAGTATCTACATAATTAGGCGAGACAAAACTTAGTAATGAAGATACTGTTAAACCACCAATAGCATACAATGAGAGTTTTTCTGCAAATTGCCTTCTGTCTATTTTATTATGGGCATAATCATCGTAAAGATCAAACACTTCTTGTTTGATATCTTCTTTTTTTAAGGAACTCATGTTATAAAAATTTTGTTTGCATCAAGATACTAAATTTTTAGTTGAAGATAAATATTTATTTTTGTTTCCAAACCACTCCTTATGCAACTCGTTTTCGCAACAAACAACCCAAACAAACTTAAAGAAGTTCAAGCATTACTTCCTTCGAGCATTACATTAATAAGCTTGAAAGATGTCGGTTGTTTAGAGGATATACCTGAAACACAACCAACCATAAAAGGTAATGCCATACAAAAAGCTGAATACATAAAACAACATTATGGTCATGATTGTTTTGCCGATGATACAGGTTTGGAAGTAAACGCGCTACATGGTGAGCCTGGAGTATTTTCGGCGCGATATGCTGGTGAGCAAAGAAACGCCAATGATAATATGGATAAGCTGTTAAGCAAATTACAAGTTAAAGACGACAGGAGTGCCCAATTTAAAACCGTTATTGCCTTACATATAAACAATCAATTACACACATTTACAGGGATTTGCCAAGGACACATCACTAAAGAAAAAAAAGGTAATAAAGGTTTTGGTTACGACCCAATTTTTAGACCTAAAGGTTATGAAAGTACTTTTGCTGAAATGGATTTAGAGTTGAAGAATAATATTGGGCATAGAGGAAAGGCTGTACAACAATTGGTTGAATTTTTAAATAACCTAGCTCAAATAGTTTGAAAAAATTCATTTATTTACTTCAAAATATGTTGACTTACTAATTTTAAAAAAACTAATTTAGCTTACAAACACTTAACTCGCCCTAATAGTGTAGATAATTTAAACAAACCACATGAGATGGATTAGACTATTGATTGCTTTGTTAAGTGCAAAGTTTAAAAAAAAACTTACTGGAACGGAAACAGTTGTCAAATCTTTTAGAGTTTGGATAACAGATATCGATGTTTCAGTGATGAACCATGCAGCTATAATGACAGTTTTAGAGACAGGTCGTTTAGATGCAATGGTAAGGTTAAACTTTTTCAAGGTTGCTTCAAAAAACAAATGGTTTTTCCCAAGTCAAGCAATTAGCATTCAGTTTTATAGACCTCTTAAGGTTTTTCAAAAAGCCCAAATACATACGAGAATTTCATATGTTGACGAAAAGTGGATTTATGTGGAGCAAAAAATTGAAAGAAAAGGCAAAATCATAGCCGCATGTATTATCAAAAATACAATAAAAAAAGGCAGAGAAACTATTGCAACATCTCAAGTAATGAAAGCCTTGAACATTAATGATGTGCCAACTTTTAAATATGATTTAATGAAAACTTATGAAAAAGAAAATGCGCAAATGAACGAAAAACTAGTCGATAATTGGGATAAACAGTATTATTCTTGACACAAACAATCTACAAGACAGAGCTATAAAAACAATATGGCAAACCATAGAGATATTTCTTCTATTTCATATAATTAAACTGCGCATTTAAGGATATTTGGTTAATTCTACCCAAAAAAACCAATTTTTAAAATATCAAATTTAGTAACGTTTAATAATTTTTTA
>Ga0316205_10005801_pt1 | contig 10075 bp, 6 predicted proteins | sample 3monthpyrite_MG_FD_204941 | JGI IMG/M metagenome (GOLD analysis project Ga0316205, IMG submission 204941) | Microbial mat bacterial communities from mineral coupon in-situ incubated in ocean water Damariscotta River, Maine, United States -... | ecosystem: Environmental > Aquatic > Marine >...
AATCTTGATATTCAGTATCTCCTGCCTGTGCTCGTTTCGCCCAATCATGTTCGTTCGAGGTATGATTTACCACTACATCAAGCACCAGCAGAATTTCACGTTCACGCATATCATCTGCCAACGTAGTAAGATCTTTAACGGTGCCTGCACGAGCATCAATCTGACGAAAATCGCTTACTGCATACCCACCGTCACTATATCCTTCCGGGCATCGAAGGATAGGCATTATATGCACTAGGTTGACGCCTAATTCCTGAAAATAACCTAAATGATTGTTCACTCCATTCAAGTCCCCAGCAAAACCATTACTGTATAATGTCATGCCAACCCATTTTTGACTGAGGAACCAGTTGTGATCTTTCTCTCGCTCAATATCCAATTGTTTTAATTCATCAGGACGCTTTATGTACTGACGTGCCATAGTTTCGACAAGTCGTAACGACTGCTCTTTAAAATCGTCTCTATCCCCGTAAAGATGATCAAAAAGTGAGTGAATAGCATAAAAATTTGCACCTAGGCGAGTATAAAAATGACGCAGATCTTTATTGCTAATTTCTGTCTTCAGGTTATTAAGAATATCATTTAGCAATGAATGTGAAACTTGCTCGTACATAGCATTCCTTTATAGTTCGTAATAATGACTCAACAATATTATTGTTTAAAATTTTCATAAAACCCGACATCATCAGATGTCGCACCTCGAATACCGACTACAGTACTAGCAAACTGCTGTGCAACTTCCAATGTTTTAACTATAGGCCATTTTGAAATCAATCCATGAAGGAAAACCGCCGTGAAAGCATCACCCGCACCAACAGTATCCACAAATTGTGTGGCATTTGATGGTGCCACACTATGAAGCTCACCTTCATAAGTACGAACCATTGCACCTTCTGCACCTAACGTTAATATTAGCAATTCAAGGTCATGTTCATTTTGAAATTCCGCCATGTCCTGCTTTATATTTCCACTTGTAGACGCAAGGTCTTTCAACTCATCATGATTAAGTTTTACCCAGCGTGCTTTTTTTAACCATCTATTTACTTGATCTTTTTTCCACCAGGGTGTCCGTAAATTCACATCCATAAATATAGATAACTGTGAATTTTCTGATAATTCATGAAAAGCATGAAGCGTCTTTTTATTTCTTAAAGCCAAAGTACCATGATATAAAATCCCTTTATGCTCAATCTTGCCTAACTCATCTTTTTCGATAAAATCATAAGCACAATCTGGCTTGATATTATAGTGTGGCTCATCATCAATAAATTCTACTTCTACTTGTCCGGTCCGGTGCTGGGAATCAATCTGGAGAGAAGACATGTCCATTCCCCAGTCACTTATTGCATTAATAATCTCCTCACCCATTTCATCATTTCCAACCCTGGAAACAAATCTAGGGTAATCACCGAATGCCTGTAGATGCCAGGCGACATTGAAAGGTGCACCACCTAGTATTTTTTCACCTGTAGGAAAACAGTCAAACAAGACCTCGCCTAAAATAACAGGTCGAAATGCATTATTCATAGCAAACACCATCATGTTGCATTTGCTTACAAAATACAGGAGCAAAATAACATATACCCTCTAGCACCCCTGCAGAATAATTGCCGTTATTATTAGCGTCTTTACCAGTAGCGATATATAACGACTTCTGATTACCTTGTAATTCTGCTTGTTTAATAGCAGACAATTTCACATCTTTTGCTGCATTTGCAACCATTACCGATGGGATTGAACTCTCCATAACCGGTAGATCATTACCGCTATCACCTGCAAAAATAACTTCATTCAATGAATAATCCAAGTATCTCCGTAAAAAATCAATTGCATGTAACTTGGTTCCATTCCGTGGCAAAACATCAAGTAACCCTATGCTTTTAGGCTCGTCAACACTCCATATCAAGCTTGCATTCACGTCGTTTTCATTTAGACGCTCGGATATAAGCGGCAATATTTTTCCTTTCTTATCAAACAGAGAAACATAATAACTAAGTTTATGTGTATTCTGTTTGCCTGTCTCCTGCAGGCGAAGACCCGGTATGTCCGTTAGTAGCATTTCTATTTGCTGACGATTCTTTCCATTCCAGTCACTATCTATTTTATTTTTCCATGCACTCATTTCTTGCCAATGTTTATTTATTTGGTAAATTTTTGTGCCTACATCTGTTATGACATAATCTGGTTTTGGCAAACTGTAGTTTTTTATCGCTTCTATAACAAGTTTTTGATGACGTCCGGTAACATAAACAAGCATTACCTGTGGCAGCGCACATAATTCTGCGAAATGTTTACGTGCGTACTGATACTCTGATTGCACTCCATTAGGAATAATTGTCCTATCCATATCAGTGCAAAGTAACAACCTCGACTCACTCATAATTCTGAATTTTCTCCTGGGTCCATACATTCATCAAAGAAGTCATAATAATCCAATGCTTCAAGTATCCCTGCAGCGAATGGTTTTTTAGCAAAATAGATTCGATCTATGTCGATCAACTGAGAGAGCTCTTCGTTATGACGGTTTTCCACAACTGCAGCCAATGTATTACCTCTCATCATATCTTCATCTGCACCTGAACCACCAGCAACAAATATTCGTTCAAGAGGAAGCTGCCAACGTTCGGCTGCATAACGCAATGCCAGGCCTTTTGACGCACGAATTGGTGAAACATCCAGAAACTGACCGAACGCAATCAATAACTGTACTGACTGCTCTTCCTGATGCAAGAGACTATTGATTTCATCAACATCAGGCGCAATAAGAGGATCAATATAATAACTAATTTTATACCGACTCTGTTCTGATTTAGGCTGCAGCTTTAACCCTGGCAAATCCTTTATTATTTGCTTCACTTTATTAGGCGTCCAATGATAGTCGATATATTTACTCCAGGTTACATCAGCGGAAAATTTTGGTGCATAATAAATCTCGGTTCCACCACTTGTGATCAGAATGTCGGGTTCAGGAATACCATTGCCTTTCATTACTCTAAGAGCTGAATCAAATTGTCGACCTGTTGCAATAACAAACATAGTGCTCTTACGGTGGTACCTTAAAACTTCAACCAATTGAGCCAGAGATTTTTTATCCGTAATAAGGTTTTGGTCCAGGTCGCTTACTATTGCACGATCACGATATAACTCTTTACGGCGATGAATAGGTTTTCGTACAAGAACTTCGGAGCGTGCAGCAATAGGACGAACCAATGACAGATAATGGTTAGCATGTGCATCCCATGAATAATACTTACGAACGCCCTTCAAACCCTGTTGCGCGTATTTTTCCCAAAGGCTTTTATCTTCCAATAACTCAAGCATTGCATCTTTAATCGAATCTGAAGATAGAGGATCAATTAGTAATCCATTTTCACAATTGCCAATAATATCCTGTGGCCCGCCATCTTCCGTAGCGATAATTGGTAATCCTGAAGCAGCCGCCTCTATCAAGGTTAATCCAAAAGGTTCAGTAAGCGCGGGATTAACAAAGAGCCCTTTTGATGCGGCCGCAATTCTATAGAACATCGGAACTTGATCACGTTGATGATTTTTAGGCAACGATACTTTGCTGTAAATATCAAAATGGTCAATAGCAACCAGTAATTCATGAAATACTTCACTCGCGCCTTCATCCAGGTCATCAATATCTATCCGAGTTCCTGCAACAATGACTAGATTAGCCAACATCTGAAGACGCTCTGATTTTCCGTAGGCTTCCACTAATGCAACAATATTTTTACGTTTATCAGGTCTTGATAACGCTAATATAATTGGCTTATCAGGCTCCTTTAAATGACGCACCATATCGCTGTAAACTTTCTCATTTAATTCTTTACCCGTTGGCGGAACAAATTGATTAAGGTTCGTTCCGGGTGGCACCACACGCATTTGCTCAGGCTGATAGTGATCATAGCATTCGTACTGCTCAATGATTTCCTGACGAGTACTGGTAATAACTCGCTCTGCAGTAGCCAGAGTAAGCTCTTCAGCCTCAATGCGACGAGCCATGTTATATCGATTTTCTATATCTTGAATCGAGAGTCCATCTGCGAGTAAACGATTACGCTTAACACGCCCAAGAGAATGACCTGTGTGTATCAGTGGTATACCCAATTGATTAACAAGACTGGATGCTGCATGACCCGCATCGGCATAATGACTGTGAATGATGTCCGGCATTACACCGCTATCTCTGAAAAAATCTACCAGATTATCAGTGAACGTATCCAGATGATCCCACAGTTGTTCTTTCGGTATATATTCATCTGGTCCGGCCTGGATCCTGATTATGCGTAGATTATTTGATAGCTCTTCGATAGGTTTTGCATATTCATCAGAAATAGAACTATCTACAACGGCTCTAGTGAATAAATCCACCTGTAACACATCTGGATGCCTGGATAATGCTTGAGCCAACTCAAGCACATACAATATTTGGCCTCCTGTATCAGCATCACGTCCGAGCTCAAGATTACGACCTCGAATTAATCCATGGACACTAATTAAAGCGATGTATAACTTACCTGCTTTTTTTTCAATCATTTAAGTGTAACTATTGCTTCCCTGATGAAGCCACAAGAAGGAAATTAAAGTATTTAGCACTCACATATGCTTTTAAAAATACACATTAGCCGAGACTTATGTCACAATAAAAAGCAGTACCATCTATAAAGAAGTAGTTAGGTTGATTACAGTACCAGCATAAAGAATTCTGAATAAACACTAACTTCTTAGACACCATATCATTTTTACTACTGATAATAGATATAATCGGAAATTATTAATAAAGTACCAGATAACAGACTAATAATATAGAATTTACATGCTAATTTATTGATAACAACTCATTAAATTGTTATCCGAAAAACACGGTCTGAGAACAAAATTACCCTATAGTAAAAAAATACACTCACCTCACCCTCCATTACCAGTTTTAATGCGCTAATAACAATTCAGCCTGCAACAGCCGCTAAAATAATTCGAAAACATACGTATTCCCATAAAACTCACTATTTAAATTCGCAGGTAGCATGTATGGCTAACAATTTCTGAAAAATATGATACAATAGTTATACAATACTGATAAATTAATCAAAAAATGACTGCAGAATACAACAAAGAACAAGAAAATGGGCTATTCCCGATACGCACAGTTTCAGCCGTTACCGGCGTAAACCCAATAACCCTGCGCGCCTGGGAGCGTAGATACAATCTTATCGTTCCAGAACGAACGCCCAAGGGCCATCGCCTGTATACAAAAGAAGATATTGAGAACATTCATCGCATCACTACATTACTGAATCAGGGTATTGCGATCAGTCAGGTCAAGCCACTACTAAACCAGGATCAAACTCCGCATGCAACTTCGTCAGGTGTAGTCTCCGAAGATGTCTGGAGCAAATATACAGATATGATGCTTGGGTCAATATATAACTTTGATGAAAGTCGCCTGGACAATATTTACAATGATGCCCTTTCCCTTTACCCAGTAGATATTGTGAGCTCACGTCTCATTAACCCCTTATTACAACAACTTGGTAACCACTGGAAAGAAAGCAAGACAGGCATCGCCGAAGAGCATTTCTTTAGTGTTTATCTGCGTAACAAGCTCGGATCACGCATACAACATACGAGCCTCCGTACCACCGGGCCCAGGCTACTGATTGCATGCCTGCCGGGTGAACAACATGAAACGGGCATGCTACTTTTTTCACTAGCTGCCTTAAATCATGGTTATCGCACACTAATACTCGGTGCCAATCTCCCACTGGATCAGATTACTGCCGTTATTGAAAAACAACCATGCGATGCTATCGTATTATCAGGGCATTCACGTCCAGCCAAAGGATTATTCCAGGAACAACTACCTAAACTGATTAGCGAAATATCAGTGCCGCTATTTATAGGTGGAGCGCTGGCAGAACGCTATTATGATGAAATTAAATCCTTAAACGCCATTCCTACAAGTACAGACATACCTGCAGGGCTTGAAACGATAGCCAACACACTTAACACCTAAATCGTATGCCCCCTCTGAATACAACCATCATGTGGTTTCGAAAGGATCTTCGCCTTAAAGACAATCCCGCACTACAGGCCGCACTTCAAACTCAATTACCCATCGTTCCAGTTTACATTGTTGAACCAGTCGATGATGAGTGGCCAATCGGGTCTGCCAGCAAATGGTGGTTACATCATAGTCTAAAGTCACTACAAAAATCGTTACAGAATATCGGCTCTGATCTATTAATTCTGAACGGCGACCCAGAACAGGCCTTAACTAAATTATGCACGCAGGCGAATACTAGCCATGTATTCTGGAATAACTGTTACGAACCTAACTCAATTCAACGCGATACTATTATTAAGGATGAGCTCAAAAAAAAGAACATTAATACACAGAGTTTCAATAGTTCTCTTTTGAACGAACCATGGGACAGCGTCAAAGATAACGGGACACCCTATCGAGTTTTCACCGCATTCTGGAAAGCCTCTCAACGAAGAGGTATAAACATTTGCCAACATCAACCCCCCGGCCAACTCACATCTATTCCTAAACAAATCCAAAAAAACCATACAATCCTCATTGATGATTTGAAATTACTACCACAAACCCGATGGGATACAGGATTAGAACAAAATTGGAAACCAGGCGAACAAGGTGCGCTAGAACAACTGCAACAATTTTTGGATGACCCAGTTGAAGATTATCCCAGTCATCGCGACCTACCTGCAAACTCAGGCACATCATCTCTTTCAGCTCATTTACACTTCGGTGAAATCAGTCCTTGGCATATCTGGCAGAGCACTGAATCCATTGCGTTGAGAAATACTCAACCCGGCATTATCAATGCCTGCGATGCCTTTTTACGACAAATAGGCTGGAGGGATTTCGCCCATCATTTGCTCTATCATTTCCCTAACACCCATAGCCAACCACTTGATAAACGTTTTAATTCATTTCCATGGAAAAATAGCAGCAAGATACTAAGAAGCTGGCAACAAGGTCAAACCGGCATTCCAATTGTTGATGCCGGCATGCGTGAACTATGGCAAACCGGCTGGATGCATAATCGCGTTCGTATGATTGCTGCATCATTACTAACTAAAAACCTTTTAATCCCCTGGCAAGAGGGTGCAAAATGGTTCTGGGATACGCTAGTTGATGCCGATCTAGCCAACAATACCATGGGATGGCAATGGACTGCAGGTTGCGGCGCAGATGCCGCACCATACTTTCGCATATTCAATCCGGTGCGACAGGGTGAGCGATTTGATAACAATGGTAGTTATGTGCGCAAATGGATACCCGAATTACAAACTCTGCCAGACAAATGGATTCATCGACCATGGGAAACCCCTATTGATATTCTAGAACAATCACACATTGACCTTGGTAAAACTTATCCCAACCCTATAATCGATCTTGCTGAGAGTCGAAAGATAGCTCTTTCGATCTGGGATGAAATAAAGCTAAACCGGTAAACGAATATGCATCCTGCGTACAGCAGCAAGAAAAAGCGGATCAATGCACCCGGAAAGAACATATATAGTAATAACAGATCAATACTGGTGCAAATACAAACAAATACCTTCTCAAATTGTAATTAATAAAATTATTAATTACGATATTTATATTACTATTAATATTTTTACAGCTTATTACTTTATAATCGAAAACATATGACTAATGTAACCATTTGGATCTCGCTAGCTTTCATACTCGGACTGGGTGTACGTCATATAGGTCTGCCGCCATTAGTTGGTTACCTATTAGCAGGATTTGGTCTCAGCGCGCTAGGCTATGAGAGTGATCACTTCCTCGAAGAAATAGCTCATGCCGGAGTACTGCTCCTACTGTTTAGTGTTGGTCTTAAGCTTCGTCTATCAAGCTTATTTAAAATTGAAGTACTCGCCGGCTCAGTAATGCACATGTTACTCAGTGTGACAATTGCGGCACTTGCTTTACACTTTTTTTCTGATCTTGATTTCCAAACTGTCATATTAATTTCATTAGCATTATCTTTTTCCAGCACAGTCATCGCCGCAAAGGTACTGGAGACGAAAAAAGAACTTCGTGCTTTCCATGGGCGGGTTGCGATTGGAATCCTGATTGTTCAAGATATTATTGCCATTGGATTTCTAAGCTCTAGTGGCGTACAGACCCCATCACCATGGGCTCTATTGCTATTTGGTCTGCCTCTGCTGCGCCCACTCATTCACAAATTACTTGAATGGAGCGGGCATGATGAACTGGTTATATTGTACGGTTTGTTACTAGCACTTGTTTTAGGTGGCGGCAGCTTCAGCTACCTCGGTCTCAGCTCGGAATTAGGCGCCCTATTAATTGGTGTTATTTTAAGCAACCACCCGCGAGCATCTGAAGTATCCAATGCCCTATGGGGGCTAAAAGAAATCTTCCTTGTTGGCTTCTTCCTGCAAATCGGTATGTATGGGCACCCCGATCTAATGACAATAATGGTGGCACTTGCGCTATGCTTATTGCTTCCGCTAAAAGCGTTATTATTCTTTTTTATACTATTAACCTTCCGATTACGCGCACGCAGCAGTTTCCTTGCCAGCCTTACCTTGGCTACTTATAGTGAGTTTGGTTTAATCATTGCCAGTGCTGCAGCAAAAAATGAAATCATTACAAGCAGCACGCTAGTTATGCTCGCCGTGACCGTTGCTTTTTCCTTTGCCATCGCTGCCCCCATCAATCGCATTTCTCATAGTTTGTATGGGCGCTATGAAAAAACACTGGTTCGCTTTGAATCCAATAAGCGCCATCCTGATGACGCCCCTATCCAACTCGGTAATTCACATATACTCATTATTGGCATGGGACGAGTGGGTACAGGTGCCTATGACTTTTTTACTAAAAGAAATGAGCGTGTTATAGGTATGGACTCCGACCCCGGTAAAGTTCAAAAACATAGCACCATGGGACGGAGAGTTGTTTATGCTGACGCAGAAGACTCAGGCTTCTGGTTGAAACTAAATTTAAAAGGAGTGCGCGCCGTCCTACTTGCTGTACCAGATATAGAAGCAAAGACAATTGCTGCCGAACAATTAAAAAAGATCGGGTATAACGGAATTATTTCTGCCACCGCATTATTCAACGATGAAATACTGCCTATACAGGAAGCCGGAGCAGATCTCGTTTATAATTATTATGATGAAGCTGGAGTAGGCTTTGCAGAACACGTTTGGGAAGAGTTAGCATTAGAGTCAAAAAATGAGTCCAACAAAAATTCATCAGAATCAACCTGAACACTTTTCAATATTCTGTTCAAACTAAAGGTAATAGTTCAACTCGTAACCACATTTAGGGCAGATCGTTTTTCTGGCTAACCAAACCCAAAAACTTAACAACGTAGCTGGTAAAATTAAAAAAGGCCAATAACCCTGCACGAAAAAAGCCAGGGGCACTATCCAGATGATTATTACCAGATATAACAAACTGGAATACCTACGTTGGAACTTGCCCTCATAACTACATTGCTTACATTGCATTTTACTAATCTATATCAAATTTCTGAGCATGAGTTCTCTTGGGTGCGGGTTCAAATAAACCTGCTGACTCGCAAACCGGTGTGGGTTTCGACGAAAATGATGCTGCAGCAAGGTAAGAGGAACAACTAATGGATATTCACCTCGACTATAAGATCTGATTGAATCCAGTAGCTCAGCCCTATCTTCCGAATCGAGACAGCTTCTCAGAAACCCAAGCAAATGCTGCAAAACATTCGCATGTGTCTTACGGTTCGCAGGCTTTTTTAAAGCCTTCATCACCGCTTCGATATAATAAGACGAAAATTCCTTCACATCATTCCGGTCAACCTGAGACAGCGCACGACCCAACTCTCTATATATCTGTTGATGATGAGAAAGGATTAAATACTTATGGCGCGTATGAAAGTCTATTAGTCGCGCTTTACTAACGCCTGTTGCGATTAAGCTCAGCCAACGATCATATACATACACACGATTGATGAAATTCTCGCGTAACACGTGATCATTGAGCCTGCCCTCTTCTTCAACCGGCAAAAGCGGATTCTGTTTCATAACCTCA
>Ga0316205_10005802_pt1 | contig 10075 bp, 7 predicted proteins | sample 3monthpyrite_MG_FD_204941 | JGI IMG/M metagenome (GOLD analysis project Ga0316205, IMG submission 204941) | Microbial mat bacterial communities from mineral coupon in-situ incubated in ocean water Damariscotta River, Maine, United States -... | ecosystem: Environmental > Aquatic > Marine >...
CCCACACCTCACCGGTTCAAATTCGCACGATGGTCAATGAAGGCGCGCCGGTGCGAATCATCGCTCCGGGCCGTGTCTATCGCAGCGACAGCGATGCCACCCACACGCCTATGTTCCATCAGGTTGAAGGCTTGGTGATCGATAAGGATATCCATCTCGGCCATCTTAAATGGACCTTGGAAACATTCCTCAAGGCGTTCTTTGAGCGCGATGATATCGTGCTGCGTCTGCGTCCGTCATATTTCCCTTTCACCGAACCTTCTGTCGAGGTCGATGTCGGTTTCGCGGTTGTTAAAGGTAAGCGAGTGCTTGGCGGAAGCGGAGATGCTCCGGGCCATGCGTGGATGGAGCTACTGGGCAGCGGGATGGTCAATCGCCGGGTGATCGAATTTGCCGGGCTTGATCCCGACGAATGGCAAGGCTTCGCATTCGGTGTCGGCGTCGACCGGCTCGCAATGCTCAAATACGGCATGGACGATTTGCGCGCGTTCTTCGACGGCGATATCCGTTGGCTGCAACATTACGGCTTTAGCCCCTATGACCAACCGACCTTGTCGGCAGGCGTGGGAGCACCAGCATGAAGTTCTCACTGACATGGCTCAAGGACCACCTTGAAACCGAAGCAAGCGTTGCCGAACTCGCTGCGGCGATGAACCGTATCGGTTTGGAGGTCGAAGGCCTTGAAGATCCGGCAGAGCGGCTTGCGGGCTTCACTGTCGCCAAAGTGCTGACCGCAGACAAGCACCCAGACGCCGACAAGCTTCAAGTGTTGACCGTCGATACGGGAGCTGGCGATCCCTTGCAGGTAGTGTGCGGTGCGCCCAACGCGCGCGCCGGAATGAAGGGCGTGCTCGGTCAGCCGGGCGCGGTCGTTCCGTCCAATGGTATGGAGCTGCGCAAGAGCGCGATCCGCGGCGTTGAGAGCAACGGCATGATGTGTTCTGTGCGAGAGCTTGAGTTAGGCGATGAGCATGACGGCATTATCGAACTGCCCGAAGACGCGCCTGTTGGAGAAACCTTCGCCGATTATCACGGCGCGTCACCGATTTTCGATGTCGCGATCACGCCCAACCGCCCGGACTGCATGGGTGTTTATGGAATCGCGCGCGATCTGGCTGCTGCCGGTATGGGTGCGCTCAAACCGATTGAGCTGCCGAAGTTTGACACCAAGGACGCATGTCCGGTCGAGATTAGAACTGACGATCCCGATGGCTGTCCGGCATTCTATGGCCGTGTAATCAAAGGCGTCACCAATGGCGCTTCGCCGGATTGGTTGCAGCAGCGGCTGACGAGTGCAGGTCAGCGCCCGATTTCGCTGCTTGTTGATCTGACCAACTATGTGATGCTGGCCTATGGCCGCCCGGCACACGCCTATGATCTCGATAAATTGGCCGGAGCCGTTGTTGCCCGCCGCGCGCGTAGCGGTGAGCAGGTCGTCGCGCTCAATGAGAAAACCTATACGCTCGATGATGAAATGACCGTGATTGCTGACGACAATGGCGTTCACGATATTGCCGGGATTATGGGCGGCGAGGATTCGGGCTGTTCAGAGGCTACGCGCGGCGTGCTGCTCGAGATTGCCTATTTCGATCCAAACCGCATTGGCCGGACCGGACGTACTCTGGGCTTATCTTCCGATGCCCGGACGCGCTTCGAGCGCGGAGTTGATCCGGCATTTCTGGATGAAGGTCTGGATCTGCTGACGGGTCTAATCGTTGAACTGGCTGGCGGCACCGCGAGTGAGAAAATTCACGCAGGATCGCCTCCCTCGGACCCTCTGGAAATTGCCTTCGACCCAGCCCAGACAGAGAGATTGGGCGGTGTATCGGTCCCAGAGAATGGGCAGCAACGGATACTCGAATCGCTCGAATTTACGGTCGATTCCTCGAGCATTCCTTGGACGGTTACTGCTCCTCTGCGCCGACATGATCTGGAAGGACCTGCTGACCTCGTAGAAGAAGTTGTGCGCATTCACGGCATTGATGACATCGAAAGCGTTGCGCTTCCTCGCGCAGAGGGCGTCGCACATCCCACTGCTTCACTTGAACAAAAGATGGAACGCCGTGTTCGCCGTGCAGCCGCTGGATATGGCCTCAATGAGACGATCACCTGGTCATTCATTTCCGAAGAGGAAGCGACTGCAGTGGGCGGCGGTCACTGGGTGCTAGACAATCCCATCAGCGAGGACATGAAAGTCATGCGTCCATCGCTGCTGCCGGGGCTGCTTTCAGCGGTCCGGCGAAATGCGGATCGCGGTGCGAGCACGCTTCGATTGTTCGAAATTGGGCGGCGCTATCTTGCCCAAAGCGAACACCCGTCGCTGACTTTCGTTTTGGCGGGCGACCGCATTCCGCGATCATGGCAAAACGGGAAAGGTCAGGCCTTTGATGCGTTTGACGCCAAGGCTATTTGTCTTGCATTGCTCGAGGCAGCGGGCGCTCCGGTCAGCAAACTGATGGTGATGGGAGAGGCCGGTGATTTGTATCATCCTGGCCAGTCCGCAACGTTGAGACTGGGCCCCAAGAACCAGATTGCGAGCTTTGGTGCTGTCCATCCTAATCTGCTAAAGGCGTTCGATATTGACATGCCGGTTATCGCCGGCGGAATTCACCTTGACGCTATCCCGGGCCGTAAAGGCAAGCAGGGCGCTGCGGCATTTGCCCGCGCTGACTATGCCCCGCCAGCTCTTCAGTCTGTGATGCGCGATTTCGCTTTCCTTGTTCCTGCTGAACTGGCGGCGGGCGAGCTTCAGCGTGTGGTCAAGGGTGCCGATAAAGCAAATATTGTCGATGCGCGGATTTTCGATGTTTTCGCCGGACAAGGTGTGCCTGAGGGCAAGAAATCTGTCGCAGTGGAAGTCACCCTCCAGCCGGGCGAGAAAAGCTACAATGACGAGGATCTGAAAGCGATTTCGGACAATGTGGTTGCCGCTGCTGCCAAACTCGGTGCCGAGCTGCGCGGTTAAACAACATGTCAAACAGGCGCACCTTCGCGATCATCTCGCATCCCGATGCTGGTAAGACCACGCTGACCGAGAAGCTGCTGCTTCAGGGCGGCGCAATCCATCTGGCGGGCGAAGTTAAGGCGCGCGGCCAGGCGCGGCGCGCGCGATCGGATTGGATGAAGATCGAGCAGCAGCGCGGAATCTCGGTCACCTCGAGTGTGATGACATTCGAGCGCGACGGGATCACCTTCAATCTCCTCGATACACCAGGGCACGAGGATTTCTCCGAGGACACTTATCGCACGCTGACAGCGGTCGATTCGGCGATCATGGTGATCGATGCTGCCAAGGGCATTGAGCCGCAAACACGCAAGCTGTTCGAGGTGTGCCGCTTGCGCTCGGTTCCGATTATCACATTCGTAAACAAGGTCGACCGCGAGGGGCGTCCGGTGTTCGAGCTGCTCGATGAAATTGCCGACATGCTCGCGCTCGATGTTTCGCCGCAAATGTTTCCCGTTGGAATGGGCGGCCAGTTTGAGGGCATTCTTGACTTTGCCAGTGGCTCAGTCGCGCGGCCCGAAGGCCCGTCCAAAGAGTTTCTGGGCAAGCGCGATGAAAACGCCGAGCTGCCCGAGGAATTCGCCGAGAATGCGGAGCTTGCACAGATCGGCTATCCCGAATTCGACCTCGAAGCCTATCGCAATGGCGATCTGACCCCGGTCTATTTCGGTTCCGCGCTGAAGAATTTCGGCGTCACCGAATTGATCGAAGCAATTGCCAAATATGCGCCGCCGCCGCGTCCGCAGCCTGCCGGCGAAGACAAGATTGGCCCGGATCATGACGAGGTCACCGGCTTCATCTTCAAAGTGCAGGCCAATATGGATCCGAACCATCGCGACCGGATTGCCTTTATGCGCCAGGTTTCGGGCACTTTTAAGCGCGGCATGAAATTGACGCCTTCTGGCCTTGCTAAGCCAATTGCAATCCACTCGCCGATCCTGTTCTTCGCGCAGGATCGCGAGATAGCCGACACGGCCGAGGCGGGCGATATTATCGGCATTCCCAATCACGGGACATTGCGCGTTGGCGATACTCTGAGCGAGACAAACAAAGTCCGATTTACAGGGTTGCCCAATTTCGCGCCCGAGATTTTGCGCCGCGTTCAGCTTAAAGATCCGACCAAGACAAAACAGCTGAGGAAGGCGCTCGACGATCTTTCCGAAGAGGGTGTAATTCAGGTGTTCTACCCAGAGCTGGGCGCGCAACATATCGTGGGTGTGGTCGGGCAGCTTCAGCTCGAAGTGCTCGTTTCGAGGCTCGCGGCAGAGTATAAGGTCGATGCGGGACTTGAAGCAGCACCCTTTGCTACCGCGCGCTGGGTCAAGGGCGAGGGGGAAGCGCTAAGGCAGTTTGAAGAATTCAATCGCGCCAATCTTGCAAAAGACCGTGATGGCGACCTTGTATTTATGGCCAAATCGCCTTGGGACGTCGGCTATCAGGAAGAGAATAACCCCGAATTGACATTCTCTGCCACCAAGGAGCGGTGACAAATCGCACCGCTCGGCGTAGCATCGCAGAATGGCAGAATTTTTCGACACGCTAAACGATAAGCACATTGCGATGATCGATGCGCAACCGATGTTCTTTGTTGCAACTGCAGCGGCGGATGCGCGGATCAATCTGAGTCCCAAGGGTTACGATGCATTCCGTATCCTTGCACCCGATAGGGTTGGCTATCTCGACCTTGGTGGTTCGGGTAACGAGACAAATGCGCATCTCGCGGCTGATGGCCGGATTACGATCATGTTCTGCAATTTCCAGCAACCGGCGTTGATATTGCGAATTTATGGGACTGGCCGTGCGGTGCTCCCGAAAGATCCCGAATGGGCAGCCCTCGCAGAGAACTTCACGCTCATTTCGGGAACACGGCAGATCTTTGATATCAAAGTCGAGAGCGTCCAAACGAGTTGCGGTTGGGGTGTCCCGCTCATGAAGATGGAGGCAGAGCGAGCGACGCTTAAGAAAGCCCATTCGCACGCCAATCCTGATGAATGGGCAGCCAAAATGTCGACCCGGCTCGCCAGCATCGATGGCCTGCCAGCGCGGCCAACCGACCGGTTCGTATTCGGCGAAACCGAGGACTAGACCGCGGCGTGCGGCTCAAATTTGCCAGCTATAATATCCATAAAGCAGTCGGAACGGATCGCCGCCGCGATCCAGACCGGATCATCGCGGTCTTGCGCGAAATGGATGCCGATATCATCGCATTGCAGGAAGCCGACCGCCGGATAGGTGAACGTGCGAGCGTTCTGAGCCTGGCAGCGCTCGACGACACGCCCTGGCAAACGGTGGATGTGGCAAAGCGCCCACGCAGCCTTGGTTGGCACGGCAATGCTTTGCTTGTGCGCCGCGAATTCAAAGTGGTGACTGCAGAACCGGTGGACCTGCCAACGCTTGAACCGCGCGGAGCCGCGCGCGCCGATCTTGAGATCGACGGCGTAAGGATTCGCGTCGTGGGCATGCATCTCGACCTCTCCGGTCTGCGCAGGCGCGATCAGATCAAGGCAGTTTTGGGCCATGTGGATTCGTGCGAGCCGATTTGCCCGACAGTGTTGATGGGGGACTTTAATCAATGGGGTATGCGGACAGGCGCAATGCGCGAGTTTCGCAGAGCCTGGCATGTTCTTGATACCGGGCGTAGCTTTCCCGCGCGCCAGCCAATTGCGCGTCTTGACCGGATCGTGACATCGGATGAATGGGGCTGTGTCGATCAGCAAGTCCATCACAGCGCGAAAGCCGCGCAGGCATCCGACCATCTGCCGATTTCAGCGACGCTGGAGCTGCCCGATTATGCGGCACTGCACAATAATTAGGCAACCGGTCTTCGGATAGCGATCACCTCTTTTAACAAAACGTTAGGGATTGGCGGAAAATTCCAAACTGGCACGGCTTTTGCTGCATGTGCGAGGTCGACGACGGGTCGATGCACATTTTGCAGTTAGGGGCCAAAGATGAAATTCATCATTGCCGTAATCAAACCATTCAAGCTCGACGAGGTTCGTGAGGCACTTGGTGCCATCGGCGTCGCGGGTATGACAGTGTCCGAAGTCAAAGGCTTCGGTCGCCAAAAAGGCCAAACCGAGATTTATCGCGGGGCCGAATACTCAACCAACATGCTTCCCAAAGTGAAGCTAGAGATTGCCGCCAGCGATGACATCGCCGCGCAAGTGGTCGAAACCATCAAGGAAACTGCCAGCACCGAAGCTATCGGTGACGGCAAAATTTTCGTGTTCGATCTTGCCGATGCCACACGCATCCGCACCGGTGAAACGGGGGATACGGCACTATGATGACCCTCTCCAAATCAAAGGATAATTCCATGATCCGCAAAGCACTTTGCGGCGTTGGCGCGATCGGCACATCGATGCTGACTGCCACTGCTGCGTTCGCTCAAGAGGCTGCTGAAGCGGTCGCTGAAGCTGCTCCTGAAGTGGTTGAAGCTGCTGCAGAAGCGGCTCCTGCCGTTGCCAATCCCGGTAACAACGCCTGGATGATGACAGCGACCATTCTGGTGCTGCTGATGATCATTCCCGGCCTGACCCTGTTTTATGGCGGCCTCACCCGCTCGAAGAATATGCTTTCGACCATGACCCAAATCGGCGCGACAGCTTCGCTCGCGATGATTGTTTGGGTTATCTGGGGCTTCTCGCTTGCCTTCGGTTCGACACCAATTGAAGGTTTCTTAGGCCAGTTCATCAGCGGAGGAAGCTACTTCCTCTCCGGCATGTCCGCTGACACAACAGCTGCAACCTTCACCGATGAAGTGATCAGCGAATATGTATTCGTCAGCTTCCAAATGACATTTGCTGCGATTACCGCGGCGCTGATTTTGGGTGCGACGGCTGAACGTATGAAGTTCAGCGCTGTGATAGCCTTTGTTCCAATCTGGTTGACCATTGTGTACTTCCCGATTGCCCACATGGTTTGGGCAGGCGACGGACTGTTGTTCGCAGCAGGCGCGCTCGACTTCGCTGGCGGCACCGTGGTGCATATCAATGCCGGTGTTTCGGGTCTCGTACTCGCCTATCTGCTCGGCCAACGCCGCGGATATCCGTCTGAGCCAATGCCACCGCACTCGATGACATTGACCATGGTTGGTACTGGTCTGTTGTGGGTTGGTTGGTTCGGTTTCAACGCCGGTTCAGCACTCGAAGCTGACGGCTTTGCAGGCCTCGCAATGATCAACACTTTCGTTGCAACCGCAGCAGCTGCTCTAACCTGGATGGTGGTCGAGAAATTGTCGGGTCACAAGCCATCGGCACTGGGCTTCTGCTCGGGTGTCATTGCTGGCCTCGTTGCAGTCACACCGGCTGCCGGCAACTCCGGACCATTTGGTGCGATCCTGCTCGGCATTCTGTCAGCGATCATCTGCTACTTCGCGGTTTCCAAGATCAAAGCCAAGTTCGGCTACGACGACTCGCTTGATGCTTTCGGCATCCACGGTGTCGGCGGCATTGTCGGCGCCATCGGTACCGGCCTTGTGTATCAGCCGTTCCTTGGCGGCCCAGGAGACGGTTCTACCGCTCTCGGCGCCCAGCTGTTCATTCAAACCGAAGGCGTGGTCGTCACGATCCTGTGGGCCGGTATCGGCACGCTGATCGCTGGCTTGATCGTCAAGGCCATCATCGGTCTGCGGGTTTCCGAAGAAGTTGAAGTCGATGGTCTCGACATCAGCGAACACGGCGAACGCGCTTACAACTAACACCCAGGTTCGGTGGGGCCGGGAGAACCTCTCCTCTCCCGTTCCCACCGCACGTCGTTCCTCCTGCGAACAACACTTAGACGGGCCGGGGCTAACGCTCCGGCCCCTTTTTTGTGGGAGCTGTTTGTTTGCGCACGCCCTCCGGCGCACGATTTCCTCGCTTTCGCTCTCTGACGGTCGCTACGACGCGGCTTATGCCGCGAAGCCAAGGGACGCGGAGGCATCCCGCCCGGCGCTTGCGGGTCTAAGACCAACTATTCTTTCAATAGGAAGTCCGCGCAGCGCTCGCCGATCATGATCGAGGGGGCATTGGTGTTTCCGCTGACGATCTTGGGCATAATGCTGGCATCGGCGATCCACAATCCATCGACACCGCGAACCTTCAGCTTGGGATCGACCACGCTGCCTTCATCCGCGCCCATCCGGCAGGTGCCGACGGGATGATAGACCGTGTCGGCCCGATTGCGGATCAGTTCATCGAGCGCCGCGTCATCATCGAGGTCTATGGGATGCCTGTCTTTGGGATCGTAATCTGCCAGCGGCGATGCTTCTGCGATCCGGTGGGACAATCTGATTCCCGCCCGCAACGCGGCGATGTCGCGGTCGTCGTCGAGGAAATTGGGATCGATCCTGGGAGCGTCTTTCGCATCGGCCGAGTTAAGTTGAACGGTGCCGCGACTTTCCGGTCTCAATACGCAGGCGTGGAGCGAGAATCCGTGCCCCTTTACCTTTTCACGCCCATGATCTTCGAGCATCGCCGGGACGAAGTGCCACTGAATGTCTGGCGCGGGGGCATCGTCCATTACGGTCCAGAACCCGCCTGCCTCGGCAAAGGGGGTGGTCATGATGCCCGTGCGTTTGCGGCGATGTTCGATGATCGCCTTGGCCATACGCACGGTTCCGGCAAGGCTGTCGCCGATGGGATCTTTGGACTCGGTTTCCCAACTGGAGACGTAATCGATATGGTCTTGCAATTCGCTGCCCACCGCCGGGCAGTCGCGCACCACATCAATATTGTGTTCGCGCAGATGGGAGGCGGGGCCAATGCCTGATAGCATCAGGATTTGCGGTGAATTGAATGCGCCGGCTGAAAGGATCACGCCTTTGCGCGCATAGACCGTCTCGCGCTTTCGGCCCCGGCGATAGGCAACCCCGGTTACCTTGCCGCCCTCAATTACCAGCTTGTCGACCAGCGCTTTGGTTTGGACATGCAGGTTTTCCATATCGCGCAATGGCTCGACATAGGCGCGCGCTGCCGACCAGCGCTCTCCGTTACGCTGGGTAACCTGATAAATCCCGAAACCGTCCTGGGCGCCGCCGTTAAAGTCATCATTGGGGCGCAGTTGCAGAGACTCAGCGCTGCTTACGAATGCCTTGCTGGTCGGGTTGACCCATTTCTGATCCGATACGAACAGCGGTCCTTCACCGCCATGGAAGTCATCCCCGCCGCGAACATTGGATTCGGCATGTTTGAAAAAGGGTAGTACATCGTCATAGCCCCAGCCCTCGCAGCCCATTTCGGCCCAATTGTCGTAATCCCATTTGTTGCCGCGGATATAGACCATAGCGTTGATCGCCGACGAGCCACCCAACCCTTTGCCGCGCGGCTGGTAGCCGATGCGGCCGTTCAGGCCCTTTTGCGGGACAGTGTCGAAACGGTAATTGGTGTTCTTGAGCAGGAACGGCATGAAGCCCGGCGTCTTAACGAGCATATTGTCATTACGACCACCCGCCTCGAGTAAACAAACCGAGTTTCGGCCATATTCCGCGAGCCGCCCCGCTACTGCGCTTCCGGCGCTACCTCCGCCAATGACAACATAGTCGAATTGCTGCATGTTCTCTCCTCTGCGGCAGGGTTAAGATGCTTCCTGGCCGCTCGCAATCTGATTGTTTTGTGAATTCGCTCGATCGTGTTCAATAGCCAGACGCTCGCGCCAACGTTCTCGGATCATGTCCGAAGTGTCGCGGCTGCCATCATGTGTCCATCCGGGCTCGCGCAAAAGGTAGGAAAGCTTGTGCCTCCACGGCGCGCGCCAGATATCGCTGAGCATGCCGATCCACTCATGGAACACGGACCACAGCAGGTTGAAGCTGCCGAGCTGTTTGACGATCCCGTAGCGGATCTTCTCTTCGTCGACTTCCGCTTGAAATGTGCCGAACATCCGGTCCCAGACGATGAAGACGCCCGCATAGTTTCGGTCGAGATAGCGCGGGTTGGTCGCATGATGGACGCGGTGGTGGCTGGGTGTGTTCATCACAGCTTCGAACCAGCGCGGCATCCTACGGATCGCTTCGGTGTGAATCCAGAATTGGTAGATCAGATTGAAGCCGCCAACAGTGGCAAGCATCACCGGGTGGAAACCGAGCAG
>Ga0316205_10005803_pt1 | contig 10074 bp, 7 predicted proteins | sample 3monthpyrite_MG_FD_204941 | JGI IMG/M metagenome (GOLD analysis project Ga0316205, IMG submission 204941) | Microbial mat bacterial communities from mineral coupon in-situ incubated in ocean water Damariscotta River, Maine, United States -... | ecosystem: Environmental > Aquatic > Marine >...
GTTTTAGGGCCTCGATGTCGGTGCGTAGACTTTCTGGCAGCCTTACGACTAAATCAAAACGCTGATCACCTTCAAACACCTGACTCACGGTCTCACCACCCATGGCGATACGTAACGCTTTTTGAACGGTCGCGATATCTAATCCGTAATAACGTAAACGCTCTCGGTTAGGTATCACTGTTAGCATTGGTAAGCCGGTAACCTGTTCCGTTCGCACATCAGCTGCACCAGGTACGCCCGCAACTATCCCTTCGATTTTTTCTGATAGTTCAACTAATGTATCAAAGTCATCACCATAAACCTTCACGGCAAGATCAGATCGTACACCGGCAATCAGTTCATTAAACCGCATTTGTATCGGTTGAGTAAATTCATAACGGTTCCCTGGGATTGCCATGGCTGCAGCTTCCATTTCTTTTACTAATTGTGCCTTGGTTTTACGCTTGTTTGGCCAGTCTTCACGCGGCTTCATGATCACAAAAGTATCAGCCACACTCGGCGGCATGGGATCGGTGGCGACTTCAGCCGTACCCAACTTGGTAAAAACATGCGCAACTTCTGGAAACTCACTCAAACGAGACTCCAGTAATGCTTGCATCTCGACTGCCTGACTTAAACTGGTACCCGGTATGCGAAGTGCGTGTAAGGCAATATCACCTTCGTCTAAATTTGGAACAAACTCCGTACCCAGTTTAGTTGCCTGCACACCAGACAAAATAACCAGAGCAACTGCACCCGTTACCACTGGCCAACGGTGTTGCATGGCAAACTCTAATGCAGGGGTATACACCTGTTTTGCCCAGCCCATTAGCCGGATTTCTTTTTCACTGATCGGTCCGCGTACAAATAAAGCTATTGCTGCAGGGACAAAAGTGAGTGAAAGAATCAAGGCTGCTAATAATGCCGTGACCACGGTGAAGGCCATGGGGTGGAACATTTTTCCTTCTACTCCGCTCAAAGCGAAGATTGGCACATACACGATTAAAATTATTATTACACCGAATACACTGGGGCGAATCACTTCGACGGTAGATTCTTTGACAATACGCAATCGCTCTGCAAGCGCAGGTACACTGCCGTGCATCTTTTGATACATAGCCAGGTGGCGTAATGCATTTTCAACGATGATCACGGCACCATCGACGATTAACCCAAAGTCCAGTGCACCTAAGCTCATCAGATTACCTGAGACTCGTGATTCCACCATGCCGGTTATAGTCATTAGCATGGAAAGAGGGATCACCGCGGCAGTCAGTAATGCTGCGCGCCAGTTACCTAATAATAAAAATAGAATAACAATAACTAATAGCGCACCTTCCACCAGATTGGTTCTTACAGTTTCGATGGTTTTATCTACCAGTGAAGTCCGATCGTAAAGTGGATTTAACTCAACACCCTCTGGCAATGAGGCTTTGATCGATTCGATTTTTTTTGCTGTAGCATGAGATACTTCACGACTGTTTTCACCAATTAACATGAAGACCGTACCTAACACAACTTCCTTACCATTTTGCGTAGCAGCCCCATTACGAAGTTCACTACCTAATTTGACTTCAGCAATATCCATCACTGATACGGGGACACCATTGCGTTTAGCGATGGTTATATTTTCAATATCTTCTAGCGTCGCTATTTGGCCAGGTGACCGAATTAAATACTGAGCACCAAAACGTTCGATATAACCCGCACCGGTATTCATATTATTTTTGGCAATTGCCGCCATGATATCTTCAAGCGTCAAGTCATAGGCGATCAACTTATCTGGGTAAGGCAGGACATGATACTGTTTGGTGTAACCACCAATAGTGTTCACTTCGACAACCCCAGGAGTTTGCCGCAATTGCGGCCGTACAATCCAGTCTTGAATAGTGCGTAATGTCATCGGATCATGTTCAGCACCTTCTTTGTTTGAGACGGTGTACATAAATATTTCACCGAGGCCAGTAGCAATGGGTCCCATCTCAGGGTCGACGTCTTCCGGTAAATCTCGTTTCACTTCTGATAACCGTTCATTCACTAACTGACGAGCAAGGTAGATATCAGTGCCATCCTTAAAAATTACGGTAACCTGAGATAAACCGTAGCGCGAAATAGAACGGGTGTATTCAAGGCTAGGCAAACCGGCCATTGCCGTTTCGATAGCAAATGTAATACGTTGCTCTGATTCCAGAGGTGAATAACCTGGTGCTTCGGTGTTAATTTGTACCTGTACATTGGTGATATCAGGTACAGCATCAATTGCCAGACGATTAAAATTATAAATACCTAATGCCGCCACTGCGGCTACAACCGCCAACACCACCCAGCGATGTGCCAGTGAAAAGGAAATGATTCTACTTAACATGATTTAATCCTCTCGACTGACTTAGTGGTCATGGCTGGCGCCCGATTTTTCGATATCGGCTTTGATCAGGTAACTGTTTTCAGCCACGTACTCGGTATCGGGATCAATCCCAGCAAGCACTTCAACCCACACATTATTGCGCCGACCCAACTCCAACATACGCACTTCATATGTGTCACCAAATTTGGCATATACCACCTGGAAGTCACGAAAGGCCTGAATACCCGATTGGCGTACGGCAAGATTAACCTTATGCTCGGCCACTGTTACATGGCCACGCATGAACTGTCCTGGTCGTAAAACACCATCTTTGTTATCTAACTGCACTCGAGCGCGCACACTTTGACTGGCATGTGCTGTCAGTGGTGAGATCCAGTCAATGGTGCCGGTACGTTGATGTTTACTATCCAGTGTTTCAACTATCACCGATTGACCTTGTTTAACTTTATCCAGATCACGGCTAAAGATATCCAGTTCTACCCAAACATTGGAAAGATCAGAAATAATGAACAAAGGCTCGTCGCTGGTTGTTTCCCCAACTTGAATATCGCGTTTTACAATTAAGCCATCTATAGGGGCCTTGAGCAAATAGGTCTGCAAACTTTCATTACTCTGAATAGATGCCAGTACATCACCTGCCTTAACTACTTCACCTAGTTCACGACGAACGGATTTCACAACACCGGCAAAACGGGGACGAACACGAGATAGTAGATTAGGATTTGTATGAACTTGTCCCGAAAAAGTGCGCGTCTCACTTAAGTTAACTGGACCCACAGTGTCAGTTCCAATACCCATGGCCTTTGCCATGTCAGCAGGGATCTCTGTGCGACCTTCAAAATTGTCATAGCGCCACTGATACATCTCGTCATTATGTTTTGCAGAGACTTCAACAACGAACGAGTGCGGTTCATAGATCACCAAATCACCCTTTAGGTAATCATTTTTCCCGATAAAGTTAATATCATCAGTGACATTACCGGTGCGATGTAATTTGATATTAAGTGTCACATCGCTTGGTGCTAATGCTTTTCCATCAAGATAAGGATAAATATGAAATTCGGGTGGCACACCAGATTCGAAGATAGTTATTTCAAGACTAAAGCCATTTTTTTCTAAAACACGACCACCATGTGGACCTCTCGGCATTTCTTCTTCGTGCTCATTATGGCCATGTCCATGTCCTTCATGTTTGTGATTATCCTGTTTCAGGATGATCCACGTGCTGAGTAGAATGGTGACAATAATGATTGAAACTATACTTATTTGATTACGGTTCATTGCTTTGCTCCTGTCGGCAGGCGCACACCTGTCAGACGATCTATCTCAATTCGATAACGATGATAATTGGCCGAAGTCATAACGACTTCTAGTTGCGCATCAAGTAATGTGCTTTGTGCGTCGATTAGCTCAATAAATGAATAACGACCAGCGGCATAACCCCTTTCATATTCACGTAGGGCTTGCCTGGCTTCCGGAATAATTTTATTACGCAACACATCGATGGCTATGTAGGCATGTTGCAGCTCCTGATAAACCTCAAATAAGCTGGTATATAAAGCCAACCGTTGCTTTTCGTAATTGAAAGGCTCTTTTTGTAGTTGTAAATTTTCAGCTTCGATACTATCTGCAGCGCGCGAGTTCAGACCTAAGGGAATATTTGCAGACACAAGGAACGCATTGTCATCGGTCGCACTGAAATTACGCACTCCTGCGGTGAACTCTACATTGGCGCTTCGTTTTGACATTGCCAGGTTCAAGCGTGCTTCAGCCAGTCTTCTTGCTGTCGCAAAGCGAACCAGATCAGGATTTTGCTCTAACAAAGTTTCCAGCTGATCTATTGTGACCACTTTCGCAAGAGCAAAAATATCACCTTGGGCAGCTCTGAACCCAGGCTTTATGTTGCCCCACATACTCGACAGTTTAACGCGAGAAGTGGCTAGTTCATGCTCCATATGTTCAAGTTCAATCTCTGCACGGGCAAGTGCAATAGTGATACGACGTCGCTCAGCCACTGGACTGCGCCCAGCTTTCACTCGTTTATTTACAACCTTATATGTACCTTTGACTAGCGCCAGTTTTTCTTTAGCAATTACCAGCCTATGCTGATCAACAATGACATGGATAAAACGTCGTGCAGCTTCAGACACTATATCCAGACGCTTTGCATCCTGGCGATTGTGTAACAGCTCTGATTTTCGTTGTGCGAGATCGCCGCGTAAGCTCGCTTTATCACCCAGCTCAAATACCTTGGAGAGACTTAGCGTTGTCTCGAGTGTATCGCTGCCCTTGCGGGTACCACTACCTGCAAAGTTTTCTAACTCCAGCATTACACTCACGGGTTGTGTTTGACGTGCCGCCCGTATTCGGGCTGCAGCAGCACGTGCTTCAAAATCATTTATTTTAAGTTCAGGATTGTTTTCCAACACAGACACTAATACCTCATCAAGAGTTAATAAGTCTTGTGCAGCCAGTGAATTTAATGGCGTCAGTGAAAAAAATGACATTAACAAATATATAACGTAACGCATCAGATACCTTCTTCGGGAACAGTTCCCCGATAAAAAATCTATTACACGGCCAACATGCGCACCATGTCTTTACTGACACGCGGCATATGAACCAGGTTTTATTTGAAGTGTTACTGTTGTGGTGGGGCGCGTAGGTGTGGACTAAAGTATCGATATCTGGATTGGGGGGAATATATGAAAGAAGCAGAAAACACATGCCGGTTCATTATAAGCAGGCATGTAATAAGCATACTGAAGAGCACAAAGGTAAATAGCGGAACTATATCATCATCCAGTTGCTTCTTGAGAATACCGGCGGTCTCGCCTTCTATTACATTGCTGTTGTCGTGATGATCCTGTTGTACTTCTGCATTGAAAATATGGACATCGACGGAATGTGAATGATCCGATTCATGCATGTTGGTGTTATGAAAGTGTAAATGCGCCTGTGCGACTGTCAGCGAAAACACGGCTGCGGCGAGCAATATTATTATTGCCCGGGACGTTGGAAACATATTGCGCCAGCTTTGCATCAGTGAAGTTTAGCAAACAATGAACTGATCCTCCAAGAACACTATTCAGCCCTGTCCGCATGCAATGTGAATATTCGCGTAATTGCTACTTAAAACAGCAGCTTAGGTGCTTGCGATGCTCCCAAATACCGCATAGACTTTCCGGCATGAATCGAACCCTCAGAAAACTAAAACGAGAGCTGATTGCCGGCTTATCCAAAATCCACCTCAAGCAGGTCAAATCTGATTACTTTGGCATGCCCCTGATTGTGCCCATTGTCTATGGCATAAAAAACGGGGGGTATATTGTTCCCGCAGAGGCCTGGATGGGTGACTGCCTGAAGGCCTTTGTGACAACGAAGTCGGGGACGGTGCTGGATGTTGGGGTTAATGTGGGCTTGTACCTGGTTAAACTACGCCATATTTCGAAAGATATTCCTTATGTTGGTTTTGAGCCCAGCCCTTCCTGCCTGTTATACACCCAGGAGCTGATTCGACTGAATAAATTTAAACATGCCAAGGTAATCCCGGTAGCTCTGGCTGAACATGATGAAGTCACCCGGTTTTATGCCAGCAAGGTGGGTGATGAGACAGGCTCATTGATTAAAGAACACAAGCAAGGCATGAGTCTGGCCTACTCCTTTGATGCACTAGTAATGAGAGGTGATGATCTCATAGAGAAGCTGGAAATCGATGAAATTTCTGCAATCAAAATAGATGTTGAAGAGGCAGAAATCTTTGTCATGCGTGGTATCGTCGAGACCTTAAAAAAATATCGCCCTTATGTCTATAGCGAAATTCTGGATGTCGAGGACAACGCTGAACGCACGCAGCGCAAGGATGAAGTGTGCGAATTATTCGCAAATTTAAACTATAAAATTTTTGGTGTGACCAAAGATAGCAATGAATTAAAACTCATTCACGATACAAGCGCTGTCGGCGTCGACTACATCCAGGAATATATTTTCTGTCCGGAAGAAAATACCGATAAATTCATCAATGCTGTGAAAAATAACACAGCTGGTGTCAACGTCAAGTCGGTTGAAACACAGGCCTAGCGATCGTTTATGTCTCTACCGCTCACAACAGCACCAAGCAGTATTTGCATATTACGTCTCTCTGCGATCGGCGATGTTACCCATGTGTTGCCGACTGTGCGCAGTATCCAGCATCAATGGCCTGAAACTAAAATAACCTGGATCATCGGTAAGATGGAAGCCCAGCTGGTTGGCGACATCCCTGATATTGAATTTATTGTTTTCGATAAATCAGCGGGCCGCGCTGCCTTTAAAGACCTGCGCCAACAGTTAAAGGGTAGAAGTTTTGATGTGTTGCTGCATATGCAGATTTCATTACGCGCTAGCCTGGTTAGTCTGTTTGTGAGAGCTCCGATTAAACTTGGTTTTAACAAAGCACGCGCAAGAAATTTACAGACTCTATTTACTAATCATCAAATAGAACCAAAATCTGATCGCCAACATATGCTGGATGGTGCGCTCGAATTTGCGCATGCTCTTGGTGTAAAGCAAGACGTGATTAAATGGGATATTCCACTTACAGTTGGGCCAGAGTATCTCAAAGAGATCGTACCTGATGGAAAGTACATGGTAATCAATCCCTGCACCAGTGCACGGGCGATGAGTAAAAACTGGCGTATCTGGCGTGCTGATTCTTATGCGCAATTAGTTGACTTCATCTCTGATGAATACGGTTTACCGGTTGTGCTTACCGGTGGTCCGGACCAGGCTGAGATTGATTACGGACGTTCGATAATAACACTATCGATGCATAAACCGATCAATATGATTGGTAAAACATCCTTGAAACAATTACTCACTATTTTAAATGATGCTGAACTTGTTGTGGCACCGGACACAGGTCCTATTCATATGGCCAATGCCTGTGGTACCCAGACCATTGGTTTATATGCTGGTACCAATCCACAGCGTGCAGGACCCTATAGTTTTTTAGATGATGTTGTTAATGCCTATCCAGAGGCTGTTAAAAATGAAACAGGTAAAACTGTTGATCAGGTTCGTTGGGGAAAACGGGTGCGCGATCCCGCAGTGATGGATTTAATTCGTGTTAAAGACGTTACCGCTAAACTCAAACAAGTATATCACCCCTAAACGACTATACTAATAAAAAGCAAACAGGAAATCCTTGTATGACGGCATCCGCCACAATCAGCGCTGTACTCATCGTCAAGAATGAGGCCGATTCACTTCGCGCCTGTCTCGAGTCAGTAAAATGGTGCAATGAGATTGTGATCATGGACTCTGGCAGCAGTGATGCTACGTTGAAAATAGCCGCTGAATATACTGATAAAATTTTTACCGAAGCGGACTGGCAAGGCTTTGGCCAACAACGCCAGCGTGCTCAGTCACACGTGACATCTGACTGGACCTTTATGATTGATGCCGATGAGCGTGTAACACCAGAATTAAAATCATCGATCCAGTCTATTGTTAGCAATAATAAGCAGGATAGCGTTTATGAAATACCGCGACTGTCCTGGGTGTTTGGTCGTTTTATTCGACATAGTGGCTGGTATCCGGATTATGTTATTCGCCTTTACCCGACCGCAAAAGGTCGCTATGGCGATGATAAGGTACATGAAAAGGTATATTACGATGATGGCATGCAGGTCAAACAATTAACCGGTGACCTGTTGCATTACACTTATAAAGACATGGAGCACTATTTAGTAAAGTCTGCCAATTATGCCGCAGCCTGGGCTGAACAACGCAAGGCCCGTGGCAAACGTGCTTCAATCGCACAGGGATTAATTCACGGTATAGGTTGCTTTATTAAAATGTATTTAATTCGCGCCGGCTTTCTTGATGGTCGACAGGGTTTTTTACTCGCCGCACTCTCTGCCCACTCTACCTTTGTGAAATATGCCGACCTCTGGACCCGGCAACAAAAGCAATCTTCTGACTCACAATAGCTTTTCGCTAATCTGTTGTGCCGCCCCCATCACATCAACACTTGACATATCTTCCTGTTCGGCTGCTTCTGGTGGCGAAAAAGCAAGTCGATGACTGTCGTTACTCATTGTTTGCCAGCGCAGTGATGTCGCTGAACGTCGGCGAGTGTAAAATGCAGCCGTTGCTCGATCCAACGCACCGGCAATGTGTAATGGCCCAGTTGAGCCGCTAATAAATACGTCGGCAAAGGCAAGATGCTTGGCAAACTGTTCTAAACCCTCAGTCGAAATATACACAACAGGCGATAATTCATTTGTTAGTGATGCCAAGCCTTTTGCCTGCTTTTCTTCACCTGGGCCAGCACTGATGACTAACTGCCACTGTTCTTTTTTGCTCATAGCATGAGCTAGTTGTGCATATTGGGAAACAGAGAGATTATTTGCCGAACCGCCGCTGCCCGGATGAATAAAGACCAGATTTTTAGCCGTCGCAATAGCATGCTGTTCACAAAATGTATTCCTGAGTGACCTTATTTCACTCTCAGGAAAAATTAAATATGGTGATTGGGGGTAAGTCTCAGGATTGATCTGAATATCATTTAAATAATATTCAGCAAGATCTCTGTTATATACATACTCAGGTTTTTCAGATCTAGAGCGACGTTGTTTTAAGCGCCGATTATAAAATAATTGTGCTATTTTCGTTGCCGGTGCCAGACGATATGGAATAGCTGCCATCGCGCATGCAAGACCAATCCGGGTAGTCGAATAAAGTGTAATGACTGCATCATATTGTGCTGTTTTTAGCATTCGCACAAGCAGCTGGGTGCTCATAAAACCGGACTCCACTCCTGGGTCGATAATAACGTTGTCGATATAAGAACAGCTATCTGCCATGGGCAGAGTATATGGCTGTACCAGAGCATGTATTTCTGTCGAAGGCAAACATTGCTTGAGTAGTGCAAAAGTCGGGAAACTCAACATAAAGTCTCCAAGCTTGTCATTGCGAACAACCAGGATTTTCTTCGGCTTGGATTGTTTGAGGGGCATAGTTAATGACTGCAGTTAATTCACACAGTGAACCTTGCTTGTCTAACGCTCATTGACATGCATGTTAATATCAGCTAAATCCGATACTTTTGTAAACTCAACAAATAAATGTCTACCAAATAAAACGGTTGGATGGATATTTAGCTTAAAGATTTCCCAATAGACCTTCTTCTTCTTTTCTTTTGGGATACTATCTTTTTTCAACATGTTTCTGGCATAAGCAAGTAAGTTAACCGCTACAATAAGCGGATAAAGTATTCCTAAAATCAGCGAGCTAGAACTCACTTTTACCGTATGTAGTTTATCAATCTTGAAACCTGCAGCGACAGATAATACACGTAGTTTTTGGATCGGAATTAAAAAGATATGACCGAAATACATTTTGCCATTGTTTTCAAACCAGAGTGCATCCAGCTCATTTGCAGGCATACGTTTTAATAAATCACTCTCGGTAAAAAAGTAACTAAGTTTTGCACGCAAATGTGAGATATTCGGTACCGTTATAATGAGCTTACCGTTTTCTTTTAATATCCTGTTAAATTCTTTTAAAACGAAAAGTTGATTTGGCATGTGTTCCAGGCCTTCCTGACAAAGTACTAGATCTGCAGATTTTGACTCAATAGGCAATGCCTCAGCTAAATCTGCCTCTGTGCACTGCAGGCCATCGGCCTTGAAAAAATCCGGGAACAAATCATACGGCTTAACATCCGCACCTGCCCCTTTTAAAAA
>Ga0316205_10005804_pt1 | contig 10074 bp, 7 predicted proteins | sample 3monthpyrite_MG_FD_204941 | JGI IMG/M metagenome (GOLD analysis project Ga0316205, IMG submission 204941) | Microbial mat bacterial communities from mineral coupon in-situ incubated in ocean water Damariscotta River, Maine, United States -... | ecosystem: Environmental > Aquatic > Marine >...
GGTTATTTGGGGGAAGTATATACACAAATCCCCTGAAACGGGCTAGATAGAGGCCTCTGTGCCGATTTTTTGTTCTCCAAGCGACTCCTGCCGCCAGTCAAATACGTTCAGCTCGATGAATACGAATGCGACCAGCCAGAGAAAAGCATCCCAGAAATCGACAAAATCTCCCTTGAAGCCCCAGTAGATGGCAGCGACCAACAGGAGGCCGTAGAGCACAAACTTGCTGGCATTGCTGATACGGAGAAACCTGCCCTCAAGCTGGTTGTGTTCCTGAAGCCTTACATCTATCTCCAGGACGATGACAACCAGTAGCCAGACGGCCGAATTGATCACGTCAACCCAGGCAAGTCTGATGATTTCAGTGAAGCCAGCCTGGTCCACGACAGCGGAGATACCCGGGAACTGCAAGTAAGCGGTCGCTGTTGAAAATTCCCCGCAGTTAGCCGCAGTCAGAACCATGTATTCATCCATATCGACTGCGTAGGACCAGTCACCATTGACCAGTGTGCAAATGTCGCTGACGCCCGGCAGTGGGCCTGAACCGGCAAGGTATAGCAGTTTTATCAGGTAGCCATAGAACGAATAGACAATGAACAAATAGCAGATGGCACGCAAACCATGCAGCGTCCAGGTGACGCGGCGCGTGAAATGTTCGTCATCGAGTACGTAAGTCTCCAGCTCGAACATCAGCAACAATACGACCCAGGCCGCTGTATCGATGGTTGCCGCGAATGCTTCGATCATATCTGCGAGCGCTACGCCATCAGAGAACCGATGGGCAGATGCCGCCCACTCCTCGGCAAAGAAGAGGTAAATATTGAGCGTCAGCAGTGCATAAACTGCGTACTTAAACAGCTGAAAGAGGCGACCGCGGTCAGAAATCAAAGGATTGAGCGCCCGAAAGACAATCGAGCTCGCGAGTGTGCCAGCAAAGCGTTGGTCGGACTATTGAAATTCCGCAATATGACACCGGCTGTGGTTGCGGACGGTATGGCGGAATCGCTGGCCCTCAGGAATTCATCAGGCATTCATTTTCCAACAATCCCGCATTAATCATGCGCATTTCAGCCGCTATGGCGATATTTGCACCACACCCGAAACGCAGGTGACAGGAGCAATCGAAATGGACGCAACAGGGATGAGTACGGCAGCGGTAAATGCGAGCGACGAAGAGGCGCAAGGATCGATCGCATTCGAAGCGGCGCGGCATTGGCATGACTTGCAGTTGCCGGCGGCGAAAGCGGAGCTTTTTGATCAGAAAGCCAGGCAGGCCGCTCCATTATTCCAAAATAATATTGAGAGCTACATCGGCACGATAAGTGTACCGGTCGGCCTGGCCGGCCCCTTACGCATTAACTCCTGCCGGGGAAGCTCCGAGTACCGTGTGCCGCTGGCAACGACTGAGGCAGCGCTGGTCGCGTCCTACAACCGTGGAGCAGGGATCCTGACATCGGTTGGTGGATGCAACGTAAATGTTGTTGACGAAGGCGTTAGCCGGACACCGATGTTTGCGTTCGACAGCATTTTTGAAGCGGCACAGTTCGCGAAATTCGTGCAGGCCAATGTTGAACGAATGAAAGAGGTGGTTCCGCAAATCACGCGTTACGGGGCGCTAAAAAGCGTCCGTGCAGTCATCGAAGGAAATCACGTCTATCTGGATCTTCGGTATACAACCGGCGATGCCGCCGGTCAGAACATGGTGACGTTCGCATCTGACGCTATCTGTAAATGCATTCTCGAGCATTCACCCGTGGCGCCTCGTTACTGGTTTTTGGAAGCAAACCTGTCCGGAGACAAGAAAGCGACGTCGCAAAGCCTGGCGGATGTTCGTGGCAAGCGGGTGGTGGCCGATATCGTCATACCGGCAACGGTTGTCCGCGACCGGCTGCATACCACGCCACGTCGCATGGTTCAGTACTGGTACGGCGGCGCTATGGGCGGCGTGCTCAGTGGCGCAACCGGCGTCCAGGGGCATTTCGCTAATGGGCTGGCGGCGCTTTACCTGGCATGTGGGCAGGACGTGGCTTGCGTTGCCGAATCGGCGACCGGCATGACCCGCATGGAAACAACCGATAACGAAGATCTGTACGTCAGCGTGACCCTTCCTAATGTAATGGTAGGCACGGTCGGCGGCGGAACGGCTCTGCCAACTGCAAAAGCCTGCCTCGATATCATGGGCCTTTCCGGTACCGGACACTCAACGGCGCTGGCAGAAGTTTGTGCCGGGCTCGTACTCGCCGGTGAGGTCTCTATCATTGCCGCGTTTTGTTCCGGCGATTTCGCTTCCGCACACCAGGCGCTTTCACGAGGGCAGGGTTTTGAGAGGAGTGGCGATCGTGAATAGTCGATGGTGGGTTTATCAGAAAAGTCGCTTCCCCATTTTCGCGCATGGACCGATGGTCATCATCTTTTGTTCGTCGGTCATGCTCTTTTCATCATTGCAACAAGGTGAGATGCCGGATCTCGTGCGCACTATGGGGGCGGCGGTCAGTGCCATCATCCTGTTTTTTCAGCTTCGAGTCGCCGATGAGTATAAGGACTTCGAAACCGACTCCAGGTACAGACCGCATCGCCCTGTACCCAGCGGCCTGGTTTCACTGACTGAACTGGCAAGGCTGTCTTTTCTCGGCGCGCTAATACAGACCTGGATTGCAGTGAGTATTGATATTGGCCTGCTGCCAATACTGGTCCTGGTTTGGCTGTACATCGGTCTGATGACGAAAGAATTCTTTGTGCCGAATTGGTTGAAAAGAACGCCATCGATGTACCTCGTAAGTCACATGATGGTAATGCCCATTATTGCTTTCTACGTTAGTGCATTCGACTGGCTGTGTGCATGCCGCGAAATGCCCGTGGGGCTTGGCTGGCTGTTGCTGCTGAGTTTTGGATTGGGCCTGGTTCTGGAGCTTGGCCGGAAAATCAAGTCGCCGGAGGCCGAGCGGGAAGGTGTTGAAACCTACAGTGCGCTTTGGGGCGGTGGAACCTCGATCTTCCTGTGGGCCGCATCTGTCGCAATTGCAGTCCTGGCTTACGGCAAATCAGTTTCGATTATTGCTACTGGTGCATCGTATCTGGTTGTTGGAATCGCAGTTCTTTTCTTCGCAGTGACTATCGCGTTGCTTTTTCGGGCGAACGAGCGGAATTCAGTGACTGCAAATCTGATTGAACCTGGTTCAGGAGTGGTTGCGATGCTTCTTTATCTTGGACTGGGACCGTTACAGGCCATGTTGGCCTGAGGAGAATGACAAATGGATATTGTTATCAAGGAAAATTTATTGCGAGACCCGGCGATGGCCGGGAACAAAGCCGCGACTCTTGCTTCGCTCACTTCTGCCGGGTTTGATATTCCGCCATTCTTTGTGATCGATTCACAGGCATTCATGTCTGCCAGCGAGGAATCGAAAATTGAGCCTGCAATTGCCATTGCGCTCTGTGCGATCTGCGATCGTGATAGCAAGGTTGCTGTCCGCTCTTCATCGGTCGAGGAGGATGGCGCGCAATCGTCATTTGCCGGCCAATTCGAGAGTTTCCTGTTTGTCGAACAACACCGGATTCCCGAGATTGCGATGCGTGTGATCGCGTCCGCAGACGGCGACCATATCGAAACTTATCGTGAGGCCACCGGACAAAGCTCGAGCGGGAAGCCACCTGCTGTAATGGTGCAAAAGATGATCGATGCGGATGCCGCTGGTGTTGCTTTCGCTGCCGACCCGGTTACCGGAGATACGAACTTTGCCGTGATTGCAGCAACCTCAGGGACCGGCGATGCGCTGGTTAGTGGCGAGACCCAGGGTGATACCTGGAGAATAGATCGCAAAGGAAGAATTACGGAACGAACCACTGACGGGGATACACCTGTATTAAATGACCGGCAAATCAGACAGGTTGCCGGGCTGGCTTGTGCCGTGAGCGATCATTTCGGCCGGCCGCAGGACATAGAGTGGGCACTGAAGAATAATCGGCTGTACCTGCTGCAGAGCAGGGATATCACTATCCTTGGTGCAGGCCAACCTGACGAAGCCTATGCGCTATGGGACAACAGCAACATTGTCGAGAGCTATGGTGGCGTTACTACACCCCTGACTTTTTCAGTTGCGCGATCGGCCTATCAGGAGGCCTACAGGCACCTCGGTCGGGTACTCGGAGTGAGCGAAAGGGCGATCGTACAAAACGAACGTGCTTACGAGCAGATGATCGGATTGATACAGGGGCGGGTGTACTACAACCTTCTTAACTGGTACCGACTGCTTATGCTGACCCCCGGATTTCGGTTCAATCGACGCTTCATGGAGCAGATGATGGGCGTTACGAAGGGGCTACCGGCTGATGCGGTGCCGACACCTTCCAGTCACGAGGCATTCGCGAGTTTGAGGGCGTCGCTGGGGCTGGTTCGGGTAGCCTGTCGCCTTACGACCAAACTTGTTACGCATAATCGCGAGGTTCGCAAATTTCATAATACGCTTGACAGGGTGCTGGAACCGGTCGACCTGCGGTCGTTGTCACTTGATGCACTGATTGACTATTACGAGTCGTTACAGGCAAAAGTCATTTCTGCGTGGGATACACCGTTGGTGAACGATCTCTATTGCATGATTTTTCACGGCGCGCTGCGTCAATTGACCGAGCGATGGATGAATGAAGAGCTTGCGGATATTCACAATGAACTGGTTGCTGGCGAGGCGGGAATCATCAGCCTCGAGCCGGTCAAACGAATGAAGGAGATGGCGGCCATCGCTTCTGCAGAGCCGGATTTCGTCCGGGACTTATGCGGCGCACCCCTCGATATCCTCAGGGAAAGAGTTAAACGGAACCAGGTTTTCTATCAGGCCTATGTTGCATATGTTGAGAAGTTCGGCGACCGTTGCCTGGACGAACTAAAACTTGAAAGCGCGACCTTGAATGATGATCCGATGCCGCTGCTCAGAGCAGTCGGCCAGCTGGCGAAGTATCCGCGTCGAGTGACTCCTGGAGCCGACCAACGACTCGCGGCGGAAGAGAAAATGAATGTCGCACTGAAGGGTAGCCCGGCTAAAAAACTCTGTTACAGGCTGACTTTGCGAATGGCAAGGTCGCGGGTCCGTGACAGGGAGAATCTGCGCTTTGAACGTACGCGCGTGTACGGTCGAGTCAGAACTGTATTTATGGAGATCGGTAAACGTTTGCAGAAGCAGGCCGCCATTGCAAAATGCGACGATATTTTCTATCTGGACGTCGCGGAGGTCACCGGCTTTATTCGTGGTACCGGTGTCACCGGCAACCTGTCTTCACTCATTCGTTCACGTAAGACCGAGTTTGCTGAATATGCCGCGAGCGAGGATCCGCCAAGACGGTTTCTGACCTGCGGGCCGGCACAACTGCATACATCTCTGAGGGAGTTGCCGGATTCTGTCAATGAGATCGGTGGGGATTTCAGAGAAGGGCAGGCCTGTTCACCCGGAATCGTGCGTGGGCCGGTGCGAATCGTGCGCGATCCACGCAATACGGACTTCAGGCACGGCGAGATACTTGTGGCTGAAAGAACCGATCCTGGCTGGGTAACCATTTTTCCTCTCGTGACCGGAATGATCATGGAGCGTGGCAGCCTGCTGTCGCATTCCGCAATCGTCGCGAGAGAACTTGGCATACCGGCCGTCGTTGGTGTGCAAAACGCATGCAGCTGGCTTGAGAACGGGGACTGGGTTGAACTGGATGGCGCAACCGGGACGATTCGACTGATTCAGCAGGTTGATAGGGCCGCATGAAAGAGTCTGCCCGGCAATCGGCACAGCTAATTTGGAAGTTTCGCTTCCTGTTGTCGGTCCTGGTATTGCTTGTGACTTTGCTCGCGGCACAGCAACTCGCGTCCCTGGGTGTCTCCAATTCGCTAGAAATCTGGTACCCGCAAGATGACCCTGAGCTAATCAACTATCGTGAGTTTCAGGCGACTTACGGTAGCGATGAAATTGTTGTCCTCGCGGTTCGGGGTGATACGGTTTTTTCCACTGATGATGGCGGGTTGCTGGTCGGCGACCTGACAGACCGCATTCTCGACATTGACGGCGTCGCGACCGTCACATCACTAGTCACTGTTCCCGAATCGCTGGCTGAGGCCAGGGGGAGATTGCTGAGCGCAGACGGCGAAACAACGGCTCTGGTTGTGCAAATGATGGTTGGGCAGGATATCGAAGCGCGGCGCCATGACTTGTTTATTGAGCTTAGGGAAGTTGCCGCAGAGTTTGGCCTCGAAAGTTATCTTGGAGGCTACGGCGTGGTCTTTGAAGGTCTCAACGAGGCTTCCACGACGGGTGCCACGATGTTGATCGTCACCGCACACGTGGTGATGGTGCTGTTACTGCTGTTTTTCTTTCGTCGTTCGCTGCCGGTCCTGTTGACGCTCCTTGCGGTTGGTACAGCGACCATTTGGACGATGGGCCTGTATGCGGCTACGGGTCATCAACTCAATATGGTAACGATGGTGTTGCCGACATTGGTGCTTGTGATTGGCATCGCGGACTGTATGCATATCCTGCGCAGTGTCGCAGCAATTGATCCGGGTCTGGATCAGTCGCAAAGAGTCATTGACGGTCTTGCGACGGTCATTGGGCCGTGTTTCCTGATGACCATCACAACGGCTGCAGGATTTCTCGGGTTGACAACGTCGGGTCTGCCCGTTGTTCAGCAACTCGGCTGGTTTGGCGCGGCGGGCATGATTGCCGCATTCGTCACGGCGTTTGTGCTGGTGACTAGCGGACTATCGTGGGCCGCGTTCGAACCTGCAAACGAGGGTGCCAGTTTCGATCGGCTGGCGAAGGCGCTCCATGATATTGGTTTGAAGTGGTCGAAAATCGTTGTCGGCATATTCCTCGTTCTGGTAGCTGTCTCGGTTTACGGGATTACACAACTTAACAGTGATACAGATTCCATTGGCTACTTGAAAAAATCACACATTGTCCGGCAGGACTCGGACTTCATTGAAGCTCAAATTGGTCCGTACGTGCCGATCGAATTTACGGTTAGCGTCACAGGTGATCTGTTCACGCCGATATACCTGGATGCGGTGTGGGCATGGCAGGAACGTGTCATTCGGATGGATAATATCGGCTGGAGCTGGTCCCTGATCAGCGCCTTCGACTTAGGACCTGAGGAGTCTCCGTCGTCAGCAGGAATGCAGTCGCTGCGTGAGCGGCTTGACCGAATGCGACGATTTTCTCCCGTCACGACAAGGGCGATGATTTCGGATGATGATGCGCTTCGCATTTCATTCGGTGCACCGATCATGTCCGCACGATCGGTCCAGTCCCTGATTCGTCGGATTACCGCTGAAGTTGATCTACCGGAAGGCATGACGCTTCGGCCAGCAGGCTACTCGCCGCTGTACACGCGAATCGTGGATGAAATTGTCACTTCGCAACTGCGGGGCTTTTCGTCCGCCATCATTTTGATTGTCGTATTGCTCGGCATCGCCATGCGCTCCTGGCGCCGGATCCTGCTTGCGCTGGCCGCTAATGTGGTCCCGGTAGCTTTGACGCTTGGCCTCATGGGCCTGACCGGTATTCCGCTGGATGTTGCATCAGCGACAATTGCCAGCGTCATACTCGGGCTGGTGGTAGACGATACCGTGCACCTGTTGCGGCCTCATCGGCCGGACGGCGTTCAGGCTTCGCTATCCATCGCTGCAGGGCAGGCTGGCGGAACCCTGATCATGACCTCAATCGTCCTCGCAGGGGGATTTTTGGTTCTCGGGCTGGCCGAGATTCGTTCGATTGCCTGGTTTGGTGTGTTGACCAGCTTTGCCGTCATTGTGGCCATTATCAGTGATCTGACCCTTCTTCCTGCCCTCGCGAAGCTCGGATTTGAGCGAAAAGCGCTTTTTAGGACTGAATAACGGCCTGTATAAGTCATTGTCTTATCAGCTAAAACTGCCTGATGATCTTCATCAGGAATTCCACAGGCAAATATCAGCCAGCAATCAGGTACTTGACCCGCAAATCGACGATTGTTGAGCCTCGGAAAAGAAAACGAGGCAGACAATGGCCACTTCAACGGAAATTGCGGGTAAAGCCAGGTTCGACCGGATTCGCTACGCCCAATGCTGGGAGGACGCTGATGTGCTCCTCGAGGCGATGGATGTCAGGCCCGGGGACACTTGCCTTTCAATTGCTTCCGCAGGAGACAACACACTGGCGCTTGCTGGCGCAGGTGCTAAACGTGTCATCGCCGTGGATCTCAATCTCGCGCAAATTGCCTGCCTCGATTTGAGAATTGCCGCCTGTCGTCAGCTTCAATACACAGAGTTCCTGGCACTCCTTGGACAAGATTTCTGCGACAACCGCGGTGATCTCTACATTCGATGTCGGGATCAGCTTTCAACAGAGAGTCGGGAATTCTGGGATGCCAGGCCGGAGTTGATCAGGCGGGGCATTGCGCAGGTCGGAAAATTTGAAAATTTTCTGGCGGCGTTTCGGCGCTTCCTTTTGCCGGTTGTTCAGGGCCGGAAAAACGTAGAGACACTCTTCGCATTGGAATCCGAAGCCGAACGCCGGGAGTTTTATGAAACACGTTGGAACAACAGGCGCTGGAGGCTGCTGTGCAGAGCATTCTTCAGTCGGACCTCGTTGGGTCGTTATGGTCGTGACCCAAGTTTTACCCGGTTTGCCGATGAGCCGGTCTGGCACAGTCTTGAGCGTCGAATTCCAGCCGCATTGGTTACTCAAAACCCAGCTGAGAATCCCTACCTGCAATGGATTTTGAAGGGGCGATTTGAAACGGCCTTGCCGTGGGCCTGGCGCGAAGAGAACTTCAAGCGAGTTCGGGACAATATCGATGCCATTGAATGGCGCTGTGAACCGATTGAGCAGGTCCTGGCCGATCTGCCTGATGGCACCCTGAATGGCTGCAACCTCAGCGATGTATTTGAATATATGTCCGGTACTTCTTACCGCTCACTTCTTTTCGAACTGATTCGAGCAAGCGCACCGGCCGCGCGCCTCGTGTATTGGAATGTTGTTGTAGAGCGCTCACGGCCGGACATGTTTGCAAGCACTCTTGTGCCACTCAGGGCGCTCGCAGAATCTCTTCATCTGCAGGACAAGGCTTTCTTCTACCGGAACCTGGTGATTGAGGAGGTTGCCTAATGGATAACCCGTTGCTTGCTCTTTTCATACCGTCGCTTCTGATAGTTCCGGCGATGGGATTGTTGTCGGGAATTGAAAGTCACAGCGCTGTCACCGCGGAATTGCGTCGCAAGGCGCTTCACCTGGGTGTTGGTTTGACTGCCTTGAGCTTCCCTTTGTTTTTAACAAACGGCTGGTTGGTCGTTTCGGCACTGGGGATCGTGTTCTCCTGGATGCTTGCCGTACGAAAGATCCCGTTGCTCAGCAGACGGTTCGGTTGTGTTTTGCATGGCGCGGGCAGGAAGTCACACGGCGAGCTGTATTTCTCCGTCGCAATTGCAGGATTGCTCCTGCTGCCACAATCGAACCCGGCACTGTATGTCGTTCCCGTGATGATTCTGGCCATTGCTGATGCTGCGGCAGCGGTTGTCGGTCGTGCCTGGCCAATCGGTCATCTTGGCGGCCTCGCCAGGGGCAAGACGGCGTCGGGAGCCGCGGCGTTCGCGATCTCTGCACTCTTGATAACCAGTCTTGCACTGGCTTACTTCACTCCGCTTTCTCCACTCATGATTTTGCTTGTCGGCGTATTCGTCTCGGCGCTGACAACCTATACCGAGGCGGTCAGTTCGCACGGCGTTGACAACGTTGCGGTGCCAGCTATCGCCTGGCTCGCTCTCTATTCGACCATTGGCGGAGTTTAGTCATGCACGATGTTTTCGACATGCAGTCTTCAGACTATGAGTCGGTGATCGACCGAACCGGCTTTGATCCGGATCGTCTCGATATCGAACAAAGTGATCAGCATTTCGCGGTGCTTGATAACAAACAGCAGATTCGCGCCCGTTGCTCAATCTGGTGGCGTGACTCGGCCAGGGTTAACGGAACGCCAACCGGAACCATTGGTCATTACGCAGCAACCGATGAGGCATTTGGTGCAACGGCGCTGGAATTCGCCTGCCGTGAGTTAAGGAACCGGGGC
>Ga0316205_10005807_pt1 | contig 10070 bp, 8 predicted proteins | sample 3monthpyrite_MG_FD_204941 | JGI IMG/M metagenome (GOLD analysis project Ga0316205, IMG submission 204941) | Microbial mat bacterial communities from mineral coupon in-situ incubated in ocean water Damariscotta River, Maine, United States -... | ecosystem: Environmental > Aquatic > Marine >...
TTTCATCATCACTCAGGGCCGCATGCTGAGACTGGTGCAAAAGGACCTCAAGTCGCTGGTCATTCATTTTATGGTGAATCTTTTCCAGTGCATGTTGCAGCATGGTCAGTGAGGTGTCTTTGTCATCTGCGCCGGGGATATCCCAGTGTAATAATTTATTGAGAAAGCCACCCATCTCATTATCACGCCAGCGCTCTAGAATCGCAGCACTGCTTAATTCAGGCGTTGATCTGATTAAATCGTAAAGCTCAAACAGTATATTAATGCCCTGAATATCGGCATGTCGCAGTTCAGTGGCAATATCAATTTGGCCAACCAGAGAAGGTTGCTGCAAAATCAGGCCAACAGCCAAACGCACATTGGTTATGCGAATATGCCGGCCTTTCGTTTCTGCCGGGTTCTGTGTCTGCACTTTATGCGCCGGCGCTTGCTCAACCAGGCGTTTATTGTGCAGGCCAATTTCTTTGCTGATGGATTCGTTAAGTAAATCTTTAAAAATGCTTTCCGGTAATTTATTTAGCAGTGGTTTTGCCATCTCTGCAAAGTGAGCCCGGCCGTCCATGCTGCTCATGTCGGTTTGTTGTTCCAGATTTTTAATTAAAAAATCAGACAGCGGCGTCGCATTTTGCAGACGTTGTTCAAACGCCTGTTGGCCCTCCTGTCTGACCATGGTATCCGGGTCCTCACCATCGGGTAAAAATAAAAAGCGAATTTCATAACCATCACGCATTAACGGCAAGGTGTTTTCCAGCGCCTTCCATGCGGCTTTTTTACCGGCACGGTCGCCGTCATAACAAAACACCAGCTTCTTAACAGAGCGCAAAATCAAACTGATCTGATCTGCTGTGGTGGCCGTACCCAGTGTGGCTACCGCATACCGAATGCCATTTTGTGCCAGTGCGACCACGTCCATATAACCTTCAACAATGACAATGGTGTCGAGGTTACGCACGGATTTCTTCGCCTCAAACAAACCGTAGAGCTCTTTGCCTTTATGAAAGACAGGCGTCTCTGGTGAGTTTAAATACTTGGGTTCGCCCTGATCAAGAATACGGCCACCAAAACCAATGGTGCGTCCGCGACGATCCCGAATCGGGAACATAATGCGGTCCCGGAAACGGTCATAATAGTTTCCGGGACTGCCGTTCTTTTCAATCAGCATGCCGCCGGTAGCCAGGTCTTTCTGATCAGCTGAAGACTTGCCCTGTTTTAAAATAAAGTCCCAGCTGTCAGGGGCATAACCAATGCCATAGTCTTTACTGATTTCACCGCTTAAACCGCGTTTCTTTAAATACTCAATCGCGCGCTGTGATTGCTTGAGTTGCGACTGATATTGCTCAGCAGCCAACTCCAGCATCTTATAGACGCCGGTATTGTCCGGGCCCTGAGCAACCTGAGAGTCTTCCCGTGGCACATCAATATGGTGGTCAGCGGCCAGTTGCTCAATTGCATCAACAAACTCCATGTTTTCGTATTCCATCAAAAAACCGATGGCGGTGCCATGTGCCCCGCAACCAAAGCAGTGATAAAACTGTTTTTGCTGGCTAACGGTGAAAGAGGGGGTTTTTTCGTTATGAAACGGGCAACAGGCGGTGTATTCATGGCCTTTTTTCTTTAATGGCACGCGAGCGTCGATCACATCGACGATGTCGACCTGATTAATAAGAGAGTCTATGAAGTGTTGCGGAATTCGGCCTGCCATAAGGGGGCAGTATATCAAACTTTCTCTCAACACCCTCCCTTATTAGGTAATCAATCTCAACAATCAAAGCCCGTCCATCGGTGTATTCGTTTATCGAGAATTAATCTTTAAAAGCTGAATAATCACTTATCTCTTTATACATAAGTTGTTATATTTGGTTTATGAAAAATATTATTCTATCCAGTCTGTTTCTGTTCTTAACCGCTTGCGCCACCAGTGTGAATGTGGACTACCAGCCGGGTACTGACTTTGCTGCTCTTAAGTCATTTCGCATAGAGGGAAAACCCCTGGCCGTGCCAAATGACCCGCGTGTAAACAGTCCGTTCACAAAGGATCGTATCATCGAGGCGCTGAAAAACCAGTTAACCCTGAAGGGTCTGGCCGCGAAAAAAGACAAGCCAGATATTGTAGTGAAGTATCACCTGGGTGTTAAGCAAGAGCTGGAGTCAGATGCATCCGGCATGTCATTTGGTATTGGTTCATCCTCGTCTAACTCTGCGTTTGGTTTTATGTTTGGAGCCGGGTCAGATGTAGCAACGATTGAAAATTTAACGATTACCATTGATCTGGTGAAATCAGGCACCGAAAAATTATTGTGGCGAGGTTCGTTTGAAAGTCGTTTGGCTGCAGGCAGTACGCCGGAGTCGAGTAATCAGCTTATAAAGGCGATGGTGAAGGAAATTTTGAGTAAGTTTCCGCCTAAGTAGTTTGTCTTTTTGTTTTGTTAAAAATTGAAAGTCAAAAGCTGTGGGTTCCCGCACCCACGGGCGGGTTCATTTTCTTTGCTTGTACAAAAGAAAACGAACCGTACTTGCGTGTGTAGGTGACACGTAAATTATAAGCGCATTAGCGCACGTGTTATTTTTAGAAATACACCCAGATCCTTCGACCCTGTAAAAAGCACAGGGCTACCTTCGTCGCTCCTTAAAAACATGGCTGCTGCGGAACTCGCGTAAACAACACGCTCAAACATCCTCGCAGAATGCCCCCTGTTTTTAACTCGTTCTTCAGCTCAGTCAAGGGGTCGATAAGACAAAATAGGTTTTACTTAAAATGATGGTGTGTGAAGAAATAGTTGTCGGGTTTAACTGACAATTAGTGATTGTATTCACATGCAATAAACTTTTTGTTAGAGTAAAGACGTTTTTATGGAAAAGACACATGGAGTTAAGGATGCCGCTCGATATCACCTATAGTACCAATTCTAATCTATTATCTATAACGCATACTGAAGCAGGGAAGTTAGTTGAAACCATCAAAATGGAAGCGCACTCTGGTGGCTGGGATGCGCATCAGGCATTACCAAAAGGGAAACGGTTAATTGTAGAAAATCACCAGAGGTGATCAGTGATGATTAAATCGATAGCTTTGGTATTGAGCCTGCTCTTTAGTAGCCAGACAATAGCTGAAGATTTGAGCGGGCAGTTTGAATGGTTGCCTGATCGTCGTAAAGATCAGTTTCCAACTGAATCTGCTCACCTGTTTGTTCCGTTGCCTTATAGTTATCCTGGTATAGGCGAAGGATTTTTCCTGATTGGGTATGGATCCAATCTGGTTGGCACAACGATGGATGCTGTTGTCATTGGTGTTACTGGTGATGCTACAGGCAGCGTGGTGCAATTTGACGAGATACCAATTATTGAAGATACACTATTGGTACATATTTACTTACAGGGGATTGATCGCGCCGTAGTGAATAACTACGAAATCCGTGGTATGAATGATAGTAGCGCTTACAATTTACTGGACGCGACACGTGCTGATGAAAACCGGTTTCAGTTGCAGTACACCATGGAGCAGCGCCGGATTAATTTTTACCTGACAAAATATACTCAGGATTATGAAGTTGATTTAATACGTGATGAAGATGGTGTCGTTATACAGGATTTTAATCCCAACCTTACTGATTCACCCGAAAGCACGCAATTTGCAGTGCAGCTGGATTTTACCGACGACTACCTTGATCCAAGGCGCGGTTTTAAATTCGAATTAACCTATACAGATGTGCCGCCGGTTTCAGGTGACGACCCGGATTATTACAAACTGGATTATGATTTTCAGTTTTATATTCCCTTTTTCAGTAATGATGTCATGGTCGTGAATTATTACCAGTCGGATGCGCATGTGCAGGAAGTTGGCAACACTAACTCGGCAGATATTATCACCGAGCTCGGACTAAACTGCGGTGCTGACCCGGATTGTTTAACAGTACAAAGTCAGCTTGTGCAGAACACAATTAATGACCGTACCAATGGAAGTGCAACATCATTGGGTGGACTGGAGCGTTTGCGTTCCTACCCGGAGAATCGTTTCCAGGGTGGGCACATGGCATTCGTTGGAGTTGAATATCGCTGGAACATGGCGGACGAAGAAACACCGTTTGATTATTTCATCTGGAAAGATGTACGCACCGGTAAACAAATTGCTTTCTTTGCAGAAGTGGGAACCGTGGCGGAAACATCGGCTGAAATCTGGGATGAAACCCGCTCATCTGTAGGTGTTGGTTTCAGATTAGTCACAGCATCGGGTTCAGTTTATCGAGCGGATATTGCAACTGGTGATGAGGGTAGTGAAATAGCCGTTTTCTTCTTTTATCCGTGGTAGAAAGAAAAAACAACCTGGGGTAGGTCAGTCACCGACGCCTTTACTTTAATTTTTTTTCACAGGCTGTTATTTTCTTTCTTAGTATTTTTTAATACTCACAATACTCACAATACTAAGAAAAAATGACTTTGACTGCCCCTGATTAATTTTTATAAGCCCACTCCCTGTAACCAGCTAATGATATTCTGAGTAGCCGCAGCGACTACCGACTTATGATCACCTGAAAGAGTCTGGTATGTACTGTCGGTATTATCAGGAACATGAGTGTTAAATAATGACGCATATCCATAAACTGTTGTCAGGTTATCACTGTCGCCACCAATCCAGTAGAGTGGCCCCTGATTTTCTGCTAATACATCATTAACAATGTCTGGATATTGTTCAAGATCGTGATACGAGAGGAATATGTTTGCGGTAGTATCGATATCCTGAGTCGTACCGTTGTTACGAGTCTGAAATGTTGCATAACTATCACCATTACCTGCTGCCACCATACTTTTTGCAGTAGTAACGCTGGCGGCTGATGTTTGCTGAATAGTATTTGATTTATGCAGGAAGTGACCGGGAGCAATGGTTATGGTTGCATCAACCTGGTTTACAGTTGTAGTTGCATTATAAATAAGGCTACCTGCACCACCCATACTATGGCCGATAAGGACAACGTTATTGCCGGCATTTTTTTCTGCCTGAACCACCGAACTGATATCATTCATTGCCTGACAAAGTGTGCCGTTCCAGTTGTTATTTGACGGATAACCGCCATTATGTCCCCAAGGCATATATAGCGATTTGATATTGTAACCTGCTGCTTGCAGGTCGGTGTAGAGTGGTAGAAGGTGAGCGCCATTTGGTGAGCCAGATTTACCATGAAGTACAATGGCAGTTGTTGTAGGTGTACCTGTGCCGGTGTAACTCACCGGGCTCGCAGAAGGAGTAAAGGCTGGTGCATCACTGCAGCTAAGTTCAAACGGAGTATTATTATTGTTGTTACTGCCGTCTTCACCACCTCCGCAGCCATTAATGATTGTCGCTAAAAATAAATAAAGTATCGGCCGGATATTCATATTCCCTCAATTTCATTATTAGTTTTAATTTAATGAAAAATAATTATACCAAAAGTAAGCTGATGATTTAAAAAATAACCGCTCCAGCACCTTTTAAAGATTTTTTTCGATTGTACTCTGCCCACCCAAATATCAAAGATTAAAAGTATCGTTAAACTGGGGGAGGTTCACTCTGACCCATGTTTTTTATAACTGACGACGCGAGGAAAATTTGTTTTTTTATAAAAAGATAAGCAACAAAAAAGCCCGAGAAAATCGGGCTTTTAAATAAACTAAAATTTACAATATGTAGAATCTCAATATATTCTATTGATGGAACTTCACCCAGCCACCCTTGGTGTAATCAATATGCTGAATATCATAGCGCATGATGATCTTGTGCCCGTATTCTCCGCTGGGTATGTTGCCGATATCAAATAGCGTTTCGCTACCCCGCCAGATTCTTGTTGGGAAACTGTCGGGACCACCTGCGCGAGTTACGTCCGGTGCTTCGTTGAGAATGTTCCAGACTGTTGGTAACTGTTCAAGTGTCGACCAGTGATAGAATACCTGACCTAGTTCTTCTCCCGAAGATTCAAGGTACTGTTGTTCTTTATATTGTTCCATCAGTTGTCCCTGGTAATTCTCCCAATACCCGATTACCGCGCTCGCATCATCCGCGGTAATGCAAACGAGAGGGAGAGAACCCTGGAACTCCCAGCCAACTTCAAAATATTCATACTGCATGCTGATCGATGAAGTGGCACCCAGAGTTTCGTTGCTATATTGCAAACCCGCATTATCACCCTGCGCATGCACGGTGACTTCAACAGCGCCTTTATTGGGTTCGCCCCAGTAACTGTATCGCTCGAAAGTATCAAATGAGCAATAACCCATGTTATTCACTTCCTGGCGATAAACGACCCGCGGAAAATCAGTTTCGACTGTAACACTGCCATCAACTTCGACTGCATCACCGGCATCATTAACATGGATAGAAAGGCTGATATCGTTATATTCCGTCCAGTAACTGGCACCGCTTTCTCGTGGTTGTGCAGAATAAACACCATAACCGGGCCAGCCGATATCCGAAGCCAGCACGATAGAATATTCGATCCGTCCCTGAATCACATTGCACTGTTCAACCAGCTGATGAAAAACTGTAAACAGGCTTTCTTTTATGTCTTCGGGTCCGAATATCGAAGCCTGCGCGGCCAGATTCATGATCTTTTCGAAATTGATACATTGTGGATTATTAATGTGTGGATTTGCCAGTGCGGTGATCACAGCTTCAATGGCATCGTATAATTCGCTGGTGCCCCTGACGACACCATTACCGTCCTGATGATTGTAATCGTCATAACCTAATGCCTGCAGGCGCGCGATGGTATTGACCAACAGAGTTTTTGCTTCCTCGCTGGGGTGAGCTTCTGCCCAGGTGATGGCAGCAATCAGTTCATTGGTGAGCGCATCCAGTAATGATTCTGGCATGCCGCCAGAGGTGTCACCACTTTCTCCCCATTCATTGAGTTCCTGTTGCGATTCTCTCTGAGCGGACCCGGGGTCATTTGGTGGCGAGGATGATGGTGGCGTGCTGCTTGCACCGCCATGCTGAGAAAAGTGCGATAACGTGCATTGAACATGTGTGTTATCTGATCGCGCACAACCTGCGGTTAGCTCTTCTTCCCAGATACCAGTATCCGGGTTAAACCAAAACAGTCGGGGTGTTGCACCCATGTCGCCGTTTTCCATAATGGATACGGTAGCGGTTTCGCTGCTGGCCAGTTGCAGGTCTTCACCGTTGGTATCCAGTGCCCGTATTTCAAACGGGTGGGTAATATAAAGTGGATCTGTGGTATCAAGTGCTGCCAGCGTGGTGTGTGTTTTCAGTGGGTCGAGCACGGTGGCCGAAAGGGTAACGTCACTGCTAAAAGCACTGGCGCCAAGGTTAATGCTCAACTCTGGCGCTGCCGGGTCACCCACGGTCAGGGTGACGGGAGTTGCCGTTGCCAGTTTCCAGTCCAGCAACGTATCAACGGGAGTCAGACGAGTAGAAAAAGCGGTTATGCCCTGGTAACTGCCGACGGGTTTAAGGTATTCCTCTGCATAACCCGGAGCACTGACACGATACCAACCAGCAGCCGTGGGTTGTGTATCAGCCATGACGATACCGTCAGAACCGGTTAATCCATTATTGCCTACTTTTGCACCTCTGATAGGCATGCCGTCAGCATCGGTAATAGATGCCATCACGCTCATATCAGTGATGAGCTTGGTAACTTCGTCAGGTTCGGTTGTGTTGGTGACTGGAGGTGGTGGTGGATTAGTAGCTGGTGGCTCATCTGTATCGCTGTCACCACCGCAGCCAGCAGAGAGCAAAATAACACCGAAGAGAAAAATAGAAAATGCTACACGGTAAAAACCGTCCATGAAAATAGATCTGATAGCCATCGTAATACCCTTCATCAAAAAAAAGTATCAACTTTAATGTCTGCCTATCCGCAAAACATATCAAGCGTTATAACCTCAAAACTTGATGGAAATCAAAGGACGCTGGTTGATATTTCTTTTAAAAAAATTGGGAGAAAAAAACGTAGATTGGTGTAGCGGAGCAGGAGGAGTTATACGTGGTTTGACTCCTGTTGGAGTGTAAACACTTTTAAAGTTTCATACCCGTAACATGTTAATAGTGCTCTATTTTTTTACACTTCTTTATTTATGTAAAAATAGCGTTTGCAAATAAGTAAATATTTCTGATTAAATTCAATAGCTTAATAGTGTCGTCCAAACATGGCGTAACAATTGCGTATCTTTTCTATCAAATGCACTGATAACAGGAACACAGAGATGATGAATAAAACGATTTCTATGTTTACAGGGATATTACTCTATTGTTCTATAGCTGCTAATGCTTCTGCAGCGTGGATAGACTGGTCGTCAACTACATCCGGTACAATGGACTATTATGGAAGTAGCGTGAATGTTTCATTGTCTGGGCCAGCATTGGATCTGGTTAATGGTGACTATTATTACAACAATGCTTACACTGGTGGAACATCGCCAACGGGTACTTATGCTGGATTAGCGCCATCTGATCTTATTCGGGTTAATAGTACCGGTACTTTCACCCTGACTTTTGATGCGCAGGTCGATGATCTTTACATGGCGCTTGTCAGTGTCGGGCAGCCAAGCAGAAATTTTGTGACGTACGACTTTAACAACTCGTTTGACGTTGTTTCTGCAGGTCCTAACTACTGGGGATACAATGGTTATACAACTACAGGAAACAGTCTCACCGGTCAGGAATTTAACGGCATACTATCGTTTGCTGGTAGTTATTCATCAATCTCATTTGATGTAGTAAATGCAGAAAACTGGCACGGCTTCAACTTCGGTACTGTTGATGTTCCAGAACCTGCAGCTTTATTGTTATTAGCTTCAGGTTTGCTGGGTATTTCATTGACTCGGAAAAGAAAGATCTAACAGCCTGTCTGCTGTTCCAGAAAATGTGAGTGGTTTCTGGTTACAACTGAAAAATTTCAAAAAAAAGCCTGACTTAAGTTGGGCTTTTTTTTGGAAACAAAATCAGAAATAGTGGAGTCAAATATACAGACAAGGTAGTTAGTGGGAGAGGAGTTTAAATGGAAATAAAAAATAACGCCCCGATAGTCAGTGGGGCTCAACTAGCGAATCAACACATCCTGGTTTGTTATGCTACCGGCTATGGATCAACACAGCAGGTTGCTGAATTTATTGGCAAGCTTCTGCAGGACAAGGGTGCGACTGTTGACGTTAAAAATATCCAGACAATAACGCAACTTGAAAACTATGACGCCGCATTTATCGGCAGCGCTATTCAATACGACACCTGGATGCCAGTCGCAAGAAGTCTCGTCAAAAACAACACAGCTTTATTTAAAAAAATACCCGTTGCTTATTTTTTCAATTGCATGACCCTGGCCAAACGCAACGAAAAAACACTCGCTCAGTCAAATAAGTACGCAACTTCAATTCGTTCAATAAATCCTGAAATTCAGCCTGTGAGTATCGGCCAGTTTGCAGGGGCAGTTAAATTAAGCGTGTTGCCGATTATATTGAAGTTACTGTTTTATTTCTTATTGAAGTTTGTAGGTGTGAAAGAAGGCGACTATCGAAACTGGGATGCGATAAAAGTTTGGACGAATGAAGTGGTTGAAAAAATGGCTTTAGTAAAACGGTAGTAATTTGTTGATAGATTAATTGTAAAAAAGTTTTTAATCAATGTTAAAAGGAGAATGACATGTCTGTTTATATGATTGCCAGTTACGATGTAACTAATCCAGAAAAATACGAACAATATATTTATGCGGCAGATCCAGTAATGGAAAAATATAATGGAGAGATACTGGTCGCCGATGATGAAGCAAAAAATCTCGAGGGAAAATCCTCAAGAACTAATGTGGTTATAAAATTTATTTCAGAAGCTGATGCGATGGGTTTTTATAACGATCCTGAGTACACATCTATTAAGCATTTAAGATTAGAGTCGACAGAAAATAATATTGTTACCCTTTCGAGGGAATTTTCTTTAGTGGAAGAATGAATTAGTTAAAGTGATCAACACGCAGTTTTTTTTGGAGTTGAAATGAAGATAAAGTGAAAAAGTGAGGTCATAACACAGTTGTTTCTAATATTAGTAAAAACTGTGTTCTGCCTCCACTTTTCCTTGTAAATAAGATTAT
>Ga0316205_10005809_pt1 | contig 10069 bp, 9 predicted proteins | sample 3monthpyrite_MG_FD_204941 | JGI IMG/M metagenome (GOLD analysis project Ga0316205, IMG submission 204941) | Microbial mat bacterial communities from mineral coupon in-situ incubated in ocean water Damariscotta River, Maine, United States -... | ecosystem: Environmental > Aquatic > Marine >...
TAATGAGTTGTACAAAAAAATGATAATAAGACTTAATAGTCCCACAGATATAAGAAGTTCAATTAGTGTAAATGAGCGACGCAACTTACAATCCCTCTAATGACATTTTATAAAGATAAGCACTCTGGTTTTTAAGTGAAAGTGTAATTTTACTTATTGTAATGATTAATGGATTTTCTTCTTGTTCTTCATCATCATAATATCCATACTCGTCATCTACTATCTCGTCATCTACTATCTCTTCATCATTTTCACTTAAATCTATAGTAGAAATAATCTCTTCTCTATATAGTGGATTATACTCTTTTAGCATTGTTATAACATCATCATTGTTAATGCTAGGGTATGTTTTTCTAAGAGTATCATAAAGGTATAGTTTGCTATTATGATCATTTTCTGTAGCGTGTGATATAAACATTGATGGTAAAAGTGTAATACGACTTTTTTTATGTAAAAAATCTAACATCTTAGTATTATTCCCACTTACCTGTAAAAGTGTTAATGCTACAACAGAGATAAGTGTAACAGAAACTAAGATTTCAACAAGTGTAAATCCTTTACGCATCTTTGAGTCCAACCCTAATAGCTTCATCAAGAGAGGTTTCGCCCTTAAGAAGTATCTGTTTGAGTTGTGATGGTATACTTTGCATCCCCTCTTCTAATGCTTTTGCTCTAAGTACATGATCATTTGTTGTCTCTTTGATTGCGCTCTTTATTCCATCGCTCATTAAAAACAGCTCACCTAGTGCTTCACGTCCGTGGTAGCCACTATATCCACACTTACTACAGCCCTTTGCTTTATATATTAGTGCATTTTTAGGTAATTCAAATGTATCTGCGTACTCTTCACCTAGTGTATCTTCTTCTTTACACTCTGTGCATAACTTTCTTACAAGTCTTTGAGCAAGAACTGCAATTACTGAAGAGCTTATTAGATATGGTGCTACTCCCATATCATCTAATCTTGCTATTGAGGCTGTTGCGTTATTTGTGTGAAGGGTTGATAGTACTAGGTGACCTGTAAGTGCTGCTTGAATTGCTATTGTCGCAGTCTCACTATCTCTAATCTCACCTATCATTACAACATCTGGATCTTGTCTTAGGATAGATCTAAGACCTGCGCTAAATGTTAGTCCAACTTTTGAGTTAACCTGTATTTGGTTAATATTATCTGCTTTATACTCTACTGGATCTTCTACTGTAATAATATTCTTCTCTTCGGTTGCTACCTCTTGTAAGAAAGCATGAAGGGTGGTTGACTTTCCACTTCCTGTAGGTCCTGTTACTAAGATTATTCCATGAGAGTATTGGAGTACATCTTGAAACTGTCTAGTCATATGTTCACTAAAACCTAAATCATTAAGGTGGGGAATATCTTCGCTTTGCATTAGTATACGCATAACAACACGTTCACCATAAAATGTAGGAAGAACTGAGACCCTAATATCTAGTGTTTTACCTGCAATCTTTACTTGTGTACGTCCATCTTGGGGAACTCTTTTCTCTGAGATGTCTAAGTTTGAGATAACTTTTATACGGCTTATGATTAGGTTCATAATCTTTTCATCTAAATCAACATGTTTAATTAGCACACCATCAATTCTATATCTTACTTCACCTTTAAACTCATGCATCTCAATATGAATATCACTAGCGCGTCTTTTTATTGCTTGGTAAAAGAGAGAGTTTACAAACTTAATAATTGGTGCTGACTCTTCTGAAGCTAAAATATCTGCTGAGTTTCTTAAAAATTCAGTTAAAGAGAGATCATCTTCATCTTCTATCTCGCCCATCTCATCAGTATTACTAATATTTGTCATCTCTTTATCTGTACGTACTTCTAAGAAGCGGTTATACAATCTATCGTAGCTCTCTTCATCTAGGAAAATTGTAGGATAGTTCTCTTCTAGTTTTGCTACATAGTTTGCTGATTTATCTAAGTAGCGTTCACTTTGAGCCACATGAACTTGTTCATCTATTTTTGTAAAGAGTGCATAGTTTTTTAGAGCAATATTTAAATCTATACTCTCTACATCTGCTGGTTCTAGGTGGGTATTATGCTGTGAGTTTATATTTAGCATTATTTCTCTTCTAGCTCTTTGATTTTAACTCTAACTGCATGTTTACTCTTATCTCCTGATTCTAAATACTCTTTTAGATTATCATTATATTTTCGCTGTATATCTTCTAGTTCATATAGTTGGTGTCTAAGTTCACTTAGATCTGAACTCTTTGATACAACGTAAGGTGTTAGCATTACAACTAGGTTAATTTTATCTTCACCATCTAGGTGGTGTTGAAATACTCGTCCTAGTATTGGAATATCCCCAAGAAGTGGAATAGAGCTTACACTCTTTGTATTTTTACCTTTTATTAGACCACCAACTATAACGCTCTCACCATTATTTACAAGTGCTACTGTTTTTATTTCACGTTTAGTTGTGGTAGGTTGACCTGTTCCTCCACCTGAGGCATCTAGTACATCTTCTGTTTTAACTGAAATATCAAGGGTTACTTTATTATCGTTTGAGATACGTGGTTTAATCTTAAGGGTAAGTCCAATATCTTCACGTTTGAAACTATTTTTTGTTTGTGAAGTGCTATCTGAACCAGTTACTGCACTTGTTAGTATTGATTGTGTTCGCCCTACATAGATTTCAGACTCTTTATTATCTATACAAAGAATTGATGGCTCACTTATAATATCAGCAGCACCTTGACTTTTAAGAAAATCAACTCCCGCACCAAGTGCTAAACCTTCTGTTAAATCTCCTATTCTAATAGCTGAAGAGAGTGCTTGAGAGATTGCAATTGTAGGACCACCTGTATTTAATCCTAGAGTAAAAAGACCATTTGAGTTTGCCATTCCACCCTCAACTCCATATTTAGCCCCAATAGTCGCTGCTTGATTTTCACTAATCTCTATTATTCTAGCTTTTACAAATACTTGCTGTTTCTCTTTATCTATCTCTTTAATTAAAAGTTTAATATATTCAAGTTCACTTGCAGCTCCAAGCATGATTAGTGCGTTATTATCTTCATCTGCTGTAATTGTTGGTTTATCGCTAGGTTTTGCATATCTTTTACGTCCTGCCACTCCATTTACGATGCCTGCCACTTTTTTAGCTTCTGAGTGTTTAAGTGCAACAACTTCAACAACTTGTTCAAGATCTTCATTTTTCTCTACATCCATTTTCAGGACAAGCTCTTCAATCTTTTTTATATTCTTTTTAAGTCCCACTACAATCAAGTTATTTGTATTTTTATTTGGAATTACTTCTACTTTTTCATTTGTAATCTTTTGGTTAAAGATTTTATTGTTAATACGGTTTAAATCATTGATGATTGTATTTACATCAACATATTTTAGTTGAATAAATTTCACCTCATAGGTTAAGTTCTCTTGAATTATATCTATCGCTTTTTTAAGTGTTTTAATATTTGATGGGAAGTCTGTTATTAAAAATGAGTTATTCTCTTTTATTGTAATTAGCTTAGCTGACTTTGAGATTAGGTGACGAATTTTAGATGCTACTATATCTACATTTTCTTTATCGATATGGATGTTCTGAGTAATCATCTGTTGGTTACGCAGGTAACCTTTTTGATTTGGTGAGTAGATAGGAAGGTTACTCTTAGATGCTTCACTAGTTCTAACTAGTTCAAAGAAGCTCCCTTTATCTATTAGTGTATATCCCTTTTGTTCTAGTACTGTGAGTAAAATATCGAATATATCATCTTTATAGACTGGTGTAGTTGAGAGAAACTCTACTTTACCGCGTATTTTTTGGTGAAAGAGTATATTTTTATTTAGGATATTAGATACTAGTTCAATAAAGTCTTGAACCTCTAGGTCACTAAAGTTGATATTTACTATCTCTTGCTCATTTATTACATATATCTTCTCTTTAGCATCTATTGTGCTTGTTAGTAATAGTGTTGTGAATAAAGTAATTAGAAAACTAGTTAGCAAGTTAAAGCGCGGTTTATCTGCGCGTGAGCTCTCCGCTGAGGAGAACTCAGCGTTAGCGTAGCTAAATGGGCTTTGCTCATTTGGCGTGTAATTAGTAAATCTCATATTCTAAATCCTTGGTTTGGTTATCTCTTTTAACAGTGATTTTTAACGATGTCATTGTTTTTACATCTTTATATATCTTAAATGCGCTTGCGTAGCTTTTCATGGGTTTATTATTTACAGATATTATGATGTCATCTTTTTTTAGACCCAATTTATCAAAGATAGTCCCTTGTTTAATGGATGTAACTTTAAAGCCATCTATCTTACCATTTTGTTTTACCTCTTTAATGCTAATGCTCTTCCAAATAGACTTAAAGTCTTTTGTATATTTATGAACTTCACTTTTTGAGACTGCTCGTATTACATCATCGCTATACTTTTGCGTCTTTGGTCTTGCTATTGGTTCTGCCATAAGTGCGCTGGACTTTTTCTTTTTAAACTCTAGTTTATATTTTTGTCCATTACGTTCAAATGTTGCTTTTTCATTTGTTAGCTCTTTTAGTGTGTAGCCATTATATTCACTTAGCATTTTAATGAATACGCTTCTTTTACCTTTAGTGTTATCTAGTGCTACAATAAAACCGCCGTTATGTGTTTTATAGATAGCTTTTAGTTCAAGTGAACTTAGGTTATATACAGGTTGATTAACTTTTACTACATCTTCACTTTTAACGACTACATCTACAACTCCAAAAGGTTTTGAGAAGCGGTAACTCTTATATGGCATTGTGTATGAGTTATCTACTGTTTGGCTTACTCCACTTCTATTTAGAAAATATATAGAGCCCAAACTTATTGCTTTTGCAATAGCTGCTAAGATGAGAAGTGTTACAGCTGTTTTACTATAACGGTTAATATCTAAGTTCATATACTAACACTCCTTTCTCATCTGGTTTAAATTTTCTAAGCAGTGTTGCATACTTTGTTTTCTCTTTTTTTGCTACACGCAGCTCTATATGAAGGAGTTTAGAAAATGGATTTATATAGCCACTAATTTTACCAATATCGCCTTTACCATCAATTGTGATATGTACAGGATTATAGATTGCGTATGTTATGTTTAGATAATCTATTTTTTTAGGAAGTATATCTGCTAGTGCGCTATTTAAGTATGCGTTTTTAAAGCTTAGTGAGTTATAAAGTAGTAGTGTAGATAGGCTTATATCTTCTATCTCTCCACCATATACTCCTCTATAGAAGAGTTTAGAGTTATCTAGTTCTAATGTAAATCCACTATTCTTTACTCTCTCATCGCTAAAGATTATTTTCTCTTTTTTTAGAAACTCCTCTAGTGTATAGTAGAGCTCTACTTTTGGTGAAAAGTATAGTAGCATCATTATAAATACAAAAATGTAAGCTAGTGCTAGTCCTAATTTTCTCATAGGATAACCTCTGCTTTAACTGTAATATTATTCTCATTCATACGCTCAAAGATAAAGCTATCTATTTTTAGGGTGCTATTAAACAGTTTACTACTTAGTGTATCGAACGCTTTTTTATCAATATTTTCTAGTTTGATACTCATTCTTGATTTTGAGATATCTTTTTGGGCGTTATATCTTTTTAGTATTGGGTGATTTAAGATAGAGTTTAGTGCTGTTTTATTTCTATTTGAACTTTTAAAAGCGCGTTTTAGTGAGGCTATCTCTTTAGCCTCTTTTAGGCTATTTTTATTATTTATCTCTACAGTTTGTAGTTTAGTCTGCATTGTACTATTTTTATATACTAGTAAAAGAAGCAAAAATAGTAGAACTCCTATTATGTAGAGAGGATTTATTTTAGTCATATAGTTATCTTTGCGCTTAGTCTGTTATCTTTTACTTTCATCGATTTAATATTCACCTCTTTTTGCCAATACTTTTTTATAGCTTCTGCTCGTTTTGGTTCGCTTAGGTTTACTTTTACGATGAATTTACTATTTTTAAGTTCCAAAGATAGAAGGTGTTCACCCTTTTTTAGTGGTGCGTTTAGTATAAACTCTGTTTTAGTTCTTAGATTTTCTTGATTGGACGCTATTTTTTTAAGGCTTTTTTTCATTGAGTTAAGTTCAAACGATGTTGTTGGTAATCTATATGTTTGGGCTATTTTTGCACTCTGTGTATATAGCTCTTTTAGTGAATTTTTATTTATCATAAACTCTGTTAGAAAAAGTCCTATAAAGGCTATTAGTGTAACTGCTATTATATTTATACTCTTTTCTGAAATTAGAAGGTTTGTATAGCGGTTTATATTAACTGCTTGGGGGCTTCTTTTATTTAATTTAAATGCTTCATTAATATCTTTTGTCTCATTGGTAAGAGAGAGTGGCATAGTTATTAGGATATTATCATGTTTTACAAGTGCGTTTTCTTCATCTATTTTTATTGCGCTACCTGTATTACTTAGTTCACTTTGTGCGAAGTAGATTGAGTGGATTGATGAATCATTTATTTTTAGGCTATCTAACTTTTTTGAGATTATTGTATCATCATATGCATATACCATCCAACTACTATTTTGCCAATCATCAGATTTACCAAAGTCACTTCTTTTTTTATAGGCTTTATAGCTGTAGTTTCCCTCGCTTAGTATTCCATCGAACAGGCTTGGCAGGAGGTTTTTTGCTTGGAACTCATATTTTACTGGTAGTTTTACATCTTGTATCCAGTAGAATGCTGGCGAAAGTACTATATCTACTTTCTCATTTTTATTTAACTCTATTTTCTCTGTTTTTTTATCTATATATACTGTTTTATACTCAGCTTGGCTCTTTAATCTCTCGCTTAGCTCTTCTATCTTCTCTTTTATGTTAAATCTATATTTCAAGTTCAATTGTGCCTCTTTTTAAAAATATGATTATATCTAATTTAAAATAAAGAAGTTTCAATTATAATACGTTTTAATAAAAGTTAGGGCTTCTCAAAATGTTAAAAGTTTTTCTACATCTGTTCATGTTAAATTCGTTAGTCTTCGCCATTGTTGATAATACTTTGGCGTATCCAAAAGATACTAAAAGTATTACTGCTAAAGATATAATTAACCAGGTCTACTTCGTTAATCATCATTATGCTGTGAAGGATTTTGCATTAGAAAAAGTGGGACGAGATGTAACACTCATAGTGCGAAAAGTGAATGGAAAACGCCCTGTTGTAAATAAGGTAATTGCCTACATAGATAATGAATGTAAAGATACAAAACTAGCTTCAAAAGATTTGTATGTTTTTACTTCTGGAAAATTAAAAGGTGTTAGCACACTAATTACTGAGTACAAAGACAAAAGTATTTCTGAAGAGTATAGAGTTTGGCTTCCAGCACTTAGGAGAATCAAAAAATTTGCAGAACCAAGACATGATGATGTTCTTGGAGAGATTGACTTTGCTTTAATCAGTGATGTTAAAATGAGAAAACCAGATGATGAAATTCATGAACTAATAGCAACTAAAAAGTTCAACCAAGAACTTCAAACAATGACGATAAAAAAAGAGCATTTAACAAAAGATACTAAAAAGATTCCAAGTGCGTCAAAAGAGTTTATGAATAGAGATGTTTTTGTTGTAAAAAGTACTGTTAAAGATGATGAATACTCATGGTACAACTACAGAGTAAGCTACATAGATACGAAAACATTTGTAGATTATAGAACAGAGTATTATAAAAAGGGAGAAAAAATAAAGGTTATTGATAGAGTCTGGGCAGCACTTCCAAATGTTGATGACTTAAGAGCACAACGTTGGGTAACATGGTTTTCAAAAGACCTTATTACTAAGAATGAGCAACTAACATATACGCCTGCATGTGTTGTTAAATTTAATCAAAATTACCCAGATAAACTATGGAGTACTAAAAGTTTAAAGAAGTTTAAAAAGTAGCAAGAGCTAGAGGAAAATTCCTCCAGCAAATTAATTTGCAACTTTTTTGTATATACCTTTAGCTGCACCAGCCATTACAACTAACGGAGTACTAGTAACCGCAGCACCTGCACCAGCAATTTCACCCATATAACCAGCTAAGTCAGTAATAAGATCATTCATACGACCCTCACCGCCGAAACCTTCTACAATCTCTTTAGCTCTAACTGAACCTTTTGCACGTGCAACATCAAGTTGTTGCGACAAAGTTGTAAGAGCACTAACAATCTGTTCAGATGTTGCATCAAATTGATCTTTTTGAATATTATCAATCTCTAGAGCTTTTTGAACTAAATATGCTCTTTCTGTTTCATCTGCTTTAAGTTTTAAAGATTCAATTGTCTCTTTAACTTGTTTTACAGGAGCTACCTTTTTTGGAGCTGGCTTCTTAGCAACTGTTTTTGGAGCTTCTGCTTTAGTTTCAGTTTTTGTTACTGGTTTAGCAGGAGCAACCTTTGCTGCTTCCTCTTTTTTAATTGTCTGAGCTTTTACTGGCTCTTTTTTTGGCTCGACTTTTTTAGGAGTAACTGTTTTTGCTACTTCAACTTTTGGGGCTGGCTTTTTTGTTTCAACATTTTTTGTTTCTACTTTTTTAGTCTCTGTTGTTTTAGCCGTAACTGTTTCTTTAACTGTCTCTTTAGGAGTTGTTTGTTTAACTTCTGCCATGATTTGTATTCCTTAAAATAATTTATAAATTAATATGGTTTGACCTTTTCATTTTAAAACAATTAACTTTAATTATAACTTTAATTGTGTATTATGTTGAAAATTTAGATACTACAAGCATATATTATGATTGAAAAGATAAAATTAAAAGTTAAAAATATTTTTAATACTAAAAATATAAACCTACCTACTACTCTTCAATCATCTTTAAAAGAGCGTGCTGTATACAAAAGTTTAATGGATTATGTTTGGAGTGGGAAAGAGACATTTTATGTTCCTACTACAATTGAAACTTCAACAAAAAAAAGTGTCTTTGAAGAGTATTTAGAACATGTTAAACAGAGTAACCTATCAAAAAAAGAGTTGATGGGTGATGACAAAAACATTGAAGAACCTGCAGAGAACTCTCTACTTCAACAAAATAAGATATTAGGTTTTTCGATTGCATTTCTAGTTATCCTTCTTGTAATTAAGCTCCTCTACATTTTAACTGAGACAATTTACAATTCAATTGTACTTGATGGAATTGCATCATCTAGTTTAACAATAGAACAACTTAACAACATAGAAAGGCTTGGACATATTGTCTCATCAGTTGGTTTCATAATATTAATCTTACCAATACTATACAAGTTATCATACTACTTCACCCTTAAAGATATTAAAGGTGGAATGTTGCGCCTAATTTTTATGTTAATTCTTGCATTTTTTCTATTTTTAATTACATTTAGAGTTTTTGAAGTTATTATGGATACTCTTGTTGAACGTGCATCTAAGCAGAGGTATAACGCCTATTATGTGACAATGCTAAAGCAGGGAATCTTAAATGATGTCATAAGTTATTCAACTTTAATTGATCCTAAAAGTGATGTAGAAGAAAAGCCAATAAATCAAAAGTTTACTATTGAAGACAAAGTAATTTTATTAAATCTATATCTACTTCTTTTCTCAGAAGAGAATGTTGTAGATAAAATGATAGACAAAGGTGTAGAGAACATCTACCGATTACGTCTTGGTGAATACATAAAAAAAGATTATCCTACTCAAGAAGAGAATGTATTAAGAGTGGCAAATAGAGTGCGCTATTTTTGGAAAAAGTATAATGAATTAAAGATAGAAGCCAATAAAAAAATAACTGATTCAAAAAGTGAAAAAGCTATTTTAAAATCGTATCAAAACTTTATGGAAACGCTCAATAATGACTATATTAAATATCAACTAGAACAAGAGAGAATAGCTCATAAAATAAGTTTTTCTCTACAAGGTAAAAGTAATAAAAGTTCAAGAACAATAAAAGAGGAGTGGCTAAATAGCGTTGGTGATATTAGTATGCACCTAGATACTTTTGAAGAGTATTTAACTGACTATAAAATTAAAAAAAGAATTATTAGTAAAGCTCAAAATAGTATTGGTATTAGCCTTGGTTATGAATTTGATTATTCATTAGAATCATTTACAAATTACTACTTAAATTCATACGATAACATAGCAAAAGCAA
>Ga0316205_10005810_pt1 | contig 10068 bp, 20 predicted proteins | sample 3monthpyrite_MG_FD_204941 | JGI IMG/M metagenome (GOLD analysis project Ga0316205, IMG submission 204941) | Microbial mat bacterial communities from mineral coupon in-situ incubated in ocean water Damariscotta River, Maine, United States -... | ecosystem: Environmental > Aquatic > Marine >...
AGCAAGAAAGAAAAAATGACTATTGAAGAGATAGAAGAAAATCATGGTCTTCCTTGTCAGGTAAAGATGCCTTATGGTTCAGATGGAAGAATATCTGGATATTTGATAAGAGATATTCTTAGAAAGCATAAAACAAGAGAAGACTGGTACATTCAGTCGAATCCGAAAAGACCACAAGACGGGGAATTCGTCATGTGTTGTGGCGATAAAAAACATAACAAATGCGAATTTGTCAAAAACATATAAGGGACATATAATGCTAAGAGATGATGTGATGAGAGAAACGTTGTGCCATGTTAGAAAGGTTGGCAATCTGATGCTTGATGTTGTTCAGCAGCTTCAGAGACGAGCAATGGAACATGATGATAGTAAATTCGGATTACTGGAATACGACATATTTGCTGAATCTACTCCAAAGCTCAAGAGTCTAACTTATGGGTCAGATGAATACAAAAAGGCGCTAGAAGGATTAGGCGTTGCTCTTGAACATCATTATGCTCATAACAGGCACCATCCTGAATTCCACGAGAATGGAATCAAAGATATGAACCTCCTAGACCTGATTGAGATGCTGGCTGATTGGAAAGCGGCAACGGAACGTCATGAAGATGGAAATTTAGCCATATCTATAGTCCAAAACGCTACCAGATTCGGGTATGGAGAAGATATCATGTTACTGCTCGCTAGAACCGCAATTGACATGGAGTGGATAACTGAAGAGGGTTTCAAAGAAGCATTAGCAGCAAGGGGTGGATAATGAGTTGTCAAAAATGTAAATCCGAACGGGTTCTTTCTTTATCCGCGAAATGCAGCGACATGTGCGGATACAACCTTGGCGACAAAAGTGATCATGGCTATGCTCCATATGTCAATGGTATTTGTGGTGGAGACTATATAGAGTTTGATACCTGTTTAGACTGTGGTCAGATCCAAGGAACCTTCCCTGCGAGTAAAATTGATGATCTTGAGTGAAAGTTTGGGAATTTTCATTTATTTTGACGATTAAAGAGGAAATCAGTTGCCTAGTGTGGTATACTTGGTTTACGGAGAATAATTCTATGTTCATGCAGCAATCACAAAGTCAGTCCTCACAAAGCTCTAAGAGCTTCGGCTGTCTTTGCGTATTCGCTTTCTGAACCTATTGTTCAACTAAAGCATCAGCAAGGCTCAGTCGCAAGACTGGGCCTTTTTTCTTATGTAGATTTCTTTGACAAGTAAATAGTTTGGCAGACATGACAGGGGTGTAGCACAATTGGTAGTTGCATTTGGTTTTGATCCAAAAGGTTGAGGGTTCGAGTCCCTTCGCCCCTTTTAGAATAGTTGACAGGGCCGTGATGTAATGGCAGCATATCAGACTTTGAATCTGATCGTGAGAGTTCGAACCTCTCCGGCCCTATTTTTGGAAAGTAATCCTTGATGGTGAGAGGCGCTGATTGCTAATCAGTTGGAATTTGAAAAATAGTTTGGGGATCGTTACCCCTGCTTTCCGTTTGTGTGAATAGATGAATAAAATACCATATTATCTCGATAGTATTAGGGGATAATCCCAAGATAACAGGAAGGGTATAGAAATGGTAGTAGAGCTATTTATCGGATTTATAATAGGCGTATTCGTAACTGGAATTTCCGCTTACAGAGTACACAATGAAGCATGTAAATGTCTGGAAGGGATTCGGCAGGATGAGAATGCTGTTTCGAAAACAGTTGAGTGTAAAAGCTTTGCGGGTTCGAGTCCCGCTCCTTCCGTTACAAATATAGAAGAAATTAGCAACAGGCTCAAAGAACCTATCGTGGATGAGCCAATATCAAAAAAGGTAGAGAAAATGTCAGAACCAACACCTAAAGAATTTGAAATATACAGAGACGCAGCCAGGGAATTTCGCTGGAGGCTAAAAGCTAATAATGGTAAAATTATAGCAACATCCAATGATGGCTATCACAATAAAGCCGATGCAGAGCATTCTATAATGCTTGTAAAGAATGCTTCTAGCGAAACCACCATTCAAGACTTGACATAAACAGAAAGACTATTATATGGGTAAGATTGTATTCGTTAGTTGGGCAGAAGAGAAGTCAATGCTCAGATCCGCAAAAGCTTTATACTTTCTCGAAAAAGGTCATGATGTTGATTACATATTCGGAGTAGAAACAGAAGAAGAATGGATGAGCCTTCTTAGTGGATATGATCATATAATGTGCTACAACGGTTCCAGAATTGAATCGCTACCATACAAGCATGCTTCTGAAAACCTTGGAATACCAATGTCTTATTATGAGAATGGAATACTACCAGCGAGAGCAAATCAATTTGTTGATAGGAAAGGCGTTCTTGGACATTCTAGCTTTTGCCAAAATATTAGCTGGGTCGGTCAAAAAGAAATGGACGAACTCGTTGAATGGAAAGACTGGTATCTAAAGGAACTTGGAATATCAGAAGAAGAGTCTGTTTGGTCTGGTGGAGATTACATTTTTTGTCCAATGCAATGTCATTGGGATGCAAATTTTTGCGTACTAAATGGATGGTCTCCGTTTACTGGTAAGAATGCTATGACAGACTTCATGAATGAAATACAGGATAAGAATCCAAATGAAAAAATAATATTCAGATGCCATCCAGCAGACATGAAGGCGTTCGAGGATTACAAAGAGCTTGTAAGAGATGGGAATGAAATTTTGCCTAGTAATTGGGCAAATAAAGTAAGTCAACATGAACCAGAGCTGATAAGGCTCATGCTTCGGTCGAATAAGGTCATTGGAGTAAATACTACATGCCTTTTACAGTCTTGCCTATTGCAGGTGCCTACAGAAGCGTTAGGATGGGGATATGTAAAGTCTGCTGGAGAATCTCTGGAAAACAGACTAAAAATGGTGGCAGCAGTAAGAAGTAGAAGTTTCCATTGGCAAGATAAAGAGCGTGCGTTTCGAATAATGGATGAAGTACATAAACCAGGCGAGGTATTTTGGAAATGAGCGATTTAGTAAACAGACTACGAGGCATATACACTATGCCTATCAATGATGGCGGCGGACCCATAGACGGAAAAGACACATTCTCAAGAACATTTGAGACTGCTCCGATTCAACATGAAGCTGCGAATAGGATTGAAGAGCTTGAAAAAGAGCTTGCTGAAATAAAAGCTGGAAAGTAATCCCGAACGGAGACGGGCACCGATTGGAACTCGGTTGGAGTGTAAAAAGCTTGCGGTTCAACCCCGCTGCTTTCCGTTAGAAAAGAGAAAACTTTGAAAGGAATAAACTAATGAGTATTGAAAAAGGTAACGTAGTAATATTAAAAAGCGGTGGTCCGCTTATGACTGTAATGAGCGTAGATCCTGGATCTGATGATGAAGCCGTCATAGCTTGTTCTTGGTTTTCTTCTACCATAGATGGAAAAAGTAACGAATCCGATATGCATAGAGGCAAATTTTGCAAAGAATCAATTGTGGTTATGCAAAAATGAAATATTACACAGGCATAGGGTCAAGAGAAACCCCTCAAGAAGTTCTTGATACGATGAAGCGTCTCGGGCACTCTATGGGAATGTCTGGATATTGTTTGAGGTCAGGAAATGCTCAAGGCGCAGACTCATACTTTTATGAAGGCCATCAAATGTCTTCGTCAGACTATGAGATATTCTTGCCTTGGAAAAAGTTTGGAGAAACACAAAATGATATATTTATACCTTTAGATGATATTGATAATAGTCTAGTACAAAAAGCTGTCGATATAGTATCTGTAATTCATCCTGCTTGGAGTAGATGCTCTCAAGCGGCTAAGAAGATGCATGCTAGAAATGCTTTTCAGGTATTAGGACCTGACTTGGAGACCCTAAGCGAAGTAGTAATATGTTGGACCAAGGGCGGGAGACCTGTCGGAGGAACAGCAACAGCGATTAGAATCGCAAACGAACATGAGATTCCAGTTTGGAATCTTGGTAAATAATATTGGATGGGCTGACGATGGAGTGTCGGATTGCCTTGAAAGCAGTTATGGTGTCACAGCCTTGCAGGTTCGAGTCCTGTCCCATCCGTTTACAATAAATTTTAGTCTAGTGGAGGCCAGCTAACCATAGGAAGGCCTTGCTGCACACGAAGCGTATTGATTTGATCTTTATGAAAACCGACTATCTTCCAGTGCTTACTAAGCTGACTATCCTGAGTAGAATCTGAACCGTTGCTCTCGTTCATAGTATTTATAGTCTGCTGCATAAGAGCAATCTTAGTCTGTTGGGAGTTTACTGTCACCAGCATCCAACTAATGAGTCCGCTTAGAATAAGAATAATGAGGCCAAGTAAGCCTTGTATGATTTGATTTGCGTTTCCGAAGTTCTCTGGCATGATATCTCCCCCAATAAGTAGTTATTTCTTATTATTGCCGGAAAAATAAAAAACCTTTGAAGGATAAAGATTATGATAAATGAAAATGGACAGAAAGTATATTTTTATCAAATTTGCGACTATGAAGAATCATTCTGGGTTTATTCTATCCATCAATATAGTAAAGAACAATTTAAGGCTATGGTCGAGCCGATTCACGAAAAATTTAGAAACGATGTGGATGAACATCAAAAAAAGAGCATATTACTATATAATGGCATGAAGAATGGTGATATTACGGAAGAGCAATATGAGCAAGAGATTGATTACATAGACGATAATGAAAGTCCTTATTGCAATAAAGAGAATAGCCTTCGTAAAATACTGGTAGAAAAATACGAAATGCATATACTAGAACATGAAGCAGAATCATTTTGTTCATCTAGCGCATGGTAATTCAGGTGAATATATTTCTCTTTAGATCCGAATGATATTGTTATCAAGTGAACTGCTTTGCTGATACAATGTGTTTGTCAAAGGAGACACTCAAAATGGGAATTAGACAATTAGCCATAACAGGTTGTGCCGTATTTACTGGAATAGGGCTTCTTTATAGAAAACTCGATAGGGATTCGCAAAAATATGAAGCTCGACTAGAAAAGACTTTGAGAGAGGGTCTTTTCAAAAATGGCCTTCATGACCCAAAGAAACTTAGAGACAAACATCCAGATGCTTTAGCTTTTGACGAGCATGGCAATCCTCTCAGTGCAGGTCAAATCGCTAAAAGGGCGATAAAGAGTAGCGTAGGAGACCCTGCCAAAAATATACTCAATAGTATAAAAGACGGCGAGCAGGAAATAAATCAAGAGGAATAATATGAAAGTCAAAAGATACACGATAAAAGTTGATAATGATCACTATTGGCTCAAAGCTGAAGAGCCAGGTCTTAGAAGAAAAGCCTATTTATATTTTGATAGAAAAGAAGATGTAATAGAGCATTTAGCATTTCTCGTAGAAGAAGGTCTTGATGCGGAGTCAGCAGAAATAATTTCTGTAACCATTGATGAAACTATCTAAAGAAGTAAACAGCTTCCTAGAGTTCGTAAAGAATGAATGTAAAGAGTACAATGTTACTCTCAGGTTATCTAAAACAAAAAGAGTTCGTTCCGGCGGATATGTTTCTGGATATTTTAGCGAGAGCGATTTAGTAATAGCGGTAGCTATGAAAAGCGATGAATGGCTTAGCACTCTTGTTCACGAGTTTTGCCATATGAGACAGTGGAAAGAAGACTCAGAGTTTTGGATCAATTCAGAAATAGATGATGGAACTGACGCTTGGGATATTATGGAATCTCATCTTCGCGGAGAAAAAGTATCTCAATCTCATATCAATCAAGCATACAAGATAATTATTGCATGCGAGAGAGATTGCGATATGAGAGCCGTAAAGATGATGAAGAAATTCAATCTTCCCATAGACATAAAAAACTATATCAAACAAGCGAACGCATACCACTACTTCTACCATTGCGTAAGAGATACAGGCAAGTGGTATGGAAAAGTACCTGTCTATTGCAATAAGAAAGTATTGGACCTGTGTCCAGATAATTTCAGATCAGATACAATTAAAAAAATACCGCAGAACATCCATGATGCCATATGCGAACATATAAATGGTAGACACGGAATGAAACTATAGGAGAACTATTATGGCAAACAACACAGATACAGAACGGTTTCTACAGAGGCGAGAAGAAAGAATAGCTCATGCAGAAAAGATTGCTAAAATTGCAGAAACGATAACTGATGAGCAAGCTGAAGATATGGTTTCAGAACAGGAGCTATGTCAAAAATTGCCTGTATTCATAAGAACAAAAGACGGAAAAAGAGCTGATGTAGATAGACTAATGAGTTTAGCAAAACTTATAAGAAAGAACATGGCAGCAGAAATAATATTAGCCAAAGGCTGATACTTCGGGGAGTTAGCTCAGTTGGTTCAGAGCATCGGACTTTTAATCCGGCGGTCAAGGGTTCGAGTCCCTTACTCCCTATTTTAGATAAAATATTCCTATCTTGATAAGAGGGGATTATTGTTTTTCTAGGTATTCCCTATAAAAGGGACCATTAATGAAAATCCATACAAATCGCTCTAAGATACTAGATATAATAGTTGATGACGGTCCACTTGCTATAGTCCTAGCAAGACACGACGGCACAATCGCCTATTGCAATGACAAATTCTCTTTTATGCTTGGGTACGAAAACTCAGAACTAATAGATATGTGCTTCCAGGATATAACCCATGAAGACGACCTTTTTATAGACATTGACCTCTACGCAAGCCTCAATAATAGAGAAATTGATAATTATTCTCTAGAAAAGCGATATATTCATAAAGACGGACAGACTATCTGGACGAAACTAACTATATCTGTTTGCGGGAATGTGGGAGCAGACCAGTATTCAGTAATGATGATATATGACATAACTGAGCAAAAAGAAAAGATTAGTTCAGTAATAGATGAAATACAGGATAAGCTCGAAAGGCTTGACCGAAGCAATAAAGAAGGTTCTAGCGATGGCATGGACATTTGATATAAGCGACGAGACATATAAAATGGGAGATACTCTGTGTGGATGTGGAGTATTCTTAGAAGATACGAATTGGGTAGCCAACATCGTTTATTACAACAACATCTACAATATTGGTCCATTTCAGGACAGGCACTCTGCGCTCTTGGCAGCAGAGGATAAGCTTCACCGGATAAAACAAGAATATTCTTGACAGATCCAACTTTTCCCTATACAATAACACCATTGTCCTAGTAGCTCAGTCGGATAGAGCAATTCTTTCCTAAAGAATAGGTCGCAGGTTCGATCCCTGCCTAGGATGTTTACACATTTTTAACGGAGATATATATGAGACCAGATATGAAGAAAAAGGTCAGAGAATGTGTGGGTACAAACAAATGGAAAACGAATGTTGCTACCAGAAGCACGAGAACTAAGACTCGTTGCGCTTCTTTGGATGAACTCGAAAACATGCCCACAAAATCCAGCTTGAGAAAACCACACATCATGAAGTGGTCAGATACATACAATCAAAGAAACACGAACCCATTCTTCCGCTATCTCAATAAACAGGCAGGCAGAAAATGGGATGATGTATATTCAGACATTTCAAAGGATGATCACAATTCCAGGTTGACAGAACTCATCGACTGGCTCGTAGAAAAAGATGTCGTCATACACGATGGAGTCGCCTGCTACGGAAATGATAGCGGATGGAGAAGATGGAGGAATGTAGAAATAACTAGCTCCAGGAATGGTAGCTACAAAGATATGTACATTGATCCACGAGACGGAATACTTAAATTAGCGCCTACTCTTCCAAGTAGGCCCAAAAGGGATGATGGATGGACTCGTGTTATTCATCATGAAAAAGATGAACTTATCCAATACCATTACATAGATGATGTGTGGTATGAGATAAAATTCCGCTATCTTGATGATGGCGATGTTCTAAAGATTGATGGCGACGGAAAGGGAATACATTACTGGAGACAAAAATCTGTAACTCATGATTTCCTTTTCAAATCAAAGCATGTACACTTGTGCGCCATATACAAAGCCTACGGAGATCATCTTCTCCCAATCAACAAAAGACAATTGAATAGCAAAGACATCAAAAGAATCTTTGACTAATCAATAAATTGTCAATTGATTTAGTCTTCTGTAACTTCTTCAACTTCCGCATCTTCAATGGTGCGGAAGTTTATTTGATCTGGTATCATTATATCTGGTTCGCTGTCTTGATTTAGTAAAGACCTGTATGTCAATCCTAGTGGGTCGATTTCTTTGCTCGAATCAAATTCAGCAGTTGTATGGTTGTAAGATGCTCTAATGGCAACGTTTGCTCCGAATGAGATCAGGATACCTAAAGCCAAGCCAATGATTCCGCCGATAAAGCCAGGTGTAAGTTTCAATTTGCGCATTTTATTTTTCTCCATTTTGATATAAATATGCAACTTTCAGGACTAGTATTGACCTATCGGATCGATAAATCCTTGCGAGTATTAGAAAAAGTTCAAATAAACCAAAAAAGGTAAAATTCACAAATGACACACGAACACAAAAGACTTAGAAGAGCGGTTGAAAAGGGAGACGAATGGACATGCGCCACTCGTGTAATCATGATGCCAAAGGATGCCAATATGTACGGGATTATCTTTGGAGGAGTCGTACTGAGCCATATTGACCTTTCTGCCTTAGTTGAAGCTCGATATCATGGTTTGCATAAATGGGTGACAGCGAGTATGGAGAAAGTTGACTTCCTGAGACCAATCAGAATAGGCGATATTGTTAGTTTCTATACTAAGACTGTAAAAACAGGCACAAAAAGCGTCACAGTTGAAGTTTGCGTAGAAGTAAGCCGATATGACACTAATGAGATAGAAGAGGTCACAACAGCGGATTTGACTATGGTTTCAGTCAATAACGATGGCGTACCAATTCCTTTCGATTCTCCATCTACTTTGAACTGGTGAAACAGTTTTATGGTATGATGGAATCTTCTTTGGGCGATGGTGTAATCAGGTAGCACTTGAGTTTTTGATACTTACAGTCTGGGTTCGAATCCCAGTCGCCTAATTTATGAGTAAGAAAAACGTAAAACCGAAAAAAGATATTAACTGGGAAGTAATTGTACCCTGGATAGTCGTTCTTGTTATTGTTTCAATAATTGGTACAGGTATATTCACATATGCCTCTGGCTCTGATGAAAGAGCAGCGATTGCTCAGGTAAAATATGACCTATCAAGAAATCAAAATGTTCAACTCATAATCCACCAGCCAAACATGATGGAAATACACTATGAGTATATAGAGACCGTCCATAATGGAAGGACTTACTCTGAAAAAGAGAGAAGATTTCTCATAAATGCTAAGTACATAGTCAACATATCCTACAACTACGACAATCTTTTTATAAAATCCAATGTAAATCAAAGAAACTATACTTTTAGGAATATATCCTACAAAGAATGGAACGAAGCATTTTTGCAGCTAGAAGATTCCAGGCCAATTGATGAAATCTTGGAAGAGGGAGAAGACTGATGTCTGTCAAAAGAGTTCGTTCTAAAAGAAAGCCACTATCCGAAGATATGAAGATAGGAATAACAATAGCAATAGTATCTATTATTGTTCTATCTTTTGCCCTCCCTTTAGGTATAGCAAAAAGTAGAAAAAGTACATATATAGATGTAAATAGAGAAACAACTCTAAACATATTTCCTCCCAACACTATTGAAGCTGTTTTATCTAAAGTCGTAAATGAGAATGGTAAAATTCTTGTTGAAGAAGAAAGAATTCTTATCAACACAGAGAAGGTACGGAGTGTGAAATTTGACGGGACGACTTTGGAGATAACCCATAACATAATGGGAGATAAATACGATCTTCCAAATGTTGAATACTCTGAATGGCAAGAAGTCATGGGACAACTCGAAGAATGAAAAAAGTAACTGTATATACAGATGGCGCATGCTCAGTCAATCCAGGGCCTGGTGGCTGGGCCTATATCGTTGATGACGACGGAACAAGATTTGAGGCTTGCGGCCATGAACCAGATACTACAAATAATCAAATGGAACTTATGGCACTCATACAGGCACTGTCTTCATTAGATGAGCCTTGCGAAGTCGATATATACTCTGATTCCAAATATGTTCTTCAAGGTCTAGAAAAATGGATG
>Ga0316205_10005811_pt1 | contig 10067 bp, 10 predicted proteins | sample 3monthpyrite_MG_FD_204941 | JGI IMG/M metagenome (GOLD analysis project Ga0316205, IMG submission 204941) | Microbial mat bacterial communities from mineral coupon in-situ incubated in ocean water Damariscotta River, Maine, United States -... | ecosystem: Environmental > Aquatic > Marine >...
ACCATTAATTACATTCTCAAGTTTAAAATAAGGCTTGAGTTGTTCATCATCAAGACTGAATAATTTTTGCTTGAGCTTTTCTGAATAATAGGCACTATCCCATTTCTCAAGTCTATCAATTCCATCTAGTTCCTTTGCGAAATTCTCCAGTGTCTTGAATTCTCTCTCCGCTGCTGGTTTGGCTTTGTTAAGTAAATTATAAAGGAATTCCTGTACTTTTTCAGGCGTTTCAGCCATGCGTTCTTCCAGAACAAAGTGTGCATGGGACTTATAGCCCAGTAAATTCGCTCTTTGATGCCTTAGATTCGCCAGTCTTAGAACAATGTCCTGGTTATCATTCTCATTATTTTTGAATCCTCTAGCGCCAAAAGCCACTGACAATTCTTTGCGGAGATCACGATTGCTGGCATAGGTCATGAAAGGGAGGTAACTTGGATAATCCAAGGTAATGATCCAGCCGACTTTGCTAATATCTTTCGCCAAGGATCGAGCAGCTTCCTTGGCACCATCCGGCAAGCCAGAAAGGTCTTTTTCATCCTTTATATGTAACTGATACGCATTGGTTTCTGTCAATATGTTTTCACCAAACTTTAATTGTAGTTGTGCCAGTTTTTTATCAATCTCCCTCAACTGTTGTTTATTATCATCTGGAAGATTTGCGCCATTGCGTGAGAAACTTTTATATTTTTTATCCAGTAGTGTGGCTTGCTCTTTGGTGAGATTCAAGTTGTCCTTTTGATCATAAACAATTTTAACTCTCTCAAACAACGCCTTGTTCAAGGTGATGTCATTGCCAAATTCTGCCAGTAGAGGAGATATCTCCTGTGCAATTTTTTGTATTTCGTCGTTGGTCTCCGCTGAATTCAAGTTAAAAAAAATGCTGGTGACCCTATCAAGTTGTTCTCCAGAAAAATCCAAGGCCTCAATAGTATTCTTGAAGGTGGGTTCATCGGAATTCTCCACAATGGCGTCGATTTCATGGCGTGCAATGATAATTGCTTCTTGAATTGCCGGTAAGAAATGAGAGATTTCTATTTTGGAAAAAGGTGCAGTATTGAATTTTTGGAGTAATGGATTCATCTATTTGTTTTTAGGGATGCATTTCATCGAAAAACATGCGTTTCATCAATCGTTATTGCATTTAATCTATAAAGTAATATACGATTTCGTTCAATGTTTACTATGCAGGCATAGTATTTGCGTAATTTGTAATAAAAGTCAAAGTTATGAAAACAGTTTTCAAACTAATCTATGTTTTAGGATTTATGTCCTTTGCCCAACCATGCGATCTTGGATATGAGTTAAATGGGACGAATGATTACATCACAATCCCAAATACAACAAATATCAATACAAATAATACAGCGGTTGCAAATCGTACCATTGAAACCTGCTTTAAAGTGGTTGATGTAACTCCATGACAGGTGATTTATGAAGAAAGCGCAAAGGTTAACGCAATACTAATTTATGTAGAAGGCGAACGATTGTATAGCGGCGGTCTTAAAAGTAATGGAAGCTCATCCAAATTTTTTAGATTTGCCAGCGATGCCATTTCTGATGATACTTGGTATCATGTGGCATTTGTTGTAGGCACTAAAGGCGGTACAACTACTTTTTTTTGGTACTTGGATGGTGTATTACAAGATAGCCAAACAGCGTTCACTATTCCGAAATATACTGGAGATGTAAATTTAGGCAAGAATGGTGGGAATATGAGATATCCTAATTGTGGAACTTGGTCTGCGAGTTCACAAACAGGCTCTAGTAGTGAACACTATACAAATAGTATGTCTTCAGGAAGTTCGACAGCTTATTATTTTTACGGGAACATTTGGGGATTTAGAATTTGGAATTCTGCCAGGACATCTACACAGATAAATGATAATATGGATAGCGAATTGTCACCCGGAACTAATTTGGTGGCATATTTGGATGATACTTTAGAAAATATTCAAACCGATTTAAGACAAAGTGATTATACCTTCAGTCTAAGTTCACCTACAGAAGACAATAACAGATTTATATTGAGATATAATTATAGTGAAGTACTAGGTATTGAAGATGTGACTCTAGAGTCAGGAAATTTAAAGTCTTTCTTCGAAAGTAATACACTTGTTTCCATTGCAGAAAGCAGTGATTTGCCAACAAGAATCGATCTTTACGATATTACTGGCAAGAAAATCATCACTTCACCATATTAGGAAAGAATGAATATACATGTTTTAACCTCCGGTCTTTACTTAGTGAATTATACCTTTGATGGAGCCAGATTCTTGACCAAAAAAGCATTGAAAAAATAATATATCCAAAAATAAAAATTATAGAAGCCGTAAGTAATTAGGGCTTTTTTGTCTAAATTTGAGTTCAATTCTCATATCATGAAAGCGTTATTCCTACTATTGCTTTTACACGTATCGCTTTTTACGATTGCTCAAACAACTACTTGGGATGGTGTCATGTGGTCCAATGGAGTACCGAACATCGCTACTGATGTTATAATCACAGGGATTTACGATACGTCCTTTAATGAAGGGTTTACAGCTAAGAACTTAAGTGTTATGGCCACTGGAACTGTTATCATCACAAACGATAAAACAATCACTGTCAAAACCAACATCGATAATCTCGGTAATTTCACTATTGAAGATAAAGGGTCCTTGATAATGATCGATGATGTAGGAACGGTTTTCGGTAATTATATTGTAAAAAGGAATACACCGACATATGCGCAAGTTGGTTCTACCTCATTTTTTTCCTCTCCGATGATCGAAGCAGATTCTAATATCACATCAATATTCAATCCAGACGATACAATTTTTTATTGGGACACCAGCGTAAGTCCAACCTATTGGGTTTTCATTCCGCACGAAGAACCTCCTGGCGTGAGTAATAAACTAGGATTGGGTAAAGGATATGCTGTTAGGGCAGACATGACGACAGGTAGCATTGAACGTACTTTTACTGGTGAATTGAATACGGGCGATGTTAGCGTACCGGTGTATTATTCGGATTCATCTACGAGTCCTGGACAATTTGGATATAATATCATAGGCAATCCTTATCCATCTGCAATCGATTGGTTTACATTCAAAGCGGATAACGCCGCTATCTTGAGTGGAACCCTGTATGTATGGAGGCAACAAGAAACAGGAGGCATTAATCATGCTTCCAGTTATATCGCCTTGAATTCGTTAGGAACCGTACCGTATGATTCTGCCAATGAATTCATTGGTTCTGCGCAAGGGTTTGTTGTGAAGACAAATGCCACAAGTAATGTTGTGTTCAAGAATTCTCATCGAGTCAGTAATAATCAGCAATTTTTCAGGAATTCAGTAACAAGCAGGAGAAGAACTGAGGGCAATTCTTGGTTGAAATTGGAAGGAGCGTCTAATAAAAGTACGATTCTTATAGGATTCAATTCGAACGCAACCACAGCCTTTGATAATGATTACGATGGTATCTTTATTGGCGGGACAGATCCATTGCAATTGTACTCTTTGAATGGAATGGATAAATTACTTATCAACGGTCAACCAGAATTGGCGGTCCCTGGTTTTGACACGTCTATTCCTTTAGGGGTCAAGGCTGACGTTACAGGAAATTATACAATATCCATTGATGAGGAATTCATAGGGCCAGAATACTTAATAAAGCTTGAAGATACCCAGACCATGACCATTGCGGATCTAAGAGTAAGTGATTATAACTTTACTATAAGCACCACAGATGAAGATAATACTAGATTCATTATTCATTATGAATATGATACAGGTCTTGGTATCGAGGATGTTCTAGATGAAAAGGATTTCAAGATCTTTTTTGATCAGGAGCAATTATATATTATTATCGCAGGGAATTTCGAACTGCCAGAATCCTTCGCGATTTACGATGTGTCTGGTAAATTATTGTATTCAGATACGTACCGGGCACTTATAAATACCCAAAATCTCTCTTCCGGAATATATCTTATTAGGTTGAATTATAAAGGTTTAGGAACCATATCCAAGCCAGTCGTTAAAAAATAGTGTAGGGCATATACTTCAATTTATCAGCTTTTATGCATTTTGTCGTATAAAATAGCATTACATCGATTATTAAAATTGAGGTTTATACTCAAAAAATAGACGAACGCGCATATTAATGTGCATCTTTGCTTTAGAGTTTTAAAGGGTCTTACTTCTACAAGAAGATCTAAAAGATTGATTGATTAATATTAAAACCTCGACTGATTATCGGGGTTTTTCTTTGTGCTCTATTTATTGAGGTCTTTGGAAGAATTTAACACCTTTGCCTTTAGACTTTCTTTATATTCTAGAATTTTTTGAAGGACTGCATTATCTGAGGATCCTATAATCTGTGCAGCAAGAATACCTGCATTTTTGGCGCCATTCAATGCGACAGTGGCCACCGGAACACCGCCTGGCATTTGCAGTATTGACAAAACAGAATCCCATCCATCAATCGAGTTACTTGATTTAACAGGCACCCCTATAATTGGAAGTGGGGATAAGGAGGCTACCATACCTGGTAAATGCGCAGCACCACCAGCACCCGCTATAATAACGTTAATACCTCTTTTGTGGGCATTGGAACCATAATCGAAAAGCTTCTCCGGAGTGCGATGAGCGGAAACAATATCCACTTCAATGTCAATATTAAAATCATTTAAGATATCAATGGCATCTTGCATGACTGGAAGATCACTTTTACTTCCCATTATTATACCTACTTTGCTCATATCTCTTTGCTAATTACTTTGATGGTCCTTTTTACCTTTTCTGCCACTTTACGTGCTTCGTCCATGTTTTCATTGATAATGGTCACGTGTCCCATTTTCCTGAAAGGCCTAGTTTTCTTTTTACCGTAAATATGAGGTGTCACCCCTTCCATTGTCATGATCCTATCGATATTCTCATAGACAACATCTCCGGTATAGCCTTCAGCACCGACCAAATTTACCATTATTCCTGCTACTTTACTAGCGGTATTGCCCAAAGGTAAGCCCAAGATGGCTCTTAAATGCTGCTCGAATTGAGACGTATAACTTGATTCTATGGTGTGATGTCCAGAATTATGAGGCCTTGGTGCAACCTCATTTATTAGGATTTCGTCATTTTGGGTTTGAAACATTTCAACAGCCAATAACCCTACATGCTGAAAGGCTTGTGAGGTTTTAAGTGCAATCAGTTCGGCTTTATGTGCTATTTCTTTAGTAATTCGAGCTGGACAAATGACATACTCAACCTGATTGGCTTCAGGATGAAATTCCATTTCAACAACAGGATAGGTTTTTACATGTCCTTGTTCATTTCTTGCTACGATGACAGCAAGCTCATTCTTGAAATCGATGAGTTCCTCGACAAGACATTCCACATTTGGAATATCATCTAGGTCCGAATAAGTTCTTATGACTTTAACACCCGTACCATCATATCCGAATTGCGCACTTTTCCATACAAAAGGGAAGTTCAGGGTTTCATGTTCGACGGCTGTATTAATTTCATCCTTATATGAGAACCTGGAAAATGCTGCGGTTGGTAATTCATGATCCACGTAGAATAATTTTTGCTTTATTTTATTCTGGATAGTTCTTAAAGTTTGAGCACGAGGAAATACTTTTAAGCCTTCCTTTTCCAGTTTTTCAAGAGCATCGACATTGACATTTTCTATCTCGATGGTAAGGAGGTCCACTTTTTTGCCAAAGTTGTACACGGTATTATAATCCATTAAATCACCAACATAAAATTCATTGCTTCCTGTCTTACAGGGAGCCTCTTCAGAAGGGTCCAGCACACAAGTATAAAGATCGAACTTTCGGGTTTCGGCCAAGAGCATTTTACCCAATTGACCACCACCTAGGATACCTAATTTAAAATTTGACGAAAAATGATTCATGAATCGCTAAAAATGATTGTACAAATGTAAAGTCTTTAGCTGTCAAATCATAAATCTATTTGGTATCTTTGCTGGCAATAATGAAAATCGAGTTTTCCGTTAATGATCAAACTTCATGACACTTATTTTAAGCCATTTATTTCTGAGGAGGAAATAGATCTTGCCGTGCGAAAAATGGCTTCGGACATTGCGCGCGACCTTCAAGATGAAGTGCCGGTTTTCGTTGGAATCTTGAATGGATCATTCATGTTCACGAGTGATTTTGTGAAAGTGTATCCTAAGCCTTGTGAGGTTACCTTTATTAAATTGGCATCATACGAAGGCCTCAAGTCATCGGAAGATATTAAGCGACTCATAGGATTGACCCAGGATCTTACTGGAAGAACCGTTGTGGTCTTAGAGGATATAATTGATTCAGGAAAAACACTTGCAGAGGTGCATCGCATCTTTGAGAATGAGAATGTTAAAAAACTAATTGTTGCCACCTTGTTCTATAAACCTGAAGCTTATAAGAAGGATTTTAAGTTGCATTATATCGGCATCAAGATTCCTAATAAGTTCATTGTTGGTTACGGATTGGATTATGATGGATTAGGACGTGACATACCAGAAGTTTATCAAATAAAAAATACACAACACATGACAAATTTAGTGCTCTTCGGACCTCCTGGAGCTGGAAAGGGAACTCAAGCAGAATTCCTTAAGGACAAATATAATTTAGTGCATATTTCCACCGGTGACGTATTTCGCTTCAATATCAAGAACGAAACTGCTCTTGGCCTCTTGGCCAAATCGTATATGGATAAAGGGGAATTGGTCCCGGATCAAGTAACGATCGACATGCTCAATGCAGAAGTTGAAAAAAATGCGGATGCCCAAGGATTCATTTTTGATGGATTCCCTAGAACCAATGAACAAGCAAAAGCATTGGATGAATTAATGGCGAGCAAGGACTCTTCAATCAACGCAATGATCGCTTTGGAGGTACAAGATGATGTTTTGGTAGAGAGGTTGTTAGAACGTGGTAAAACGAGTGGTAGACCCGATGATGCAGATGAATTGATAATTCGAAATAGAATCACGGAATATTATAACAAAACAGCCATCTTGAAGGACTATTATTCTAATCAGGATAAGTATTTTGGTGTCAACGGTATTGGAAGTATTGAAGATATCACTTTGCGTTTGAGCAAGGTAATCGACGCATTATAATCACAAAAAGTTGGATCAGTAATATCTCCTTTCCTTTAAACAATTCATGACCGAAGATTTGAAATTAAAAGGAGGACAGTTAGAGGCTGTCAGGTATTTTCAGCTTATTCGTTCGAAATAATCTATAAATAAAAATGACAGAAGGAAACTTTGTTGACTACGTAAAAATGCAAGTTACTTCAGGGCATGGAGGTAAAGGGTCTGTTCACTTACGTCGCGAAAAATTCATTACCAAAGGAGGCCCGGATGGTGGAGATGGCGGTCGTGGCGGTCATGTGATCCTCAAAGGAAATCCAAATCTGTGGACCCTTTTGCACTTAAAATTCAAGAGGCACTTTAAAGCTGGCCACGGTAGCCACGGCAGCAAACAAACTAGTACAGGAGCGGATGGAGAGGATATTTATATAGATGTACCGTTGGGCACGGTAGTTAGGGATACGGAAACTAATGAGATTATCCTAGAAATAACGGAGGCCAATGAAGAAAGGATCATTGCTGAAGGTGGTAAGGGTGGTTTAGGGAACGTTCATTTCAAGAGTCCGACAAATCAAACACCTCGCTATGCCCAATCGGGGAATGAAGGCCAAGAACTAAAGATTACCTTAGAGCTTAAAATACTGGCAGATGTTGGATTAGTTGGATTTCCTAATGCAGGAAAATCCACTTTATTGTCTGTAGTAACTGCCGCCAAGCCTAAAATCGCAGATTACGAGTTTACGACACTAAAGCCTAATTTGGGTATTGTGCAGTATCGCGATTACCAAACCTTTGTCATGGCTGATATCCCTGGAATAATTGAAGGTGCCGCCGAAGGGAAAGGATTGGGGCATTATTTTTTGCGACATATTGAGCGTAACTCGACATTATTATTCATGATTCCTGCTGATGCTGATGATATATTGAAGCAATACGAAATTCTTTTGGATGAGTTACGGCGCTATAATCCGGAAATGCTTGATAAAGAACGATTGATCGTCATTAGTAAGAGCGATATGTTGGATGATGAGTTAAAAGCTGAGATGAAGCAGGAACTTGACGAAAAACTCCCAATAGATTATTTATTTATTTCTTCAATAACACAACAAGGAATCACGGAGCTAAAAGATAAACTCTGGGCCATGTTAAATGATTGATTGTGACTTGAATTTTGAGTAACTTTACTTAAAATTCAATTCATGAAACGCCTTTTGTCCATTATCGGTATTCTCTCAATAATTTCTTGTGCCCCCATATATGTCGATTACGATTACGAAACCGGAACGGATTTCAGTAAATACAAGACTTATAACATGTATTCAGACATGCAAACAGGATTGAGCGAACTAGATACAAAGCGTTTACTGAATAGTATTGACCAATTTCTACAGGCAAAAGGTTTCACTGTTTCAGATTCACCGGATTTCTTAGTCAATATAAGTAGCAACGAGTATCATGCAGAGAGAAGAAGTACAGTTGGTGTTGGTGTAGGAGGTGGCGGAAGAAATGTTGGTGGAGGTATAAGTGTAGGTATTCCGATTGGAAGCAATGATATTAATAGGGAAATGGTATTCGATTTTATCGATGCGAATAAAGATTCTCTTTTTTGGCAAGCGATCAGCGAGAGTAGTTTTAATCCTAATGCAACTCCCGAAAAACGAGAAGAGCGTTTGAAAGCGATTGTTGCAAAAGTGTTTTCAAGCTACCCTCCTGAAAACTAAATTCCGTTAACGTGATGTTAATCTCCTAAGCATCTTGGTTTTATTCTTTTATTTTGGTTGAAACAAATCAATTGAAAATGAAAAAGCCATCACTTTTACTAGTACTCGCCTTAGTCTGTTCACCGCTATTTTCCCAAAACACCATTAAACCCCCAAAAGGCTATTCGCATGACATAGGCAATATGATTTCCATGTTAGATAATCTTAAACAGCGTGTGGAAAGAAATGTCACTGGTTTGGATCAATCTGGAACCGATTTCCTTTTGGATGCGGAAGCCAATAGTCCTGGAGCCATTATTTACCACTTAGCAGCCACAGAAGCCTATTATCAGGCCTATACCTTTGAAGGTCGCGGATTCAATGCTGAAGAAAAAAGGAAATGGGAAACTGCCTTGGGCCTAGGAGAAAAGGCAAGAAAGGAATTCAAGGGGAAACCTATCCGATACTATATGGATCTGTATGATGCCGTTAGGGCAAAGACCAAAGAATTATTGAAAACAAAGGATGATCAATGGTTTGAAAAAAAGAATGGTAACATGAGTAATCATTGGGCATGGTTTCATGTCATGGAGCATCAAGCCAATCATATGGGTCAATTAGCACTCATTACTAAAAGAATCAAATAAAAAAAGAGGCTTTAAAAAAGCCTCTTTTTAATTTTAGGATATTTTCAAGAGTCCATCGTAATGGTTTCTATACCCATACAATACGACAATGTTCAAAAGGAGCAACACAAGAGCCGGAGCTATATTTCCGGGATCCAGGACTGCGTGGAACAATACTGCATTTACAGATACACTCATCAAGATAACGGCCATAAGTGGCACGTATTTATTGAGTAACATCGATACCCCTGCAAGGACTTCAACAACAGCAACTAGTGTCATGGTCTTTGAGACCATTAACGACCCAAAGTAACTCCCAGCTACTTCAGACATACCTTCAGGCGCCGGTAAGAATTCAAAGAATTTGTTCAAGCCAAATACGAGTAACATAATGCCAAGCAAAATGCGAATGGCAATAAAAACTTTTACTTTCATGAAATGTGATTTATTAGTTAGTAATAATTAAAGTTACGATGCTTTGTCGAAATCAAATTACTTTACTAACACTCTCACCCCTTCACTATGACTACTGAACTCAGGCGCATACATGCTCTGAATGGTCGTGATGCCATTGCTCATGTCTCCTGCATTGTTGATGCGCAGATCATATTCAAAAACAAATACCCCTTTCGGTAAATAGTCAATGAAAAAATTGGTG
>Ga0316205_10005812_pt1 | contig 10066 bp, 9 predicted proteins | sample 3monthpyrite_MG_FD_204941 | JGI IMG/M metagenome (GOLD analysis project Ga0316205, IMG submission 204941) | Microbial mat bacterial communities from mineral coupon in-situ incubated in ocean water Damariscotta River, Maine, United States -... | ecosystem: Environmental > Aquatic > Marine >...
CCTCCAAAACCAGCAGCTTCATGTGCCATGGCTTGTGGAGAAGGTATGGTTGTTAAAACCGAATCAGAGATGGTTAAAAAATCTCGCAAGGGCGTTATGGAGATGTTGCTCATCAATCACCCGCTTGATTGCCCAATATGCGATCAAGGTGGTGAGTGCGATTTGCAAGATCAGGCCGTTGCTTATGGTTTTGATCGTTCTCGTTACCATGAGAATAAGCGCTCCGTTAAAAATAAGGATTTAGGGCCATTAGTTGGAACAATAATGACGCGCTGTATTAACTGTACCCGCTGCGTTCGTTTTGCAGAGGAAATCGCAGGAACGCCAGTTCTTGGACAATTTAATCGTGGTGAAGATGCAGAAATAGGTACTTTTATCGGTGATTTGGTTTCAACCGAACTTTCAGGAAATCTTGTTGATGTTTGCCCTGTTGGTGCGCTTACTTCAAAGCCTTATAAATATAATGCAAGAAGCTGGGAGCTTACAAAGACAGAAAGCATAGATGTGCATGATGCGCTTGGTTGCAATATACGCATTGATTCGCGCGGGCGTGAGGTTATGAGAATACTCCCGCGTCTTAATGAAGATATAAATGAAGAGTGGATAGATGATCGTTCTCGTTTTTCCTATGATGGGTTGGCTCATAATAGAGTTGACCGTCCTTATGTGCGAGATGAGGAAAGCGGGAAGCTTGTTGAGGCTAGTTGGGAAGAGGCATTTAAGGTAATTGCTGATAAGTTATCTGATGTTAAAGGCTCAGAAATCGCAGCTCTAGTTGGTGATTTAGTCGATGTTGAAGCCATGACAGCTATGAAGGATTTAATGAAATCTTTAGGTAGCCCAAATATGGATTGTCGTACAGATGGTGCATTATTTAATACAGAAGATCGTGCTTCATATTTATTTAATAGTACAATAGCAGGCATTGATGAAGCCGATGCAATCTTATTGGTTGGTGTTGACCCGCGCCATGAAGCGGCAATGGTAAATGCACGCATTCGTAAAAACTGGCTAGAGAAGAAAATTCCTATTTCACTTATTGGTGAAAAGGTTGATCTTACTTATCCTTATGAGCATTTAGGTACAAGCCCAAAAGATATTGAAAAGCTAATTAAGCAATATGCGGGTAAGGTTAAGGCTAAAAAACCAATCATAATTATTGGTTCTGCGGTGTTTTGTCGTGATGATGCTATGGCTGTGCATGCTCTATTGCATAAGGCAGCAGAAGAGCTTGGCATTATTAAGAAAGACTGGAATGGTTTTAACATTCTTCATAGTGCGGCATCTCGTGTTGGTGCATTGGATATTGGCTTTTTGCCTCAGAAAAATGGCAAAAACTTTGCTGAAATCATAAATGGAAGCAAGGATAACTCTATTAAGGCAATATTCTTGCTTGGTGCAGATGAGTTTAATGCCCGCGTTAATATTGGTTGGCAGACATTTGTTGTTTATCAAGGGCATCATGGCGATCATGGAGCGCAGCGCGCTGATGTTGTGTTGCCCGCGGCTGCTTATACAGAAAAAAGTGGAATATACGTAAACACGGAAGGGCGTCCGCAAATGTCATGGAAAGCGGTCAGCACAGTTGGGCAGGCCAAGGAGGATTGGGCTATCTTGCGCGCATTATCAGAGCATATAGGTAAAAAACCTTTGCCCTATAACACCGTCCAAGAATTGCGTAAACGAATTCAAAAAGAATGGTCTATATTCAAATCTATGGACGAAATAATTCCTGCAAAATGGTCTAAATTTACCTTTAAGGGGAAAGTTCTAAAAGATGATTTTGTTATAACTTCTGGTAATTACTATTTGAGTGATGCTATTTGCAGAGCTTCACCAACAATGCAAGAATGCGTAGCTGCATTTACTAATAAGGAAGAGTTTTTGGAGGCTGCTGAATAATGAGTAGAAAAACAACATTGAGCCAAGTTCAAGAATTTCATGAAACTTATGGTTTACCTGTATTAGATGAGCCTGAAATTACCAATGAAAAAACTAATACTTTGCGTATTAATTTACTTGCAGAAGAACTGGATGAATTAAAAGAGGCGTTGGATCAAGGTGATATGATTGAAACGCTTGATGCGCTAATTGATCTGCAATATGTACTCGATGGTGCGTTCTTGTCATTTGGCTTGCAGCATGTAAAAGATGCTGCTTTTGATGAGGTTCATCGCTCTAACATGAGTAAGCTTGGTAAAGATGGAAAGCCTATACGTAGGGAAGAAGATGGAAAGATATTAAAAGGTCCTGATTATTTTAAACCTCACATGGCTAAGTTTATTAAGTGTAAGAAGGACGCAGCATAGATGGAAATTCTACAAGATTTTTTAGCTGACCCTTGGAGCTTTTGGATACTTAGAACCGTTGTCTATACTCTTATAGTCGTCGTTGGTTTATTGCTGGCTGTTGCTTACCTTACCTATGCAGAACGTAAGATTATGGGCGCGATGCAGCGCAGGCAAGGTCCTATGACGGTTGGGCCTTTTGGTCTTTTGCAGCCTATTGCCGATGGTATTAAGCTGTTTTCAAAGGAAACTATCATACCATCGCAGGCGCACCGCGTTGTTTTCATTCTTGCGCCGATGTTGTTATTTACTCTTTCATTAATTGCATGGGTGGTTATTCCCTTTGATAAAGGTTGGGTTTTAGCCAATCTTAATGTTGGAATACTATATCTATTTGCAGTTTCTTCTATGGGGGTGTATGGCGTTATTATGGCAGGTTGGGCCTCTAACTCACGCTATGCTTTCCTTGGTGGATTGCGTTCTGCTTCGCAGATGGTTTCTTATGAAGTGTCAATGGGGCTTATAATTGTATGTGTCTTGCTGGTGGCAGGTTCATTGAATTTGCAAGATATTGTACTTGCTCCGCGCCCAGTATGGGTGCAACTCATGTTGTTTCCAATGTTGGTTGTATTCCTTATATCTATATTGGCAGAAACTAATAGGGCGCCATTTGATCTGCCTGAAGGTGAATCCGAAATTACTGGCGGATTTATGGTTGAATATTCGGCGATGACTTACGCTTTATTCTTCCTTGGTGAATACGCGAATATGATATTAATGAGCGCTATAACTGTTATATTATTTCTTGGTGGCTGGCTTCCTCCATTTGGCATGACATCTCTTGAATTTGTGCCTGGAATTATTTGGTTTGCCCTGAAGGTTTCCTTGATTTTATTCTTCTTTATATGGTCCAGAGCAACATTACCGCGCTTTAGATATGATCAGCTTATGCGTCTTGGTTGGAAGGTATTTCTACCATTTACCCTTGCATGGGTAGTGTTTATGGCGGGAACTCTAATGGCCTTTAATGCTCTTCCTGGGCAGGTTAAAGCTGGTAATCCAGTATCAGATGTTGTGAGCGTTGTTGATAATGTTGTTACTGGGGTAGAAGAAGAAATAAAAGAGGCCATTGATGAATTATCTAAGCCTAGCAATGAAGTAGAAGAGTGATACAATGGATAATTTAGCACGCGCATTTTTCTTGACTGAAATTGTAAAGGGATTTTTGCTTACATTGAAATACATGCTTTTTGTACCAAGGGTTACTATTAACTATCCCTATGAAAAGGGAGCTATTTCACCAAGATTTAGAGGTGAGCATGCTCTGCGTCGTTATCCAAATGGTGAGGAACGGTGTATTGCGTGTAAGCTATGTGAGGCGATATGTCCTGCTCTTGCAATAACAATTGAAGCCGAACCGCGTGATGATGGCTCTAGGCGCACAACAAAATACGATATAGACATGACTAAATGCATTTATTGCGGCCTATGCCAAGAGGCTTGCCCTGTTGATGCTATAGTTGAGGGGCCTAATTTTGAGTTTTCAACGGAGTCTCGTGAGGAGCTATTCTACAATAAGGAAAAGCTTCTGGAAAATGGTGATATGTGGGAGGCACAGCTAGCTTCAAATATTGTGGCCGATGCACCGTATCGCTAGAATATTGCAATATAATTACTATGTAGTATATAATATCATAAAAGTCATAGGGTGTAATATAGTGCAGAGCGGTTTATGTGAGCAATGGGTTAAGTCAAGATAAATCACCTTCTCCAGCTACTGATACAGTAATTAATATCCAGGATCTTATGATATTAAGATTCCTGAAGGTTATAAAGAGAATATGGCAGAGGCCATTGAAATAATATTAGAAGACCAGTTCGAAACTGAGCCATTATTCAAACATGCTAAAATGCAATTTACATTTACTCAAAATATTGTCCCATTATCTATTTTTGCCAGAATTATCCACTTAGATCCTGAAAGGAAAATATGTGCAATAGAAGGGATTAACGTTAGAAATGCTAAGGCTGTACAAGAAAATTCAATATTCTTTCTATCAAATAAACAAGGTACATTGATACAATCACAATATATTAAAAAATCTGAGGACAATTTGAACAGAATGACACCTGAAGGTATTGCTGATTTAGGTTTTTTGCGGGCTTCGGAACCTTTTGAGGTTAGAAAAGGAACTCAGAATACTTATCATACTCAAGGTGCAGAAACATATGATTTTAATAGGACATTTTGTCGAATGATAATTGCTTATCCTCCTGTTGAATATTTTCATGATCTAGCAGATGAAGAGAAGGTCGAACTACCTGTAGAATTTCGTCAACAGCATGGAATAGTATTTTCAGATCAGACACCACATCTAACCCAGTAACTTTATGTGCGAATGGATAAAAACTAGAATAATTACGTGTTTTTTCATTTCACGTCTTGCGCAATACCCTATAAAATATTAGAAAAGAAGCAAGTTAACGGTAGAGAAATCCGATGATCATACAGGCATTCGCCTTTTATTTATTTGCTGGTATTTTGGTATTAAGCGCTTTGATGGTGATTTCAGCGCGCAATCCTGTGCATTCCGTGCTTTTTTTAATACTGGCTTTCTTTAATTCTGCTGGCTTGTTTGTATTGTTGGGCGCCGAATTTATCGCCATGATAATGGTGATTGTTTATGTCGGGGCTGTGGCAGTGCTATTTTTATTTGTTGTAATGATGCTTGATATTAATTTTTCTGATTTACGCAAGGGCGCTATGCATTATATTCCGTTAGGTATCATAATCGGTGGTATATTATTGTTTGAACTGGTAGCCATTTATTCTTATTGGCAATTTGCTCCTAGTTCTCAAAGCAATGTTGCTCTTCCAAATAGTGGATTTGAAGGTGTTACTAATGCACATGCTATAGGCCTTGTAATATATACAAAATATGTTTTTGCATTTCAGGTTGCTGGACTCATTCTTTTTGTTGCTATGGTCGGGGCTATTGTTCTAACGCATCGTTCTCGCCCTGGAGTTCATAAACAAAAAGTCGCAGAGCAGCAGGCTCGTAAGGATTCTGATGTATTAGAAATTAAAAAAATAACATCTGGGACGGGGGTATAGATCATGGATAGTTCGTCTGTTATAGGAATGGAACACTTTCTTATTCTTGCGGGAATGCTCTTTACTATCGGAGTGTTTGGTATATTCCTGAATAGAAAAAATGTGATTGTTATTCTTATGTCCATCGAATTAATGTTGCTCGCGGTAAATATTAATTTTGTTACATTCTCGGCTTATTTACATGATTTGGTAGGTCAGGTTTTTGTAATGTTTATACTTACAGTGGCCGCCGCAGAAGCTGCTATAGGTTTGGCTGTGCTTGTTGTGTTTTTCCGTAATAAAGGTTCGATAGATGTCGAAGACCTTTCTGGAATGAAGGGGTAGCATTTATGGAATTACTGGCTGTATTTTCTCCATTATTTGCATTTATAGTTGCGGGTCTTTTTGGAAAGCAAATTGGCGATAAAGGCGTTCAGTTTATAACTTGCGCAGCTGTTATACTAGCAGCATTTGCTTCTATTACATTGTTCTTCAATGTAATATTAACTCCAAACATGGTCGATGGGGCATATGTCACTGTTTTAACCTCATGGATAAGCTCGGGTACTTTCAATGTAGAGTGGGCTTTGCGTATAGATCAGCTTTCTGTTGTGATGATGTGCGTGGTGAATATTGTTTCGGCCTGTGTTCATGTTTACTCAGTTGGCTATATGAGCCATGATCCGCATAAATCACGCTTTATGGCTTACTTAAGTCTATTTACATTTGCAATGTTAATGCTGGTAACTGCCAATAACCTACTGCAACTTTTCTTCGGTTGGGAGGGCGTTGGTGTGGCTTCGTATCTGTTGATTGGTTTTTGGAATCATAAGCACTCCGCAAATTCTGCCGCGCAAAAAGCTTTTATAGTAAATAGAGTGGGGGACTTTGGTCTAGCTCTAGGTATTATGGCTATATTTGTAGTTTTTGGCTCTATTGATTTTACGCAAATTTTTAATAATCCAGAACAGTATGCGCAAACAACAATTAACTTTTTAGGGTTTGAGTATCATGCCTTGACCGTTATTTGTTTGCTGTTATTTATCGGGGCAGTTGGTAAGTCGGCTCAGCTTGGATTGCATACTTGGCTCCCTGATGCTATGGAAGGGCCAACACCAGTTTCGGCTCTTATTCATGCTGCAACTATGGTAACTGCTGGAGTGTTTCTTGTTGCTAGGTTTTCTCCGTTATTTGAATATGCTCCTACGGCTTCTATGGTAGTTACTGTTGTCGGTGCTACTACTGCTTTTGTTGCTGCAACTATTGCGATGACACAATTTGATATTAAGCGCGTTATTGCATATTCAACAATGAGCCAACTTGGATATATGTTCTTTGCCCTTGGGGTGTCAGCTTATTCCGCTGCGATCTTTCATTTAATGACTCATGCATTTTTTAAAGCGCTGTTGTTCCTTGGCGCTGGTTCAGTTATTCATGCAATGTCTGATGAACAAGATATGCGGAACATGGGCGGTATTTGGAAAAAAATCCCAATGACTTATGCGATGATGTGGATTGGCTCTCTTGCTCTTGCCGGTATTTGGCCATTTGCTGGATATTTTTCAAAGGATATAGTTTTAGAAGCTGCTTGGGCAGACCATACATGGTTCGGTCATTATGCCTACTGGATGGGGATCGCTGCTGCTTTTATGACAGCATTTTATAGTTGGCGTTTAATAATAATGACTTTCCATGGTAAGCCCAGAGCCAGTGAGAAGGTTATGAGCCATGTTCATGAATCTCCTAGCGTAATGATGATGCCATTGGTTGTCTTGGCATCGGGATCTATTCTGGCTGGAAGTATTTTTTATGGCGGTTTTGTAGGTTCTTCTTCAAGTGGTCATGGTAATGAACATGCTAAAGTAATTGCGAACGCAGGGGCTGATGTAACGGCGGAGCATGGTGATTCAAGCCACCAAGATAAAGTAGAAAACTCAGCCCATAATAAGCCAAAAGAGAGAGCTATGATCAATCTGTGGTCTAAGGATTATTTTTGGCATGAGGCAATACAGGTTCTTCCTGAGAATGATACCGTAGATGCCGCTCACTCTGCACCTTTTTGGGTGAAAAAACTTCCTTCAGTTGTTGGCGTTATTGGAATTTTATTAGCTTATTTACTTTATATAGCTAAACCAGACGTGCCATCAGTAATAGTAAGGATATTCAGGCCATTATATTCTTTGTTCTTCAATAAATGGTTCTTTGATCAGGTTTATAGTATTGTCTTTGTTAGTAATACGTTTAGGCTAGGGCGCGTATTCTCTGGTAGTGATAAAAACCTAATTGATAAGGTCGGCCCTGATGGAGTTGCAGATTTCTCAAGTCGCCTTTCCAGTAACTTGTCAAAATTCCAAAGTGGATATGTTTATCAATATGCTCTTGTTATGATTATTGCGCTTATATCTATAGTTTCATGGTTTGTGTTCAAGGCAGACCCAAGTTTTTATATGTCTGCTGATATGCTTACAGATATTGATTTGCCTATTCGTGCAGATAATGTAGAAGGAAATGGCCTGTAATGAATTTCCCTCCTATTCTTTCTATAATGATTTTTTTACCGTTAGTTTGCGCGCTTATGGTTGCAATGGTGCGCGGAGAAAAGGGTGACGAGGCTATTGTTGAAAAAAATGTTAAGCATTTATCTCTGTTTAGCTCTCTGTTCGTATTAGCTTTCGGTATGTTTATGTACCAGAATTATGATCCAGCCATCACTGATTTTCAATTTGTTGAGAATTACGCGTGGTTAGGTAATGCTGGTATAAATTATCATCTAGGTATTGACGGTATTTCCCTATATTTTGTTATGCTTTCAGTGTTTTTAACGCCAATTTGTATATTGGCTAGCTGGACTTCAGTTAAAAAGCGAGTAAAAGAATATATGGTTGCTTTCTTGATTCTTGAGAGCTTTATGATTGGAACTTTTGTCGCTCTAGATTCTATTCTTTTCTATATATTCTTTGAGGCTGTACTTATTCCAATGTTCTTGATCATTGGTGTTTGGGGTGGCCCACGCCGTGTCTATGCTTCATATAAGTTCTTTTTATATACCTTATTCGGTTCTGTACTTTTACTTTTGGGATTACTTACACTTTTCTCTCAAGTAGGAACAACGGATATTCCAACTCTTATTGCAAATCCAGTTGATGTAGGCATACAAAAATGGATATGGCTAGCATTTTTCGCAAGCTTTGCAGTTAAAATGCCTATGTGGCCTGTGCATACTTGGTTGCCTGATGCTCATGTGGAAGCACCAACCGCAGGTTCTGTGATACTTGCTGGTGTGCTTTTGAAAATGGGTGGTTATGGGTTCTTACGTTTTTCCCTTCCGATGCTACCTGATGCCAGTATTTATTTTGCTCCACTTGTAATGTGGCTTAGTGTAATTGCTATAATTTATACATCTTTGGTGGCGTTGGTGCAGGAGGATATGAAAAAGCTGATTGCTTATTCCTCTGTGGCGCATATGGGGTTTGTAACGCTTGGTATATTTAGTTTCACCCAACAAGGGATCGATGGTGCGGTTTTTCAAATGATTAGCCACGGGGTTATTTCAGCCGCTTTATTTCTTTGTGTTGGTGTAGTTTATAATCGCCTTCATACTCGTGAGATTGGTCGTTATGGTGGATTGGTTAAGAACATGCCTATATATGCAACCATGTTTATGATATTTATGCTTGGATCAGTTGGTCTTCCGGGTACTAGTGGCTTTGTTGGTGAGTTTCTAAGCTTATTGGGGGCATTTCAGGCAAATACTATTGTGGCGGCATTTGCAACGACGGGCGTTATTTTTGGTGCAGCTTATATGCTCTTACTTTATCGTCGTATCGTATTTGGCCCTCAAGACAATAAAGATGCATCGGAAATGCTTGATCTTGATCCTATTGAGAAGGCTATTTTGGCTCCATTAGCAATATTAGTTATTTATTTGGGTATTTTTCCAAATACTGTATTAGGAAAAGTAACGCCAGCAACATCTCAAATAGTTTCCATTTATCAGGATCGTGATATATCAGATGATATGATGGAAAGTTCTGAAGGGGTAATAGAAATAGAAACACAAGATGCGAGTGTATCAGAATGATAGAAACGCTTAATATCATGCTAGTAATGCCTGAAATATTCATAGCTGTTATGGCTATGGTGTTTCTAATGCTTGGTGTTTTTCAAGGAAATAAATCAACGGATGTATTGTGTTGGGCAGCTTCATTTTGTTTTGTCATCACTTCATATTTGATTTTGCAGACTAACTGGGATACCCAATTCGCGCTTAATAATATGCTTGTAATTGACTCTTTTTCTAGCGTTATGAAGCTTATAATTATTATAGGTTTAATAGCATCGCTTGGATTATCAGTTAAATATTTACATCAAGAGCGCATATCAAGATTTGAATATCCAGTTTTAATGATGTTTGCTGGCGTTGGTATGATGCTTATGGTTTCGGCTAATAATATGTTAGCGCTTTATATGGGTTTAGAGCTTCAATCTTTAAGCTTGTACGTCCTTGCAGCGTTTCATAGGAATTCTTTAAAATCAGGTGAGGCTGCGGCTAAATATTTTATACTAGGCGCTCTGTCATCTGGTATGCTTCTTTTTGGTATATCATTAATATATGGCTTTGTTGGTAGCTTAGACTTTGCAACAATACAAAAGACTTTAAGCGGGTTAGAATCTGTTCCCCCTG
>Ga0316205_10005813_pt1 | contig 10065 bp, 10 predicted proteins | sample 3monthpyrite_MG_FD_204941 | JGI IMG/M metagenome (GOLD analysis project Ga0316205, IMG submission 204941) | Microbial mat bacterial communities from mineral coupon in-situ incubated in ocean water Damariscotta River, Maine, United States -... | ecosystem: Environmental > Aquatic > Marine >...
TCCTAATTTGCCATGCCTTATCATCCGATCATCATGCTGCGGGATATCACAGCATGGAAGATCGAAAACCCGGTTGGTGGGAAAGCTGTATTGGCCCCGGCAAGGTTATCGACACCAACCATTTCTTTGTTGTTTGCCCAAACAACCTCGGTGGCTGTAAAGGCTCAACGGGACCTGCAAGCACTAACCCTGAAACCAATAAGCCTTATGGCCCTGATTTCCCCATTGTCACGGTCAAAGATTGGGTCGAAAGTCAGGCACGCTTTGCTGACAAATTAGAAATCAAGACATGGCTTGCCGTTATCGGTGGCAGTCTTGGTGGCATGCAAGTATTGCAGTGGAATATCGATTTTCCGGAACGGCTTAAGCATGCTGCGGTTATTGCTGCCGCGCCAAAACTCACCGCACAAAATATTGGCTTTAACGAAGTTGCTCGCCAAGCCATCATGCATGATGTCGATTTTCATGAAGGCCGTTATTACGAACATGATACTGCTCCACGTCGTGGCCTAATGCTGGCGCGGATGCTTGGCCATATTACTTATCTATCTGATGATGCCATGCGTGAAAAATTTGGTCGCGAGCTTCGTCAAGGTAAGATCAGTTACGGCTTTGATGTGGACTTCCAAGTCGAAAGCTACTTGCGCTACCAAGGTGAATCATTTGTCGACCGCTTTGATGCCAATACCTATTTGCTAATGACTAAGGCATTAGACTACTTTGACCCTGCGGCTGACTTTGATGATGATTTATCAAAGGCGTTATCTCATGCGCGCGCAAGCTTTCTTGTCATTTCCTTTAGTAGTGACTGGCGTTTTGCGCCAGAACGTTCACGCGAAATGGTTAAGGCCTTACAAAGTAATAACCATGATGTAAGTTATGCGGAGATCGTTGCACCACATGGCCATGATGCCTTCTTGATACCGATAAAGGATTATCTCGATGTATTTGGTGCTTGGATGGAACACCTTGTTAAGGAAGTCTCATCATGAGTACTTTCAATAATAAGGTTCGCCCAGATCTACAAACCATTTGTGAGTGGATTAAACCGCAAAGCCGCATTCTCGATCTGGGTTGTGGTGACGGCACACTATTAGCCATGCTTAAAGAAGAGCGTGATGTAAATGGTTATGGTCTTGAAATAGAAATTAGCAATATCGTTAAGTGCGTTAATGCTAAAGTGAATGTTATTCAAGCTGATTTAAATGCTGGCCTATCTGATTTTGATGATAATACGTTTAGCTACGTCGTCATGACGCAAGCACTACAAGCTGTTGAACGTCCTGATCGCCTACTCAACGAAATGCTACGCATTGGTAGTGAAGGTATTGTCACCTTCCCTAACTTTGGCCACTTTCGTTCACGCCTGCAATTATTCTTTGGCGGTCATATGCCGGTGACCAAGACGCTACCTAGCAAATGGTTTAATACACAGAATATCCATTTATGTACTCTGCAAGATTTTGAGAATCTATGTGCTGATAATGGTATTGCTGTGCTGCAACGTGCCGTTGTTGATCGCAATCATCGTAGTGGGTTTCTCATGAATTTATTTCCTAACCTCTTTGGTGAAATAGCTATTTATCGCATTCAACGAAAATGATTGATGCCCGCCGTTATTTGGACCTCTAAAGAAAGAATACTGAGACTTGAAATATGAACATTGAAATTGAATGGGTGTATATCGCTTTGGCTGTAATAGCCTTTATCTTGTCGAGCGTTTTTAATAGAAAATCAAAACCACAATGGTTTGTACTTAAACTCGTTGGTGTCGTAGCCTCAACCGTGCCTATTATCGGTATTTTGCAAGGTGGTATGTTTCTTGAAAAAGATCCAAGCCATTCTCGCGCTTGTTTTATTCAAGCGGCGTTAACGATTATTGCCTACTTTGTTTTACTCTATGGTTTCAATATCGACATGCTGAATTTTTAATGCCCTGAAGCCTGTTCTGCTGACACTTGCTGCTGTCGCGCCGAAGGACTTAAGGTTAAATACAGCGCAACAATAATCGCGGGAATACCGAGTACCGCTGCATAACTAAAGAACCATTCGTAACCATAACCTTCAACAACCACACCAGAGAATCCACTCACTATTTTTGCAGGTAAAGTCATAATCGAACTAAACAAGGCATATTGCGTCGCTGTATAAGCCGAATTTGTCAGACTAGAGAGAAAGGCAATAAATGCTGAACCTGCCAAACCACCGGAAAAATTATCGGCGCTAATAACAACACTTAACCAAACCAGATCTGGTCCTAACGTTGCTAGATAGGCGAATAATAAGTTGGTTACTGCAACCAACACAGCACCAAGGATCAGTGGTCGATGAATACCATAGCGGACAACCAATACACCACCCGTTACCGCACCGAGGATAGTCATAAAGAATCCGAATATCTTGGCAATATTTGCCACCTCGATCCGGCTATATCCCATGTCGTAATAAAAAGGATTCGCCATGAAACCCATGACAAGATCCGATACACGGTATATGCCTACAAAAATTAGAATCAATACTGCTAACTTGCCATAACGCTTAATGAAATCAACAAAGGGGCTCACCACGGCACTACTAAACCATTCCTTTATTCGATGCCATGTTGAATGCGATGGACTACCATCGAATACGGCTGCAGTTTGTGCTTCTTGCTCTCGTGTTGTTTCACTAATTCCATGTTCCGGTTCACTAATAATAAGTACCGTGATCATCCCGACACTCATTAATAGTGCCATCACCGTATAAGCAACTGACCAATCTGAATATTCAACAATATAAAAAGCACCTGCACCTGCTACCAATAATGCAGTGCGATAGCCAAAGATATACATCGCCGACATCGCGCCTTGATATTCTTTATCCATGGCCTCAATACGATAAGCATCCAGTGCCACGTCTTGCGTTGCCGAACTAAAGGCCACCAATAAACCAAACAACGCAATAGCCTGTAGATCACTCGCGGGATTGAGGCTCGCCATACCTAGCAAACCACAGGCAATACCTATTTGCGCCACCAGCATCCAACTACGACGTTTACCTAATAGCCGAGTTAAATAGGGTAAAGGCAGTCGATCAATCACTGGTGCCCAAACCACCTTGACGGAATAAGTAATCCCAATCCAACTAAAGAAACCAATCGTCGCACGACTAACCTCTGCTTCTGCTAGCCATTGAGATAATGTTGAATACACTAATAAGAACGGTAAGCCTGCCGCAAAGCCAAGAAAAAACATTCCTATCACTCGCGAACGCGTATAAACCAGCAACGATTCACGCCAACTATGTAGCGGCTGAAAACCATTTGTTGATGAAGGCGATGAAGACATAGAAAACCAATGTTGTTTTGTTATTTGGGACTACTCTAGCATGCTATGAAGCGTATACTCAGCATTATTCAACTGACTATTTTTCACCCTGATTGAAAAGGAGACATGTTATGAATATTTCTAAAGTAGATGCCCCAATTCGTTTTTTCCTGTTCTTCGTTAGCAGTATTCTCTGGCTCGGCATTTGGCAAACTGGCTTTGAAATCGCCAGCTGGATCCTCTACATTCCTGCTGCCTTTCTTCTGCTTGCTGCCATCATCGGTATTTGTCCCGGCATGATCTTTGCCAACATGCTATTCGGCAAAAAAGAATAACCCTGACAGGATTTACAAGATTAACAGGATGATATAAATGTCATTTTTTTAAATCCTATTAATCTTGTTTATCCTGTCTAATATTTAATCTTTCTAAATCTCATAATCATAATCAATCGTTAACGGCGCATGATCGGAGAACCAAGCTTCTGTATACACAGAAGCTTTCTTGACCTTGTCAGCGAGACCCGGTGTCACCAGCTGGTAATCGATCCGCCAACCCACATTGTTGGCACGGGCATTACCGCGGTTTGACCACCATGTGTAATTATCTGGTCCCTTCTCAACAACACGGAAGGCATCTGTCCAACCATCTTTCGTAAGCACTTCATCCATCCATTGGCGCTCTGCATCGGTACAACCTGAATTTTTACGATTAGGCTTAAAATTCTTGATATCAATTTCAGTGTGCACCGTATTAAAGTCACCGGTAATAATGTATTCGCGTTTACGGCGACGCATCTTTTTCATTTCAGCGCGCAACTTATCCATGAAATCGAGCTTATTGGCATGACGTTCATCACTCGATGATCCTGATGGCAGATACAAAGACACCACGGTTAATTTACCAAAATCAGCCTCAATCCAACGACCCTCGGTATCACAATGTGGCCAACCCAGCCCGGTACGCACCGCGTCTGGCTCCTGCTTGCAGTATAACGCCACACCGCTATAGCCCTTTTTCTCCGCATCAAAGAAATAATTGAAATAGCCCTGTGGGTGAAAGGCATCGGCACTCAATTGTTCTTCCTGTGCCTTGGTTTCCTGTATACACAGCACATCCATACGCTGTTTCTTCATCCAGTCAAAAAACCCCTTACGTTCAGCAGCACGAATCCCGTTTAAATTCGCAGTAATAATGCGCATACATTCCAACCTTTGCTTTGTGCGTGTATCATACGCGGCATCATTCCACATACTGACATGGCAATACAATATGCAAGATTACCAACATGAATTTCTCGATTTCGCGATAGCAACCAATGTGCTCTGTTTTGGCGAATTTACCCTCAAATCAGGTCGCGTTAGCCCATATTTCTTTAATTCAGGTCTTTTCAACACCGGTGAGAGTCTTGCTAAATTAGGCCGTTATTACGCGCAATCCATAGAAAGCAGTGGTATCGAGTATGATTGCATCTTTGGACCAGCCTACAAAGGCATCCCACTCGTAGCCACCGCCAGTGTTGCCCTTTATGAGCATCATGGGCGCAATGTGCCTTACGTATTCAACCGCAAAGAAGTCAAAGACCACGGCGAAGGTGGCGTGACGGTGGGTGCAAAACTTGAAGGTCGCGTATTGATTATTGATGATGTCATTTCATCGGGTATGTCGATTGATGAGTCTGTCGACATCATCAAGGCCGAAGGTGCAATTGCTAGCGGCGTGTCGATTTCTCTGGATCGCATGGAACGTGGTTTAGACAGTGATCTCACCGCCATCCAAGCCGTCGAACAACGCAATGACCTCAAGGTTACAAGTATCGTGACACTCGATGACTTGATTACCTACCTATCAGACAAACCAGACCAAGCCGAGCATCTGGATAGAATTCGAGCCTACCGCGCGGAATATGGCCCAAGATAAACATACACAATTGAGATATCCGTAATCTAACGAGCTCAAGAATAACCTTGCTTTGCCGATAGTAAATGAAGGATGAGAATCCTATTTCCATGTCTAAAGCAAGGATACCCTGTTGATTGAATTCATTTATAAATATGAGCCAACAATTCGTCTAACTCTGTTTTTAGGTGGCTTTACCGTACTTGCGCTTTTAGAATGGCTATTACCACATCGCCAATTATCAACAAAAAAACTCACTCGATGGATTAATAATTTTGCCTTAGTATTCACCGGCACAATTCTAGTTCGCTTGATCGTCCCCACTGCCGCCATTGGTATTGCTTATTTAACGGAGGCAAACAATTGGGGGCTTGTTAACTATTTTGAATTGAACTTTTGGCCAAAGGTCATCATTACTTTCGTGCTATTAGATTTAACCATCTATGTTCAACATCTTTTATTTCATGCATTACCTATACTATGGCGAGTCCACCGGACACATCATTCCGATTTGGATTGTGATGTTACTACGGGGTTACGTTTTCACCCTATTGAAATACTTTTTTCCGTACTCATAAAAATGGCCGCTATTATTTTCTTCGGCGCACCTGTTATTACAGTTATTTTATTCGAAGTTATTTTGAATCTTATGTCTATGTTCACTCATTCAAATATTTATATTCCCAAACGATTTGAGTCTATTCTACGCTGGTTTATTACTACTCCTCAAATGCATCGCATTCATCACTCCGTTAAAGAAAATGAAACAAATAGTAATTTCACGTTTTTTATTTCTTTGTGGGATCGTATTTTTGGCACCTATCTTGAATCTCCTGAGAATGGACATTTAAAGATGTCACTAGGCCTAGGACATTTAAAGGACAAAAAGTATTTAACATATTTGGGATTAATAAAAATGCCTCTGCTAAAAGAAATTCATGGTTATGCCATTAACCATAGAGACACTCACAACGCAGATGAGCTGGAAAGAATAAATGCACAATTAAATAATGAAATAGAACAAAAAAACAAACAAGCAATTGAGATAACGCAAGCTTTAGATACTGCTAAAAAAGCCAATGCAGCAAAATCTAAATTTATTTCCAATATTTCTCATGAACTTCGTACCCCTATGCATGGAATATTAAGTTACTCAAATTTTGGGGTAAGTAAAGCGAATAAAGCCACCCGTGAAAAATTATTAGATTATTTTGAAAACATTAAAACATCTGGTGATAGAATGCTGGAGTTGATAGATAATCTTTTAGTCCTGTCAAGACTTGAGTCGGAAAATATTATCTTAAATAAAAAGAAATCGTGCCTTTCAAGTATTGTTGAATTATCCATCCATGAGCAATCGGCCCACTTAAAAGAAAACGATCTCCACATCGAAACAAAGATTCTCTCAGAACCTGAGAATATTTTTTTCGACCCCAAACTTATTTCTCAAGCCATTACAAACTTACTTTCAAATGCCATTAAATTTTCACCTGCTTGTTCTACTATTACAATAATCATTTCAGATCAATTCGCAGACCCATCAAGGTCTATTCAGGAGAAAGAATACCTTTACTGTTCAGTTATAGATGAAGGAATTGGGATCCCTGACAATGAACTTGATTCTATTTTTGACAGTTTTGTCCAAAGCAGTCGAACTGAAACAGGCGCTGGTGGTACCGGCATTGGACTCGCCATTTCAAAAGATATTATCGAAACTCACGGAGGAGAAATTTGGGCGCAAAATAATAACGACGCCAAAGGTTCAACTTTTACATTTTCCTTGCCCGTTATTTAAAATAGTATTCATCATATAAGTTAAAATTAACTGACTATAATTTAATATACGTCCGCCGACTTATTAGAGCCATATTCTGCTCTTTTTATCCTACGATAAGCTTAATACCGATTAGCAAGGTAATTACTTCATAAACCCGTTTGATCCAACGATTACCTTTTACTATCGCCAAGTGTGCTCCGATATAACCACCGAGCAATGATCCTATTAATAGTGCCGCTAACCACGGCCAGTGAATTTTGCTTAATAACCCCAAGGTGATCGCGCCCGCACCATTCCAAAATAGTCCAACCAGGATCAATGTATGGGCGACGGCACGTTTATAGTCAAGTCCAAACCATCTCACTAGCCACAGTGTCACGAATAATCCGGTTCCCGACGTTAGCGAACCGTTCAGAACACCAATCAAAAATAGCACCAAGACACCAATAATGAACCCACGTCGATCTCGATTCATGGGTACATGTTGCATTCCCAATTCACGCTTGGTAATAGAATAGATTCCCAAGCCTGCCGTGAGTATTCCCAAGGCGATCTCCGCAGGCCTGTCCGGAACATACAAAATGAGATTCGCGCCCAAAACCACACCGGGAAGTCCTGCCAACAACATATATAGAACAAATTGACGCTCTAGCCCCTTTTCCCGCGCATGCCTGACAGTTGCGCCAATACCCAGGGCGACGCTAGCGACCTTATGGGTAGCCAAAGCAATTGAGAACGGAAGCCCAAGAAATAACAATGCAGGCAATTGAATAAGCCCTGCGCCGCCGCCAGCAAATGCAGAGAAGATATTCGCCACTAAGGAGATGAAAAATAACCAAATTTGTTCAATCATGACAAACTGTCCATGTACGGAAATATGTGACAAATAGCATAGAAAACGAACTTCACCTTAATAATAATGACTAATATACATGCACTGACTATACTTGAACGATGGCATAAGCATAAATAAACTCCAGTAGGTAACTATCGTGACGAATATGACACTTATACATAAAATCTTTCTCAGCAGTACCGTCGTGGCGCTTACGCTTGGTAGCGTACCCGTGCAGGCGGGTAAAATTAAATGTTGGGAAAACAGCGATGGTATTCGTGAATGCGGCAATATCGTACCACCTGAATATTCACAAAAAGGTCATGACGAAATAAACTCTCAAGGTATCAAGACTAAACACCATGAACGCGCCCTCAATAAAGAAGAACTTGCTGCACGTAAACTTCTTAAAGAAGAGGAAAAAGCGAAAGCGGCTGCTGCGGCCGCCAAAGAACGTAATGACATGGTCTTACTCAACACCTTTGCGAACGAAGACGAAATTGTCATGGCTCGCAATGGCAAGATCACTTCTATTCGCACTGAAATCAGACTCACTTACAAAAGTTTAAATAAGGCAAAAGAACGCCAGACTGCTGCGCGTAAACAAGCAGCGAGCCTGGAACGTGCGGGTAAAAAAGTTCCTAAAAAAGTCACTGACAATATTCAGCAAACACAAAAACAAATTAAAAATTACGAGAAATTTATCTCGGCAAAGAAAACCGAATTAGATAGGATTAATAGTCAATTCGAAAATGATATGATTCGCTATAAAGAATTGCGTCGGCCACGAACAGTTTCAACTAGTCCGAAATAGCCATTCCCACAGTCACTGTTTGCCACTCGGCTGACCAGCCTGCCAGTGGTAGCTGTGAAAAGTCACTCCGTACATAACGATGCAGGCGGCCTTCTATAATTGATAATAATAACCGACTGTAAGTTTTGATTTGCTCATCATTGATCTCAGATCCTTGTAACCGCGATTCACGCAGGACCTGTTTAATTTGGGTTTCGACTCTTTCGTAAAATTGGTTAATACGTTCTCGCAAGCGCGACTTTTCACCAACTAAAGCATCACTCACAAGCAAACGAGTCATACCGGGATTCTTTTCGGCGAAACCAAGCAATAACGAAAGAATTTTTTCACAGCGAAATAGAGACTGTTTTTCTTCCTCAAGAATACGGTTCACCAAAGAAAAAATGGTGTCTTCAATAAATTCGATAAGACCTTCAAACATCTTGGCCTTGCTGGGAAAATGTCTATATAACGCCGCTTCCGATACACCTACTGCTTTTGCTAACTGCGCTGTCGTGATCCGTTCACCCGGTTTTTCCTCTAATTCACGAGCCAAAGCCTGCAGAATAGATTCGCGTCGAGATATTTTCGCCTCTTTATCAATCCGTGGCGACATTTCGATTAACCCCGAATCAAGGTGCCAACACCTTCATCCGTAAATATTTCTAACATCACCGCATGTTCAACCCGACCGTCAATAATATGTGAACTGGTCACACCGCTGCGTACCGCATCGAGTGCACTGCTAATTTTAGGCAACATACCGCCGTGTATCGTGCCATCTTTAATCAGTTCATCAACACGCTGACTCGTTAAGCCTGTTAGCAAGGTGCCATCTTTATCAAGCAGACCTTCTGTGTTGGTTAATAAGATCAACTTTTCGGCCATCAAGGTTTCCGCCAACTTCCCGGCAACCAAATCAGCATTAATATTATAAGACTGGCCGTCTCCATCAGAACCAATGGGTGCAATCACAGGAATAAAATTACCCTGCGTGAGCATATCGACGACTGAAGTATTAATGCTTGAGACCTCTCCAACATGACCAATATCAATAATCTCTGGTGCCTCCAGTTCAGGATTATTCCGCGTGAAGACCATTTTCCTGGCGCGAATTAAATCGCCATCTTTACCCGTGAGACCAACCGCCTTACCACCATGCTGATTAATAAGGTGGACGATCTCTTTATTAACCAAACCGCCGAGCACCATTTCAACCACGTCCATGGTTTCATTGTCTGTCACCCGCATGCCATCAACAAATTCACTTTGCTTACCAATCTTCTCAAGCAATTGACCAATTTGTGGCCCACCACCATGTACCACGACAGGATTAATGCCGACTAACTTCAATAAAACAATATCGCGCGCAAAACCGGCTTTGAGCTTTTCATCCACCATCGCGTTGCCACCATACTTGATGACAATCGTTTTACCGACAAATTGTTGGAGATAA
>Ga0316205_10005814_pt1 | contig 10063 bp, 10 predicted proteins | sample 3monthpyrite_MG_FD_204941 | JGI IMG/M metagenome (GOLD analysis project Ga0316205, IMG submission 204941) | Microbial mat bacterial communities from mineral coupon in-situ incubated in ocean water Damariscotta River, Maine, United States -... | ecosystem: Environmental > Aquatic > Marine >...
ATGGGTGTTGATTGCAACCTCTGCAGCCATCTCTACAGCTTCATCATAGCGTGAGCGTTCCACCAACATGCGAGTCGGTGCATTGCACGATTGCCCGGAATTGCGGAAGCATCTGATGGCCCCCACCTTGGCGGCGTTTGGCACGGCGTCGGCGAAAATGATGTTGGCGCCCTTCCCTCCAAGTTCAAGGCTTACGCGCTTGAGAGTGTCTGCAGCGGCCTTGGAAATGGCGATGCCAGCACGGGTCGATCCGGTAAAGCTGACCATGTCGACGTCCTTGTGTGCAGACAGTTGGCTTCCGACGCCAGGGCCGTCGCCATTCACGAGATTGAACACACCAGCGGGGAAGCCTGCCTCGTGTACGTACTCCGCGAAAAGCAAACCCGAGAGCGGTGAAATTTCCGACGGTTTGAGAATCATGGTGCACCCAGTTGCCATGGCCGGGATCGCCTTGAGCATGATCTGATTCATCGGCCAGTTCCACGGCGTGATCAAAGCGGCAACGCCGATCGGTTCAAGCAGGGTTTTTTCGGTCGCAGTAAAATCACGTTCAAAGCTGAATTTTTCGAATGCTTTGATAAACCCATCCAAGTGCCAGCTGCCAGCGCCCACTTGCTGCGCCCGGCTGAGATCAATCGGCGCGCCCATTTCCATTGACATCGCCTGCGCCATTTCCTCTGCGCGTGAGTTGTAAATCTCCAACAACTTGCGCAGCAAATCCATCTTGTCTGATTTGGAAACCTGCGACCAGTTGTCGAACGCGGCGCGCGCTGCCGCAACCGCAGCGTCGGTATCAGCCTCGCCACCGAGAGAGATAACAGCACATATTTCCTCGGTCGAAGGGTTGATGACGTCAAAGTCGCGTGCCTTGGCTGGCGCGACCCATGCGCCATTAATATAAAAATCGCGTCTTTCGATCATGTCGCTTCTCCCATTTGTGAAAGATAAGGCCGACCAGGTTGGCCGGAATTTCGGCGCCACTCTGTCACTGCTTCGTGACCGGGGCAAGAGAGGGGATGAAACAGACCGCCATAAGGGTTAAGTTGCGACTCTGAAGAGCCAAAACGAACAAAAATGGAGGATAAAATGGGTTTGCGTATCAATGACACAGTTCCGAATTTCACGGCAGAAACGGATCAAGGCACCATTCAGTTCCACGATTGGATTGGCGACAACTGGGCGATTCTCTTTTCTCATCCGAAGGATTTCACACCGGTCTGTACGACAGAGTTTGGCGCCGTTGCACAATTGGCTGACGAATGGAGCAAGCGCGGCACGAAAGTGATCGGCGTTTCGGTCGATGGGGTTGAAGATCACAAAAAATGGAAGGCTGATATCGAAAAAGTCGGCGGCGCGACAGCGGGTTTTCCGATTATTGCCGATGACGGTCTGGCCGTGTCGAAAGCGTTCGATATGCTGCCTGCAGAAGCTTATCTGCCTGATGGGCGCACACCTGCAGATAGTGCAACGGTCCGATCCGTCTTTATCATAGGGCCCGATAAACAACTGAAACTCAGCATGACCTACCCGATGACAGTGGGTCGAAATTTCGCTGAGGTGCTGCGTGCATTGGATGGCCTGCAAATGTCGATTGGCAAAGGCGTCGCCACACCCGCCAACTGGATGCCGGGTGAGGATGTGATTATCCCGGCAACTGTCAGCGACGAAGATGCGAAAGCCAAATTCGGTGATTTTGAGACGGTTTTGCCTTACCTGCGTAAGACCAAAGCGCCCGGCTAAGGTTTTTGCGGGTGTAGGTGAAGCTGGGCCCGATAGATTGCGCGCTTGATTTCCCGCGTCAGCTTTCCACTGGCGTGGGTTTTCTTTTGGATGGTTGACCCACCGATCTGCCCAGCAATTTCCTGATTGCCGTTGGGCAGCAGGCTATGCACCTTCTGTCCCGTGACCCAGTGCATCTGCAACAGTGTATCCACAGGGCGGTCGATCTGATCCGTCGCGGCAAGCAAACGCGCCGCCGCAACACGCCCGACAACCTGACAAATGCATTGCAGGCCGATGATCTTGGGCAGGATCAGCCGTATTTCACCGTCACTAGCCAAAACCGTGCCGGGTACTTCCCGTGCCTTGACGGGCAGGCGAACGTACATATCCGGCGTTGCATAGTCGCTGATCAGTGCCATCGCCTGTTCCAGCCGAGGAGGATCAACGGCAAGGTCATCCTCGGCGATCAAGGCAAAGGGTGCGCCGCTGTCCAGCAGCGATTGCCAGCAGCGACGGTGGCTTTGAAACACCCCTATTTCAGCAGGGCGCAGATCAAAGGGGTAATGGGGCTTGTGCAAGTTGCCCGGGTAAAGGCGGATGTGGGAAATCTGGTCGGGGTCGCGTCCATTCACCGCTTCTATCAGTTCGGCATTTGGCAACGCGTCGCGCAGTTTTTCGGCGTTTGGACGCCGTGCAGTGCTGGATGACATATGAATGATAAAGGATTTCATCAATGCGGCCGGTTAGAGGTACACCTATTTAACGTGAAACGATCTGTTGGAAAAGCACGCGCTTTTGATGCGTCAAAGCAAAAAGCCCCGCCATTTTGGGACGGGGCTTTTCAGTTTCAGACTCGAATTGGTCTACTCTGCGGTTTCTTCTTTCTTAACTTCTTCACCGGTCTCCTGATCGACAACTTTCATCGACAGGCGAACTTTGCCGCGATCATCGAAGCCCAACAATTTGACTTTCACTTCCTGACCCTCCTTCAAAACATCTGACGGATGGTTCAGACGGCGGTTTTCGATCTGGCTAACGTGGACGAGACCGTCACGCTTGCCAAAGAAGTTCACGAAAGCACCAAAATCGACAATTTTGACCACTGTCCCGGTGTAGATCGCGCCTTCTTCAGGCTCTGCCACGATCGACCAGATCATGTCATAGGCCTTTTGGATCGAATCCGCGTTGGGAGAGGCGATTTTGATGATGCCGTCGTCGTTGATGTCGACTTTGGCGCCAGAAACCTCGACGATCTCACGGATTACTTTGCCGCCGGATCCAATCACTTCACGGATCTTGTCAGTCGGAACCTGCATGGTTTCGATGCGTGGTGCGTGGATGCTGAAATCGGCAGCACCGGTTAAGGCTTTGCTCATTTCGCCCAGGATGTGCAGGCGGCCGTCTTTGGCCTGTGCCAACGCTTTTTCCATGATCTCGGGCGTGATGCCTGCAACCTTGATGTCCATCTGCAGCGAGGTGATGCCGTTTTCGGTACCCGCAACTTTGAAATCCATGTCGCCCAGATGGTCTTCGTCACCCAGAATGTCGGTCAGGATTGCATAAGATCCGTCCTCTTCCAGAATCAGACCCATGGCCACACCTGCAACGGCAGATTTCAGCGGAACGCCCGCGTCCATCATCGACAAAGAGCCACCACAGACCGACGCCATCGACGACGAGCCGTTGGATTCCGTGATCTCAGACACCACGCGCAATGTGTATGGGAAATCTGTCGGAGCCGGCAGCACAGCTTGCAACGCGCGCCATGCCAGTTTGCCGTGACCAATTTCGCGACGGCCGGGAGGGCCCACACGACCGACTTCACCCACCGAGTAGGGCGGGAAGTTGTAGTGCAACAGGAAGTTCGATTTGAAGTTGCCGTGCAATGCGTCGACGAACTGTTCATCATCGCCGGTACCCAGCGTGGTCACAACCAGACCCTGGGTCTCGCCGCGGGTGAACAGGGCCGAACCGTGGGTGCGTGGCAGCATGCCGGTTTCACAGACGATCGGGCGAACCGTTGTTGTGTCACGACCATCGATGCGCTTGCCGGTTTTGACAACGTCACCGCGCAAAATGCTGGCTTCCAGTTTTTTCAGCGACGACCCAAGGTTTGCATCGCCTTGCTGCTCTTCACTCAGGGCCGCAAGAATGGCTTCGCGTGCCGCGGAAACGGCAGTTGTGCGTTCTTGTTTGTCCTGAATTGCAAATGCCGCGCGCATGTCTTTTTCGCCAGCTTTCTTAACCGCGTCATATAGTTCGGAATAGTCAACAGGCTGGAAATCAAACGGCTCCTTCGCGGCGTCTTCTGCCAGATCAATGATCAGGTCGATCACCGGCTGAATGGCGTCGTGGGCGAATTTAACAGCACCCAGCATTTCTGCTTCGGTCAATTCGTACGCTTCGGATTCCACCATCATCACGGCGTCTTTGGTGCCGGCAACAACCAGATCCAGACGCTGATCGGGGTTCATGCGCAACTGGTGCATGTCGTCCACGGTTGGGTTCAGAACGTATTCGCCTTCGGTGAAACCAACGCGGCAGGCCGCGATCGGGCCCATGAACGGCGCACCGGAAATGGTTAGCGCGGCAGAGGCGGCGATCATCGCAACCATGTCCGGATCATTGACCAGATCGTGGCTCAGAACTGTACACATCACCAGAACTTCGTTTTTGAAGCCGGGCACGAACAAGGGGCGAATTGGGCGGTCGATCAGACGGCTTGTCAGCGTCTCTTTTTCCGATGGGCGCGCTTCGCGTTTGAAGAAGCCACCGGGAACTTTACCGGCCGCATAGTATTTCTCGTTGTAGTGCACGGTCAGCGGAAAGAAATCCTGACCGGGCTTTTGGGTGCGGGCGTAAGTCACGTTCGCCATGACGCTGGTTTCGCCCAGCGTTGCGATGACCGAGCCATCTGCCTGACGGGCAACCTTGCCCGTTTCCAAAGTGAGGGTTTCTTCACCCCACTGCGTTGATTTTGTTGTTACGTTAAACATCACGTTTCCTAATTTGGCCGTTCCGGGGCGTATCCCCTCTGGCCGTTTGCGTGCGGGCCCCATGCCCGCGACCTTTGGTTAGCGTCCAGAACATGCGGCAAGGCCTGGTCGCACGTTCTATCGGATCAAGTGAAAACCGCGCCCGTTTGACGGGGCGCGGTTTTGATAACTAGCGGCGCAGTCCGAGGCGTTTGATCAGGTCCTGATACCGGGCCTCATCCTTTGCCTTGGTGTAGTCCAGCAATTTGCGGCGCAGAGCGACCATTTTCAAAAGACCACGACGACCGTGGTTATCTTTTTTGTGGGTTTTGAAGTGTTCGGTCAGCGTTGCAATGCGCGAGGACAGAATGGCGACCTGAACTTCGGGCGAACCTGTGTCGCCCTCTTTGGTGCCGTATTCCTTCATCACTCGTGCTTTTTCTTCAGCAGTAATCGACATCGGGGTCTCCTTTAAAGGTTAAGGGTGAATGGCGCAGGCCGGGATGTCGTCCAGCACAGGCCCGTGGAGAGGTCGGCCACAGACAGAATCTGCGACCGATGCGCGCGTATAGGGGAATTACCGCTCAGTTGCAAAGGGATTGTTCTGTTGGCCGCCAATCCGGCGGTTCATGCCACCACTGATGATCCAGGGCGGAGGTGGGCGCAAGCCAAACAGATATTCCAATGTGACTTGGCCGGGTTTCGAAATGACGGTACCCGCAACGGGAAACCCATTGAAAAGACCGATGGATACACCGTAGGATTTTCATTGTTTCGCTCCTTAATACAGGAAACTTCCCAGTGCCTATCAATGTGTTCATTGCGGTTTTGGCCGCGGCTTTGCTGCATGCCGGGTGGAACGCATTGGTAAAGGGTGGTGGCGACAAACACCTGAGCATGTGTGCGGTTGTGTTGGGGCAGACGCTGTACGCGGTGTTATGCGTTCCTTTTGTGTCCGTACCCGCGGTCGAAAGCTGGCCCTATCTGATTGCCGGCGTTGGACTGCATATCGGGTATCAGTTTTTTCTACTCCATTCCTATCGATCCGGAGATCTGACGCAGGTTTATCCAATTGCAAGAGGATCTGCGCCTTTGATTGTAGCCGCTGTGTCTGTCTTGTTTCTTGGCGTGGTCTTGCAGACGATTGAAATTCTGGCTGTTGCAACCATTGGCGCGGGCATTCTGAGTATGAGCCTGGTGCGGCAGAACGACGGATTGAGAAATGTACACGCAGCAAGACTTGCCCTGGGGACAGGATGTTTCATTGCGGCCTATTCGTTGGTTGACGGCATGGGCGCCCGCGTAGCCGGCAGCGCACTTGGGTTTTATGCGTGGTTGTCCATTTTTAACGGAATATTGTTTGCTCTTATTACGGTGGTAACCTCACCCAGACGTATCGCAGAGGTTGCCACGTCCGCGAAGTTCGTCCTGCTGGTCGGTGGTGGCGCATCTTTTACCGCGTACGCACTGGTTGTTTGGGCCTTTACACAGGCTCCGATCGCGCTGGTCACAGCCCTGCGCGAAACCAGCATTGTGTTCGCGTTACTGATTGGGGTCTGTTTTATGAAAGAACGCATGGATCTGGCAAAGGTTGTTTCGACAATGACAACTTTGCTTGGTGTCTTGCTGCTTCGGTTTGCCAAGCCGTGACGGGCCAGAGCCAGATCTGGCTGCAATTCATCGGCATCCGGCCTTTTGTATTGCTGATCAGAGCATGCTAACGCGGTGCCGAACAAGAGAGGATCACGAGTGGAACGCAGGCTTGCCGCGATTGTTGCCGCCGATTTAATTGGCTATTCCAATTTGATGGAACAGGACGAGGCAGGAACTTTGTCGGCGATGTCCCACGTCCTTGAATCCACCATCGAACCTTTGGTTTCAGAGCATAACGGGCGCATCGTCAAACTCATGGGTGACGGTATTCTCGCTGAATTCGGAAGTGTTCTGGATGCCGTCAAATGTGCCGTGGCCTGGCAGGAGAAGATGAAACGGGACGAGATCAATCTGCAATTCAGGATCGGTATCAACCTGGGCGACATCATTTTTCAGGGCGGAGATATTTTTGGCACCGGAGTCAATGTTGCCGCGCGCCTTGAAGCCCTGGCAGACAGGGGCGGGATATGCGTTTCGGGTGCCGTGCATTCGGAAGTGAAGAACAAGCTGGAAGTAACGTTTGAAGACCTTGGGCTGCAAACGGTTAAAAACATCAGTGAACAGATACGCGCCTATCGGGTGTCGGGATTGAGTTCTGGCCAACATGACGTGTTGCAGACCAAGGCGTCAAATTCGCTGCCGGACAAACCTTCGGTTGCTGTGCTGCCATTTGAAAACATGAGCGGCGATTCCAGCAAGGCGTTTTTGAGCGATGGGATTTCCGAGGACATAATTATCGGCCTTTCCCGGTTCAAAACCCTGTTCGTTATTGCGCGAAATTCTTCTTTTTCTTTCAAGGGTGCGCATGTCGATATCAAGGATGTCGGCCGCAAACTTGGGGTTCAGTACATCGTAGAAGGCAGCGTCAGGCAGGCGGGAAACCGCGTGCGCGTCACAGCGCAGTTGATTGAAGCCGCAACCGGAAATCACGTCTGGGCGGAAAGGTACGACAGCGAATTAAAAGACATATTTGACGTTCAGGATGAAGTGACAAAGAGCATTGTTGCAGTTCTGCCAGGTCAGGTACAGCAAGACGTCGCCGACAGGTCGTCAAGAAAGCCGACCAACAATATGAAGGCGCATGAGTTGATGTTGCAGGCAAAAGCACTGCGCGACAGGCTCAATGTCGAAGATATTGCTCAGGCCCGGATTTTGCTCGAAAACGCAATCGCACTGGACCCGAAATATGCCAGGGCGCACATGTATCTGGCGGATACATACGTGGTTGATTTGTTTCTGGGGGTCGCGACAGAAGGGGCATCAAAGTTGTCTTTTGACTTGTCCCGAAAAGGCGCCGCACTGGATACAAATGACGTTTACATTCAAGACCAGCTTGGGTTCGCATATCTTTGCGAAGGCTTGTGGGATGACGCGGAAGTCCAGTTTGAAAAGACACTGTCGCAGATTGTAAATGAGGCGGAATCCATGGCGTGGTGCGGGTATGCCTTTTTGCTTTTGGGTCAACACCAAAAGGCAAGCGACGTTGTTTTGAAGGCGACGCGGCTTGATCCCTTGCACCCGCCAGCTTTGGATTGGATTTTAGGGCAGGTGCACTTTTTCGCCCGCAGGTACGAAGACGTCATTCGTGTACTGATGGGCGATGCATTGTTGAACTCGATGGCACATGTCTTCCTTGTCGCGTCCTATGCTCATCTGGGCCGTTCGGCAGAGGCGCAAACTGCCCTGAAAACATTCATATCCGAGCGTCACCGGGAGTTTGAATTGCGAGGCATTGAATTCGGCGAAAACACCATCGAGACGTTGGCAGGCGGGTATCGTGGTGTTTGGCGCAAACAAGAAGATTGGGATCACATCGTGGATGGTCTGGTGAAAGCCGGGCTGCCGATGTCGGCCCAATCTGATTGAACAGCGCAATATGTGTGTAGCTGGCACGCAACTGTGCCGCAAATGCTCGGCAAGCGTTTGCCGCAGATCAGATTTTTGCGGCGCGTGTTATTCGGGCATATTCATACTGTTTAGGATTTCGGTCGCCCATTCCCCGAGAATTGGCACAAACTCAATCTGACTTAACCACCAGGCAATGACAGAAACAAGCAGGCTTGCGCCAATCGCTGTTCCCAGCCCAAATGCAAGACCGCGCGCGAACTGAAAGGACAACAGCCGCCAGAGCGAGTTGTTGACTTTCACGAACCTGTGCTCGTTCAGTTTTTCCAACTCGGTTGCCAAACGTTGCATCGCTTCCGTTTGTTTCGGCTCGAATTCGGGTTGATCTGTCATGAATTGGTTCCGTTCCGAATGTCCCAGCGCTGCGGCTGTTGTGCATAGGCAATGTACAACGGATGCTTTGGATGACCATGCTTGCTGAGGCCAAGATGAAATACTGGTGTGTCCGCTTGCGACAACAGATGTTCCATTTCGGCGCCTCGATCCAGATGCGCCCCATGCGTACCCCAGGCTGCGATCACCGCGTCGGCCCAGGTGCATCCGTTCAGAATAGCTGAATCGTTTCCGGGGCCAACAGGATCGGAAGCAGCGCGCATATTGCGCGGATCGGTGTCGCGCCAGGCAAAGATGTTGGTGACCTGAAATGCGCCAAATCCAAGCGTGCGCGCGCGGCGTTCACACCGTTCGACCGTGGGGTCATTTTGTATCTCCGTGGCGGTCGAAGGATTTAACATCACGAACATCACGCGCGGACCGGTTTCATCCCAGATGCGCGTCAGACTGTAGCGGTACTTTTCGCAAGGCGAGTAGACGGCCGTCGAAAAGGCGTCCTTCTTCTGAAACTCTCGTGTTATCATCCACCCTTACTGACCGAGCAGCGCATTTGTTTCAAGGACAAGCGCAACACCGCAGGATGTCCGGACACAGAAATCCTGATGTGACCACTGCATTACATCATTCAGAGGAGGAAAATATGCGGTCTCGCACCGTGGAATACCCCGGTATTTTGAATGTTGTTCAAACTTATATTGAGGGCATGCATTTCGGTGACACGTTGGTCCTGCTCAAAACAGATGGCCAGTGGTGTATTGTGTCGAAAGTGTTTTACTTGCGCACCGATTAGGTCACGAACACCCGACTGGGATGCAGTTCCCCCGCCTTGTAGATGCCAACTGCCACAGCCCGACCGTCCAGCGATGCCCAGCATTCATCGCCGTACTCCACTCCGGTCGCCAGAACCATACCGGGGTTGCCATTGCGCAGGCGCGCAGCACCCTCCGCAGTCGATCGTACTTCCGGCAACTCTTCCAATCCGGTTTCAAGAGGTTTGAGGTGGCTATCGAGTTCCGGCGTGCGTGCCAGATTGTCCAGCATTTCCAGCGTAATTCCGTCTTGTGCGGCGAATGGGCCTGACCAGGTTCGCCGCAAAGAGACGACGTGGCCATGACACCCAAGAACCTTGCCCAGATCGCGCGCAATCGCACGGACGTAGCCGCCCTTGCCACACGTCATTTCCAGTACGGCGTGGTCCTTGTCAGGCCGGTCTGTCAGGATCAGTTCCTCGACCCACAACGGGCGCGCGGCGATTTCGATATCTTCGCCATCGCGGGCCAGTTTGTAAGCGCGCTGGCCGTCAATCTTGACGGCCGAAAACTGCGGTGGCACTTGCTCGATCTCGCCAATGAAGCCTGCCAGCGCTTCTTTGATGTCATCATCAGAAGGGCGCAAATCACTTTCGGCGATCACTTCGCCTTCTGCGTCATCTGTGTTCGTCGCCTGTCCGAACCTCACTGTGAAAGTGTAAGCTT
>Ga0316205_10005815_pt1 | contig 10062 bp, 9 predicted proteins | sample 3monthpyrite_MG_FD_204941 | JGI IMG/M metagenome (GOLD analysis project Ga0316205, IMG submission 204941) | Microbial mat bacterial communities from mineral coupon in-situ incubated in ocean water Damariscotta River, Maine, United States -... | ecosystem: Environmental > Aquatic > Marine >...
CCACATTAGAATCATAATCAAGAAATAAAGTCAATTTATGGCTTTCTGCAGTGACAGGATTATCATTTACTAAAGTCATCATCTCTATATGACCTCCTTCTGTTTTATAAATATTTTGGGCTGTAACCTTACAAAATGTAATTAAAATGACGGATAAAGTAAGTAGTTTAGTGTTCATGATATTTGCTTTAGTTAAATATTTTATTCTTTAATAAATATTAAATCTCATTCAAAAATTTACGATTCTTATATATGTCTTTCTTGAATTGAGTAGGTGTCATTCCTGTAACTTTTTTAAATTGATTGCTCAAATATGCAACACTACTATAGTTAAGTTTAAAAGCTATTTCACTCAAGTTTAATTCGTCATAAACAATAAGTTCTTTTATACGTTCTATTTTTTGATTGATGATGTATTGTTCGAACGTAATACTTTCAACCGATGAGAAAAGAGAACCTAAATATTTGTAATCAAGATGCAATTTTTTACTTATATAGTCTGCCCACTTAATATCTAATTCGTTTGACGAGTGGTGAATTTTATTTACCACCAACGTTTTCATCTGTTCTATAATCTGGCTTTTACGATCATTAATCATACTGAAACCAGAATCTTGAAGCTGTTTAGATAATCCCGTTTTATTGGTAGAATTGAGTGTTGAAACCAAATCTACTTCCCCCAACTTAATCGAAGTATAGGGAATATCTAATTCACCTAAAATGCCAGATACTGCCGTTATACATCGTGGACAGATCATGTTTTTTATGTAAACGGTATTACTCATGTGCTTTTAAATTTAAGTATCAGAAAGACCCATTTACCTAGCCTTGACAAAGGCAAAGTATACAACTGCAACTATTGCAAAAAGAAACAATACGACTATAGCAAATATTCCATATATTTTATCTTTATTGGAAATATCGCTTTTCGTTAGTTTCTTATTTCTTCTTCGATTTCTTCTAGTTTCGCTCATTATTTACTTCATTCTCAAGTAAAACAATTTTGATTATTCTAAAGCACCTTTTACCTTACAACATTTATAAATTAACCTCCATGAATAGTGTCTTTATCTGATTTACTAAAGTACAAAACGCATTGCCTTTAGTTCATATAAGAAATTGATTCCTAAAACAGGTCAAAATATCTATTGGTCTTTCTAATTTAAAACGCTGTATGTCTATTTACTGTTTCAATTACTAACTGTAAAGTTGAAGCTTACTATTATTTTTTCCCAAGACAGAGTCATAGTTCCTTCATTTTCATTAACCTTATCGATTTTGTACTCTAAATGTTCTTTTACCTCTTCTGAAGCAATTGGTTTTACTTCAAATCTAAATACATCATCATTTTCGTTGTATTCATCCTTACCATGTTGATCCCAGTTAGAATTAAAAATAAGTGTCCATTTGTCTTTAGATGGAATAGTAAAAAACCCATACTTGCCTGCAGGAAGCACTTTTCCATCAATTGTTAAGTCTTTGTTTGTTTCTAACCAAGTTGCTTTATGCGCTCCGGCTTGCCAAACTAAGTCATATGCTAACAAACCGCCAAAAACGATTCGGTTTCTTACACCTGGTGATGAATAATCAATATGAATATGTGCATCTCCAATCATAGCCATAGCAGAAGTATGCGGACTTAAAACCTTCTTTTCAGTTGTTACTTCTTCTTCATTAGCCTGCTGGTTATGCAAATGCTCTTCGCTGCTTTTCTTTTCCTCTTTACACCCTGTAAATATTACGACCAATACGAGTATTGAAATTATTCTTTTTATCATTTCTAGTTTATTGTTTTGTTATACAAAATTGTATTTTGTGATTAATTTTTTATCTAATAATTAATGCTGATGCCCTTTGTGTACAATTGGCTACCCGAATGTAGCTTTATATGTTTTACTATTAAAGCTTAACTTTACAGCGGCTTGTTGGTAATTATTAAGTCCATTTGCCCCTAAAGGAATCCAAAAAAAGTTACTACCTAACCTAATTTTCTTTGAAACTGCTGTTTCATCCTTAAAAATCACTCTTACCCTTCCTTCTAAATTTGAAGTGTCTAATACATTAAAACCCTCATCAAAAAGATAAAATTCAATTTTTTTATTTCTCTCTAAATTTGCTTTGCATTTTTCACAAACACCATTTTTATATGCAATTAATTCAGGATGCGACAAACAGCTATAACTTTCTATCACCATTTCTATTCTAAAATCATCTAAAATAATAATGTCTCCTCCATGTGGCCCTTTTTGAGCAGTCTCTTGAGCATAAATGCTTATAGAGCATAGATAAAGATTGCTATAACAAATGTCTTTTTCATTTGGTTATTTTTATTTTTTGTGAAAGTGGTTAATGACTTTTTGTGTTTCTTGATGAAGTATGCGTTTTAATAATCTTCCAATTTTCATTAACTTTCTTTAAAACAGAAGTAGCAACACCTTTCTTTTTTATAATTCTAGATGCTCTACCTTTTTCTTTATCTTCTTTTATATCAATAGTGTAAATGTAGGTTTCTGTAGTAAATGCATAAGGCAAATCCACTTCTACATCAATTTTATAATCTGAAAAAAGGAAGCTATTAAAATGGTCTAACTCTGGCCCAAGGTGATGTGCTAAATAGTTTTCAAAAGTACCTTCTACTCCTCCAGATTCAAAAACAGTGGCGTCTTTTGTAAAAAGTTTCTTTGTACCATCAATTGTTAGGTTTTGTATCGCGTCCTTATAGCTTTTCATTACGCTCTCTACAGCTTGTTCTTCATTTGTTTCTGAAGTGTTAGTTTGTGCTATAGAACTTGTTGTTATTAACATAGCACTAAATGCAAATAATAATGTTTTTAAGAAATTCATATCTTTAATTTTTAGTTGTTATTTTTTAATGATTTGTAAAACAATTGCTCCTATAAAAATTGTTGCAATAATGGTATAGCATATGTAATCAAACCACTTTTTGAAATTAGGTTTGCTGGACTTTTTCTTTTGACCAGCATTACAACAATCTTTCATTATTTCTTTATCAATTTTTAATGCGCCCGATATAGGAGAGGATATTATACCTAATATAAATGGACTTTAAACTTTATATTAACACCTGAGAGGAAGATGATTGCTATTAACCACTTCTTAGAGAAAAGATTTTCCTCTTCCAGTTCAAGCATTAAATTATTAGTTTTTATTTTTTAAAATTGTTTGTGCCTGATATTGGGAGGGGTTAACGCTAACCATCATTTATATTCCCCTCCCGATAACAGGACTTAGACTCTTAAAATACCCGAAAGAGGAAAAGGATTGCTATTAATCAATTCTTAAGGGAAAAGATATCCTCTTCCAATTCGGGTGTTGTTTAATTTATCTCTTTCTGTACTTTACCACATTTAACCATCTTACTTCCATAATATGGGTTTTTCACCTCATTGCTTGAACTTAGCCAAGCGCTGCCTTTATCATACATTGGGCAAAATTGTTGGTAGAGTGTGTTTTTGGTACCTGTAATAGTAACCATATCTGTTACATCTATGCTCAAGGTTTTGAAATGTTCTCGTTGGTGACCTATATCGCTTTTTGCGATATGCTCAGCATGTTCTGTAGCATCTTCAATAATATCGGTAAGCTCTTTTTGTTGCTCGCTTGTATATGTCTTCATATTAAAGGCTTTTAATGAGATTGCTAATTTAGATCCAGCTTCAGCAGCCATTTTAGCATCATCTTTTACCAAAGCATTTTTTAAACTGAAATAATCCTTAAGAATCGCTTCTGTTTTTAAATCATGACCTTCATTAACCATCATTTTTTTCTCTCCCATTTTATGACTTTTTTCCATCTTACTATGATCGTGTTGTGCATAAGCAAAAGACCCTACTAATAATAGCATTACTGCCATACTCTTTTTTAAATTTTTCATTTTTTTCATTTTTAAATTATTATTATTATTATTATTATTATAAACTATCAATTATTTTGTTCACCCATTCTACAACCATTACTTTATCGCTCTCAGAAAGCTTCGCGTCTCTGTGAATCAATGTATATGATGAAAGAGGCATCTCATCATCTTCAATCTGACTTCTAATAGACTTTAATTTGCTTTTTTGTCTTCGCTTTGAGTAAGAGCCAAAATCACTAAAATCTAATTCCTCTTTTCCTTTATTAATATGATCTTCCAATAACCAAGCCATAGGTTGAACCTTATTGTACCAAGGGTAATTGGTATTATTACTGTGGCAATCATAGCAGGACGTTTTAAAAATTGCTTCAACTTGTTTTGGAACATCATAAGTTTTCATAATGTCTGTTGGCGGTATAACATCGCTTTGGTTAAGAGATGTTGGCACAAACTGAACAACAACAAAAACTATTAATAAAACCAACCCTGAAATCTTTACAATTTTCATTTAGTTAATCTCTTTTTGAACTTTACCACATTTAAGCATTTTACTTCCGTAGAATGGATTTTCAACTTCATTACTTGCACTTAACCAAATACTGCCTTTATCATACATTGGGCAATGCATTTGGTATATTGTATTAGGTGTTCCTGTAATGGCTATCATATCTTTGATATCAATACTCATTCCTTTAAAATGTTCCCTTTGGTGATCCATATGGCTTTTTGCAATATGCTCTGCATGTTCCACAGCAGATTCTATAATCTCCCCAAGTTCTTTTTGCTGCGCTTCATTAAATTCGTCAATGCTAAAACCCTTTAAAGAAATCGCTAATTCATTCCCCGTTTTACTGGCTTCCTTTTCATTGTCTGCAACAAGAGCATCTTTCAACTCTAGGTAATTATTGATTATGAGTGCCACTTTAGAAGTATCCTGACCCATATTAGACATATCTCCAGATGATTCCATATCCTTATTGTTCATTTCAGAACTTGAATGTTCTTCATGTTCGTCTTTAGCATTATGCATTTCTGTATTAGCATTTTTCTCAATAGTACTCTCTTTTTTAGCTTCTTTGCAAGACACTACGGTTAGGGTTAGAAGTACTGTCACAAAGACACCCGATATTACTTTTAATTTTCTCATGATACTTAAAATTTAAATTAGTGTTTATTTAGTGTTTATTATTATATTCTTCTTTGGATATTTCTCCATCTGCATGCTATCTCTCCTAAATTTCTAAAGGATTTTTTCCCTCTTAAGAATTTTGTTTCTGCTGCTACCTGCATAAAGGTTAACTACAAAAACAATTACTCCCAATATTATTATCTACATGTACATTATAACTTCATCTTTTTAATAATTAAAATCTTACCGAAAGTCCACCACCACCACCAAAGCGGTTGTCATAACTTCCTAGCAAAGATACGTTTCTGGATAGAAAATATTCGGCTCCAGCACTCCATACGGTTTCTGACTCTGTATTTATACCTGACGGTAAGGCGTTTACCCAACCAAAATCCAGTTGATACTCGTAGTATCCAAACACTGAAAACTTTGGAAATAACATAATACTCCGGCCAAGACCAATTCTAGGTCTTAAATCACTATCAATCCTAGCATCAAGACTAAACAAATATGGTGTCAAGTATCTTACACCAACAACAGCGGTAGTTTTGAATTCATCGAGGCTATCTTCTATTTCATTTTCAATATTTACACCTCCAAATACTCTTAAATAATCATGTAAATACCTTTCGTAAGTTACTTCTGCTTCCAAATTTTCATTATAACCATATTCAACCGAAGCATTGAATTGGTTTCTCATGTTTGAAGCTACTAAATCAAGGGTCGTGTTTTGTGACGACGCATCAACCATGCCCCAAGAATAAAAAAGATCGGTTTCTGCCACCGCAATAGATGCAGGGTAACCTTTCATACGAATGTCTGGAGGTGTGTCATAACTCATAACGCGCGCCATTCCGCCCATTAAATGATATAAAATATGGCAGTGAAAAAACCAATCGCCATACTCATTACCATAAAATTCGATGGTTACATCTTGCATTGGAGGCACATTTACCGTATGCTTTAGCGGTGAATACTCTCCATTTTTATTAATCACTCTAAAAAAATGCCCATGTAAATGCATCGGGTGATGCATCATGGTTAAGTTGTTTAATGTTATTCTGGTAACCTGGTCGCCTTTTATTTTTATATTATCGGTTTCAGATAGTGGAACACCATTCATACTCCAGATGTAGCGTTGCATATTCCCAGTGAGGTTCAGTAAAATTTCTTTTACATGCGTACCTTCAGGATAGCTCGTTTTTTCCGGTGATTTTAAAAAGTCGTAATTATATTCCGAAAACAGATCCATGCCTTCCATGGTATCCATTTCTTTAGCATTATCATTCATGGTATCATCCATGGCGTTCATTTTGGAATGGTCCATTTGCATTCCTGTCATAGTGGAATCTTTGGGCATATCCATGCTTTCCATTTTCATGGACTTTGTATCATCTGTCTTTGATTTCTCCATGTTCATACCGCTCATATCATCTTTCATCTGCATGCCATACTCATTTTTCATTTCGATGCTTTCATCTTTGCTTGGGCGATATTTTAGAGCATGCGCTCCCATTTTCATATCCATTTTGGCCATGGTTTGCATCATTCCTATTTTATCTGGTCTTGGCAAAGTTTGGGCTGCAAACACTTTTCCATTTCCAATAAAAGCAGATGCAGTTCCTGAACCATCCTGTGCCATGATTTTGAATTCTATTTTACCCTCTTGCGGAATAGTTACAATATAATCATAGGTTTCTGCGATACCAATAAAGGTTTTGTTTTTTGCTATAGGTTCAACATCAATACCATCTGCCGATACCAACAGGGGATCTTCACCACCAAAAGTCATCCAGAATGAGGTAGAAGCACCACCATTAATAATACGTAATCTAACTTTTTCACCAGATTTAAATTCTGGATATTCAATAGATTCTTCACCGTTAATCAAAAAAGCAGGATAATACACGTCAGCTATATCTGCACCTTCCATACGTTGTCTCCAAAAATTCAGTTGTGCGCCAAAAGCCCCACGAGCTATAACTTGATTTAATGGCGTAGATGTGCCTTTTCGTATTCCATACCATTCATTGCCACGTTTTAAGTTACGTAGTACATGCATTGGATCTTCATTAGTCCAATCGGATAGCATTAGCACCAATTCTTTATCATACTCCAAAGTTTCACTCTTTGGATGGATAACAAAAGACCCAAAAACCCCACTTTGTTCCTGTAATAACGTGTGTGAATGATACCAATAGGTGCCAGATTGATTTAGGGCAAACTCATATTTTTGTGTATGTCCAGGTTCAATAGGCGGTGTTGTTAGATAAGGAACCCCATCATAAAAATTAGGCAATAAAAGTCCGTGCCAGTGGATGGATGTTTCTACGCTCATCTCATTTTTTACGTAAATTACGGCATACTCACCTTCGGTAAATTCTAATACAGGTCCTGGAATACTGCCGTTTATAGTCATGCCTTTTACAACTTTCCCAGCCTTATTGACTATTGCTTGGTTAATGGTAATTGTATATTCTTTTACTGGTAAATTGTCAATATTACCTTCAACAGATTTTTCTGTTTGCGCATATAGAGTTGTACTCGCAATAAACATTGCAATAAGATAAATACTATATTTTAAAAAAGAATTATTATTCATTTTTTTTAAAGTATTGATGACACTTAACTCGTAAATTTAAAAATTTTATTAATACTTATTTTTGCTTCTTTAAGAAGCTTAAATAATTTTCTTTAGACTCAAAATAAGCTACGTCGCCCTCTTCTTTCATTAATACAATATAGGCTTCGGTTTTATCTACTTCTTTATTGCTAAAGGGGTCAATACCTGTTCTGGCAGTTTCATTGTTGTTTAATGCACCTACACACATTTGGCAGCAACCATAGTAAGTCTTGCCATTAACTGGAACTGGTATTTGTGGTTTCCCCATATACGCATCGTTCACCATACACACTAAATCGTTTGGTATTTTAGACCCTATTTTATATTCTTGCTGAGTTTCCTGATTAATCACTTTTTGTGGAGTGACAACGGCCGTTTCTTTTGTAATACTTTGTTTGGCTTCTGAATTACATGCCACTATACTAAAAGCTACTACTAATAGTAACCCTGATTTTTTTATTAATTTTTTCATTTTATTTAATTTTAAATTGATCGTTATTTTAATAATTTATTATTACTTATCTAATTTTATATTTCTCAATCGTAAAGAATTTACAATTACTGAAAATGAACTAAAACTCATAGCTGCTGCTGCAATTATTGGTGAAAGTAATAACCCAAATACAGGATATAAAGCACCTGCTGCTAATGGTATTCCAAGCACATTATAGAAAAACGCAAAAAACAGGTTTTGTTTAATGTTTTTCATAACGGCGTGGCTTAAATTTTTTGCTTTTACAATACCCAATAAATCACCTTTTACTAGTGTAACTTCAGAGCTTTCAATAGCGACGTCTGTACCTGTTCCCATGGCGATACCAATATCAGATTGTGCTAATGCAGGTGCATCATTAATACCGTCGCCTGCCATAGCCACTACTTTACCTTGACTTTGCAATTCTTCAATGAACCTTAACTTGTCTTCAGGTAAACAATCTGCTTTAAAGCTTGACAAATGTAACTCTGCAGATACAGCTTTAGCGGTGTTTTCATTATCACCAGTCATCATAATAACATCAATCCCTTGTTTTTGCAAAGATGCGATGGCTTGTTTACTGGTTTCTTTTATGGCATCAGTTATGGACACATAACCAACAACTTCCTTATTTACCGAAATATAGGACACGGTTTTACCCAATTTTTGTTCTTCAACAATTTTAGCATCTATCTCCGTAGGGATTGATGCATTTACTGTTTGCATTAATTTTTTATTACCTAATGCAACTTTGTTTGTGCTTACTGTTCCAACCACACCTTTTCCAGTAACGGCTTCAAAATCGTTAACTTCTTCTAATATTATCTGTCCTGCTTTAGCATAATTTACGACAGCTTCAGCAAGTGGATGCTCACTATATTGATTAACAGATGCGATGTATTTTAGCAGTAACTTGTCATCATTGGTTTTAGATAAATCAACTACTTTTTCAACCGATGGTTTGCCTTCGGTAATGGTGCCTGTTTTATCAGTTATTAATACATTGACTTTGTTTAAGTTTTCCAGAGCTTCTGCATTTTTAATAAGCACACCGTTTAATGCGCCTTTACCAACGCCAACCATTACAGACATTGGTGTTGCCAAGCCTACAGCGCAAGGGCAAGCAATAATCAATACGGCAATAGCATTAACAAAAGCATAGACCATGGCTGGTTCCGGTCCATAATAACGCCATACTAAAAAGGTAATTACTGCAACAACAATAACAATTTGTACAAAATATTTTGAGATTTTATCTGCCAGTTTTTGTATGGGTGCCTTAGAGCGGCTTGCATTATTTACCATTTGAATGATTTGCGATAGTAAGGTATCAGAACCCACTTTTTCTGCCACCATAACAAATGATTTATTACCATTAATGGTACCTGAACTTACGGGTTCTCCTTCGTATTTATCAACAGGAATAGGTTCTCCTGTAATCATGGATTCATCAATAACACCATGCCCTTCATGAATTTTACCGTCAACTGGAATTTTATCACCCGGTTTTACACGCAATAAATCTTCTTTTTTAATATCGTGTATGGAAATGACTTTGTCTTCACCACCTGGTGTCACCAATGTGGCTTCACTAGGTGCTAACTTTAATAATTCTTTTATGGCACCACTGGTTTGACTGTGTGCTCTGGCTTCTAAAAGCTGTCCTAATAATACCAGCGTTAAAATAACTGTGGTCGCTTCAAAATAGACAAAAACAGTACCTGCTTCGGTTTTAAACTGGTCAGGAAATAATTCTGGAAAAATCATTCCGAACACACTAAAAAGAAAAGCGACTCCCGTACCAATACCAATAAGCGTAAACATGTTGAGATTCCATGTTTTTATGGATTTCCAACAACGCACAAAGAACATCCAACACGCATAAAAAACCACTGGAAGCGATAATACAAACTGTACCAAGTTCCAGTTTTCCTGTGATGTAACATCCAATAAAAAGT
>Ga0316205_10005816_pt1 | contig 10061 bp, 8 predicted proteins | sample 3monthpyrite_MG_FD_204941 | JGI IMG/M metagenome (GOLD analysis project Ga0316205, IMG submission 204941) | Microbial mat bacterial communities from mineral coupon in-situ incubated in ocean water Damariscotta River, Maine, United States -... | ecosystem: Environmental > Aquatic > Marine >...
TTGGGTCTTGCATCAAATCAAAACCGGGTCTAAGTCCCCCGGTACGCGGATTGGTAGCTCAGTTGGATAGAGTACTTGACTACGAATCAAGGGGTCGGGGGTTCGAATCCTCCCCAGTCCGCCACAAAAATCACGTAACTTATTGATTTTATAATATTTTTCAAGATTCTTATCCATTCCAACCCCCATTTCTTCCCCCACGCCATTCAATAGACACGAACTAGATGAATTGGATTGCGTTAGACCCGATAGGACTTCAAACGGCCCAAAGCCGACATCCAACGCAGTATTAGAATGCTGCGTTTGCAGCCCGCATATCGGTCATTCGCTGTGACATCGCGATTTGAAATTGGATGAACTGACAGTCTGCGGACGAAGCGCCATTTCGCTGCGCCTGCGCCAATGACCGGTTTCGGAGATTGGCGCAGAGCGATCCAGGTTTGATCGGAGCTAGACCGGAGCTTCTTTCGCCCCCGTCATAAACGCAACCGCGTCCGACATTGTGTAGTCTTTCGGGTCGATCACGCACAGACGTTTGCCAAGGCGATGGACGTGGATGCGGTCAGCAACTTCGAACACGTGGGGCATGTTATGGCTGATCAGAATGATTGGGATTCCACGTGAGCGGACATCAAGGATCAGTTCCAGCACGCGGCGGGATTCCTTGACGCCAAGCGCCGCTGTAGGCTCGTCCAAGATGATCACCTTGGATCCGAATGCGGCGGCTCGCGCCACCGCCACACCTTGCCGTTGACCACCCGATAGCGTCTCGACCGCTTGGTTGATGTTCTGGATCGTCATCAGGCCCAGCTCTGACAATTTGTCACGGGCGACCTTTTCCATCTTTGGGCGATCCAGCTGACGAAACCATTTGCCACGAAAGCCGGGCTTGCGGATTTCGCGCCCCATGAACATGTTGTCTGCGATTGAGAGCGCCGGTGACATCGCAAGCGTCTGGTAAACCGTTTCGATCCCTTCCTTGCGAGCATCAATGGGTGACGTGAAGTGCACCGGTTTGCCCTCGAGAAATACCTCCCCTTCGTCAGGGATCACGGCCCCTGAAACTGCTTTGATCAAGGATGATTTGCCTGCCCCATTGTCACCAATCACGGCGAGGATTTCACCTGGATAGAGATCGAAGTCACAATGATCGAGCGCGGTCACCTTGCCATAACGCTTAACCAAGCCGCGGCCCTTGAGGATGGGTTCAATCGACCCCTTCGCGATGTTTTCAGTCAAAGTCATGCTGAGACCTTTCTGATCCACTGATCTACTGCGACAGCACCAATAATCAGTGCGCCAATGAGAAGGAATGTCCACTGTGCGTCTGCACCGGCAAGGCGAAGGCCAAGCGTGAAGACACCAACGATAAGGGCGCCAAACAGCGGCCCCATGATCGACCCACGCCCACCGAACAGTGAGATGCCGCCAATCACCACAGCCGTAATGCTTTCGATATTCAGGAGTTGGCCAGACGTTGGGCTGACAGAGCCGATGCGGCCAATCAGCGCCCAACCCGCGATTGCACAGATGAAACCGGTGACTGCGTAAACAGAGATCAGGGTGAATTTGACGTTCACACCTGAAAGCTGTGCCGCTTCGGGATCATCGCCCACTGCATAGATGTGACGGCCCCATGCGGTGTGTTTGAGGGCATAGGCGAGGAAGGCAAAGATCAACACCATCGCGATCACGCCGAACGTAAAGGTCGCGCCTCCACGCCCGTCCGCATCGGCACCGACCTTGAATGTCGTCCCAAGGAACTGAAGCAAGGGCGCGTTTTCCTCGATGTCCTGCGCACGGATGGTTTCGTTCGCGGAATAGAGGAAATTTGCAGCCAGAACGATTTGCCACATGCCAAGCGTTACAATGAAGGGCGGCAGTTTCATCACCGCCACCAGCCAGCCGTTGAACGTTCCAATCAACGTCCCGAACGTCAAGCCAATCACGACGGCGATCTCAACTGGAATTCCGTATCGGAACGTAAACTGCCCCATGATGACGCTGGACAGAACGGCAATAGCGCCGACGCTGAGGTCGATACCCGCGGTCAGGATCACGAGGCTCTGGGCGGCGGCAACGATACCGACGATCTGCACCTGTTGAAGGATTAGGGTCAGCGCAAAAGGAGAGAGGAATCTCGACCCCAGCAAAAGCGTGAACAGGACAATGGAAACCAAGAGAACGAACAACGGAACAAGCGCAGGGTTCACATGCAGTGCGTGTTGCAATCGTGCAAGAAATCCTTTGCGTTCGGTGAATTCGGCCACGGTATCGGCCGTTGGTGGCTTGATGGCCGCTTCAAAATCGTCCGCGTTGCGAGACATTGTTCGATCCCCTTACTGTGAATGGAATGTCGTGCAGGAATATATCCTACTTTGAAAAAGGGGCGGGAAGATTACCCGCCCCTTCAGCTGCATCTATTGTGAGATGCGGGAGGTATGGTTTAGCCCCAGCAAAGCTCTGTGCCTTCGGCAACAGAAATGCTTTCAACTCCATCCGCAGGCTGATCTGTGACCAAGGCCACGCCTGTGTCAAAGAAGTCCTTGCCCGGTGTGTTCTCAGGCAGTGTGCCATCGGCCGCATAGGCTGCAATGGCTTCGATGCCGAGGGCCGCCATGCGCAACGGATACTGCTGGGACGTTGCGCCAATCACACCGTCAGCGATGTTCTGAACGCCAGGGCAACCACCATCGACGGATACGATCAGAACCTCGTCTTCACGACCAATGGAACGAAGGGCTTCATAGGCACCCGCTGCTGCTGGTTCGTTGATGGTATAGACAACGTTGATTTCTGGATCGACAGCGAGGAGGTTCTCCATCGCGGTGCGCCCGCCTTCTTCGTTACCGGCTGTGACATCGTTGCCAACGATGCGCGGATCGGTTTCATCGCCCCACTTGTTCGGATCGCCCAGATCTATGCCGAAGCCTTGCAGGAAACCTTGGTCACGCAGAACACCAACGGTTGGCTGGGACACCGCAAGATCAAGCATTGCGATCTTTGCGTTCGCAGCGTCATCGCCGAGTTGTGCCGCAGCCCACTGCCCGATCAGTTCACCAGCCAAGAAATTGTCTGTTGCGAACGTGGCGTCTGCCGCATCAATTGGGTCGAGCGGAGTGTCGAGCGCGATAACCAAAAGACCAGCTTCACGGGCCTGTGTCACAGCACCAACAATGGATGATGTGTCGGACGCGGTCAGCAGGATACCGGACGCACCATCAAGGATGCATGTTTCAATCGCAGCGACCTGAGTTTCGTGGTCACCGTCAACCTGACCTGCAAAAGAACGCAGCGTGATACCCGCTTCAGCGGCCGCAGCTTCTGCGCCTTCGCGCATTTTGACGAAAAATGGGTTGGTGTCAGTTTTGGTGATCAAGCACGCAGAAACAGCGTGGCCGTCAGCCATAGCGGAACCAGCGGATGTAACGGCAGCAAGAGCAGTGCCGATGAGCAACTTTTTCATGATGTCCTCCCAGACAATTTTTGTGCCAGAGCCTCAACCCTGACGATGTGTGCGACCAGCGTTTGCCCGTCGCTTGACCCTAAGAAACCCGATTCTCAAACACCTGTCAATTAATTAGTTAACTTTTCTTATTAATATGTTTACCTGATTTTTAAGACTGTTATGGTGAGGTCAATGGAAGACGGACTCATCAGACCAATAAGCACTGGCCTAAGCCAGAAGGGTGTTCGCGATCACAATGAACGACTTCTGCTGTCATTGCTTCAGCGCAATGGTCCGATGCCAGGGAGCGATTTGGCTAAGCTGGCAGAACTGTCCCCGCCAACGGTCTCAACCATTATTCGCCGCCTTGAAGGAGAAGGAATTCTTGAACGTGGGGACCCTGTGCGTGGCAAAGTCGGCAAACCATCTATTCCAATGCGGCTGGCATCCAATGGGGTGTTCTCCTTCGGCCTCAAGATTGGTCGAAGGTCCGCCGATTTGGTGTTAATTGACCTGAACGGCGAGCTGCGCGAAGAACGTCAACTGACATATCCGATCCCTGTTCCCAACGACATTTTTGACTTTCTGGAAGAAGGTGTTCGCAGCATCACGGAGGCGATGGACCCCGATCATGCAGAGCGCATTTGTGGCACCGGGATCGCCGCCCCGTTCGAGATGTGGAATTGGCCAGACCCGTCAATGGACCTTTCTGCGGCCTTTGCCCCATGGGAAGGCATTGACCTGAAAAAGGAAGCTCAAAAACGAACAGATCTTCCTGTACTTCTGTTGAACGATGCAACCGCTGCATGTCAGGCCGAACACACATACGGACGGGGCAAAGAGTTCCGCGACTACGCCTATTTCTTTATCGGCGCTTTTATTGGTGGCGGGATCGTGCTCAACAACTCTGTCTTTGAAGGGCGTCAGGGAAACGCGGGGGCACTGGGGTCACTGCGAAGCATCGGCCCCAACGGTGAAAGCATGCAGTTGGTCGATATGGCGTCGATCCATCAGCTGGAATTGCGCCTTCGTGAAGTTGATCTGGACCCGCAACAACTGTGGTCAGACCCAGAGAGCTGGCACAACTTGTCGCGCTACGTTGATCCATGGCTAGGCCAGACTGCCCAAGAGCTTGCAAAAGCCGCCTTGTCTACCTGCTCAGTCATCGATTTCGAAGCGATCCTCATCGACGGTGCATTCCCGGCCAGCGTTCGTGACGACCTTGTAAGCCGTGTTCGCCGATACGTCGTAACACAGGACACACGTGGCCTGATCCCGCCCCGCATCAAAGCCGGAAGTATCGGTGGTAAGGCACGGGCTATCGGCGCAGCAACACGACCAATCGGAGCGCAATTCATGATGCAGGCAACTGTTGGAATGGCGGTTTAGCCGAAAGGCTTTTGCAGAAGCAGCCATTCATGCCTCGCGCAGCATCCGGAACTATGGGCTCTCTGCCGCCATGCGGCGGCGCAGAGAAATTCCCGGTTGAAGAGTCAGTCAAATGCCGGCTTTCACTAAATCCCATGAGCCAGTTCGCATACGCGGAGAACGTCAGCTTTCCGCCCTCACCCCTTGCGACATCTGCGACACCTGCGACACTGCGCATTATTCTCGAACGACCCTCCACGCTTCCCGTCTTGCGGCCCCTCGGATGACTTCGCCGGGTTCGAGTGGCACCAGCCAGCCGTATTTTTCCAGTGTTGCTAACGCCGCGCGCGCTTTGGGTGCTTGGCGTAGCACTGTCGTAGGGCCGCCATTTTGGACATCGCGGGGCAGTATTTCATCGTGCGGCCATTTGTCGATGATCCAGCGCCGGAGTTTTTCTGCCTGCTCCAATTCGCCTGAACACGTTGCCATTTGCGAGAGGCGCAATGCCTCACCTAGGTAGTAGCGCATCAACTCAACGGCATTGGCAACGTCTTCCAGCGTCACGCAAGGCGCGTGCAGGTCGCGGAACAGCGCCAGCACCCCTGCGATACGTGCGGCCTGTTCGGCGGCCTTGGAGGCAGTGCCTGTGATGTCGGCATAGGGTTGCCCGTGGGCTTGTTTGCGTTCTGTGTCATTTGCAAATTCAATCAGATGGTCGCGGGCATCACTGGCAAGTTGCAGTTCACGGGGTATCAGATCGCGGGTGTCCACGTGCATAGGCAGGTCCGTTTGCAGGATGTCCGTCAACCGCGCCTCAAACGCCGCTACCCCGGTAGGGTAGGGTAGCGCTACGTACGTACGTAGTCCTATCGTGCTCGGCGGCTCACAGATTAGGAACCGTGCGAGGAACCCGGTATCAATAGCTGTCTCGTCCGACAGAAACGGGCGGGCAACGCCGGGCTGTGCCATGAGATGAATGGCAAGTCTCCTGTCATAAAGCGTCAGTGACCCGTCACCTTGCCGCGTACGCCGGATGGGGTTGCCTTGCCAAAGATCGTTTAGGGCCGCCAATGTCTTTTGGCGATTGTCTGCGTTCATGGCGTAGCCACCCAAGAATTGCCCGCCTTCGTCAGAGAATATTCCAAGCGACGGCATGCCTTCGGTGTATTTGCGGGTGAGGCCTTCGAACGTGGGTTCTGTGACGGTTCGGTCCGGGATCGGCGGGGCGGCTGGTTCTGATCCCAAGGCACTTAGGTCAGCTTGCGCCTCAACCCGCTTTTCGCCTTTGGATTTTTTGGCCTCGTTCAGGATGGTTTCCCGCTCACCACGCCAAAGGGCGTGCTGATTTTGCCAGCTTTCCCTGTCCACCCGCAGTGCGGCGGCTTGCTCTCTCTCGTACGTACGTAACGCAGCCATCAGTATTGCATCACAGCTTGATTTACGCTCGCCCGAACGGGCGATGGTCAGGCAATAGAGCGATAGCGGACTTGGCCCGCCCAAGGAGGCTACATTTGCAAAGCCCTGAACTGCCAGCGAGGCAATCGCCAACGCGGATTGCGCGGGAATTGCGACCGGCGCTTGTGTCATGGCTTGGACAGCTTCCACCGCATCCCGTAGCGGGCCGAGTGCGTAAACCGGGTAGGACTCACCGTCCGGTGTATCCACAACAAGCGGTTGTGGCCCCTCTATGCTGTAGGAGGCGAGTTTCATGATTTCTCACCCGCCTGCCTAGTATAGACTAGGCAGGCGTTCCAATCTGTACCGTCCGGCGGGGTCAGATGTGAAACCCGCCAGCCTAAGTGGGCAGCGCGGTAACTGAGCTTACGCGCCGCACTCTGTCCGGCGGCGTCGCCATCGCCTGCAATGATCAAGTGGCCCGGTTGCCGGGGCAGATTGAGTGCTGTCATGCCCGATGTCGACAGGGCGGCCCAGACGGTTGCTGGCTGGTCCAAAATTCCGCACAAAAGCGAGAGGCCATTTTCGATCCCTTCCGTCACCACCAACGGGCCACCTTCGGTTTGAAAGGAGAAGGGCGACAGGTGGACCGCGCCACCCTTGCAACTGCCAAGCATGGCCTTGGCCGGATGCAGATGCGTCTTGCGCCTGCCATGACGTGCAAGGAAAGTCCGGTGCACTGCAAAGCTCATCGCCCCGTCGACGCGGGCGATCATGGCGGGCATGCGCGACCCCGCGGGATGTTTGCAGTCCTGCAGATACCGCAGGGTTGGGGGCAATGGGCAATCAATGCCACGGCCTTGCAGGTAATGCGTGGCGTGGGTTTCGCTGACCGGGTGCGCGGCCTGCCAAAGGGAAGCTGCGTATTTTGCACGATTGGCGGCGGTGGCGCGTTGATTCGACGTTGGCGCGCCGGGATACGTCGGCTTTTGCCGCATTGGGACAGAAACAGGCGGTCCGTTTCGGCTCGGCAACAGGCCGATGTTACGCAGGGCGGATTGCACGTCTGGAAACGTGCACCCTGCGTGGCAATAAGCCAATAGCCTGCCGTCATCAGCATTCTTGAGGCTGAGTGCAGGCGTGTTGGTGTTGTTATGCGCCGGGCAGAAGGCGAGGCCGTAGTGGCCAAACCAATGCCCGTTCAACGAATGCGTCAGGTGCTTTGCGTTGATCATCGCAGCACCTCCGGTCTTGGGGGAAGTGCACGCAGCTTTCGAAGTGTATCACTGCGCAGCGGGCCGCACAGGGCGTCGCTGGTAGCGATGACGGCCTTGGGGGTGGTCAGGTAGCTTTTGCCGACCCATTGGGGCTGGCTACACCTCTGACCGCGCCTGACTTGCACGATCCATTGGATCGCATCCTTGCAGATGATCACTCGGTGTTTGTCATCCAGTTGGGCGATGACACCGACATAGGTGTCGGCGGTCTCATAGCAACTCTTTGCAACACGCGCGGCGATTGGTTTGACCGTGCCGGACCGGGCGTCAGGACAAATCTCTTGGTCCCGCGCCCCGAGCGCGGGTTCGTTCAATTGGTTGTCCATGTGATTATTCGCCTGCTTGTCTGCGGCCGTCGAGCCATAGCGATATGGCGGCCTCTGGCCATCCGACAGCACGTGTGCTGAGACGGATGGGTTTGGGGAATTCTCCCCGTGACATCAGCAGGTAGATTGTGCTGCGTGAAAGCCCGGTGCGGGCCTCTACGTCAGGTCGTCTTAGGATACGTTCTTGCACCTAGTTTCTCCACGTTGATCGGCCATACTGTTTGCATAAGCCGAATGAATCGCGGTACTCGTGGCATGTGAGAACGTTGCTTTGTTCACATACCGTCGGTCTTTGGCGTTAGCGCGCTAAAGGCCGACACTCCGAACAGTGACCACTTTGACTGTTAAGCAAGCGCACGATGACCGATAGCTTCCTGGGTGAACAGTGAAGCAACAAGAAATTTGAAAAAAAAATTGATCTAGTAGTGCCTACTAAACCTTTGGTTATAAACATCTATATACGCTATATTTAGCGTAGTTTGCACGCCAAATATCAAGTTGGCATAGAACATGCGCGTGGCTACAAACGCATTTTTGTCTGGCAGATCAATCCCTCATCCAATTTAGATAGCCGCAGCTGTGCGAAGCCCCTCATAACCGGCTTTAGCGTAGTTACTACGCTATTATGTATATAAGCTATCGACCTACCAACACCCTAAAACGTTGCCGTAATGACACAGTTCGGCTTTGATGGCGTTCTATGAATTGGCCAATCCCACTATTATGACTTTGCAAATTCCTATCTTCATTTTCCGACTTGCAAATAGTTTGCCCAATCCGCCATCATCTTGCGCCGTTTCTCGAACACATCTGACCGGGCATAGGCCTGTTCCACGGCATCGCCCACTTTGTGCGCCAATGCGGCCTCCGCGATCTCTCGCGGGTAGTCTGTCTGTTCTTGCGCCCATGTCCGAAACGATGTGCGAAAGCCGTGCACGTCCGCGTCGAAACCAAGTTCCTTGACCAGCTTCGATAGCGTCATGTCCGATAGCACCTTACCTCGTATGCTGGGGAAGATCAGGCCAGACCCGTCACGAAGAGCATCCGCCCGTTTTAGAACTGTAATGGCGCGTGTGGACAGTGGCACCCGATGCGGACGCTTCATCTTCATGCGGTCGGCGGGAACTTCCCATGTCGCAGAAGTCGCAGAAGTCGCATCGGTCCCGTCTGGAAAAGCGATCTCATCCCACCGCGCTGCGCGGACCTCACCAGAGCGGGATGCGGTCAGCACGGTGAACTCAAACGCCAGTTTGGTTGCCTGCCATGCGCCTGAAGCCCCTACCGTCTGAATGCAACTGGCTACATCGGGATAAGGCATCGCTTTACGGTGCTGCACGGTGCGTTCAACACGAGGCAAGGCCAGCGCTTGCGCAATCGCTGGATTGTCGGTGCAAAGCCCTTCGGCAATGCCCCATTTGAACACTGCGGACGTGCGGTAGATCAGTTTTTTTGCCACCCCGGGTGCAAGTTCACGGGCAGCCAATATGGCTTGCCTTACATCCGCTGATGTCACGTCCGCCAAGGGCTTTGCGCCAAAGCGCGGGAAGATGTAGGTTTGCATGCTGGACAGGAACGAGGCCCGGTCCTTGGGGTTCTTCCAAGTAGGTGACAGTTCCACATGCGCGAGGCGGGCAGCCTCTTCAAATGTCTTTTGCCGCCGAGTTTTGCGTTTCTGAGCCAAAGGGTCATCGCCGCGCCGGATCAGCCTCTTGTGTTCATAGGCTTGTTCGCGGGCCTCGACCAAGGAAACGACCGGGGGGCTGCCAAGGCCAAGTTCGCGGCGCTTCCCGTTAATCGTGGTGCGCTGTATCCAAAATCTTGACCCGTTCAACTCTACGCGCAGATAAAGCCCGGTTCCCATGCCATCATGGTACTTGCCCGGCGCGTTGACGGAGCGGACAAATGCAGCCGTCAGTGGGCCTGATCTGGAATTGAGCGCCATAAACTTCTTCCCTCTTTTCTTCCCCCACAATGTCGTGGAAGCCTTGGGAATCATTTAGACGCTATGAGCATTTAACTACAAGTAATAAAATATAAATACTGGAGTAACTGGAATTTGTAGGAAGTCCTTAGAATGCTAAAATGGCTCTTCCCCAGTCCGCCACAGAATTCAAAGGCTTGGCGATATCTCGCTAAGCCTTTTTTCGTTCTTGGTCTCTCTTGGCCTCATGAAGGCTTTACTAAGGCATGTTCGGCAATGGGCGGAACCAGAACTGCTTAAGCGCCAGGAACGACTTGCTCCACTGC
>Ga0316205_10005817_pt1 | contig 10055 bp, 10 predicted proteins | sample 3monthpyrite_MG_FD_204941 | JGI IMG/M metagenome (GOLD analysis project Ga0316205, IMG submission 204941) | Microbial mat bacterial communities from mineral coupon in-situ incubated in ocean water Damariscotta River, Maine, United States -... | ecosystem: Environmental > Aquatic > Marine >...
AAAAGAGCACTTCTAATTATGTCCGAATAGTCCCGATTTGCCTGATCAATTGATTCAATTTCAGAGTCCCATTTTTGATAAGAGAAATTCTGTATCACAAACGAAATAACGAGAAAAAAACTTCCAAAAAACATAAGTTTTTTTGACAAAACTGGTCTTTCCTTAGAGAAGTCAATTCGAAAAAGATTTAATATTTTCATCATATTCTGCCTGCCGCTATCGGTCTTGCATATGGCACCTTACCATATCACTTAGTTCATACTATCAGCCAAGACTGAATTTTATTTACTGGGGAGATCTTAAAGTTAGCCAAAATTTGGTAATGTATTATATACGTTGTTGGCTGTTGTTTTTCAGTGGCAATTTGGGTTTTACCGACCAATATTCTGTAAGGATTAGAAACCCATTGAAAGCTATAATTCCTGAGATCACTAAATACAGGATTATTCCAGGAATAGGGTTTGGAGATGTATGATGATGGTTTCCAGCATTTGCCGCCAATTCAAGAAAATAACCCATTCCAACCAACAATACAAAAATTCCATAAACTAGATTAGATACTTTTATAACAGGATGAGAAAATTTTGTTTGATACACTATAGAAAGAGAACCCAGAAGAATTATTATTGTAGCGAAAAGGTTCAATCCAATTCCATCACCGTCCTGAAACAATCCCGAATCAATCAATTCAAATTTTCCTTTACGAACATAATCAGCATAAATCCAATATATAGAAATAGCAATAGAGTGTAAATTCAAAAGGATTATTAATGTTCGTTTCATCTGTTTATCAAATAGCAGCTAACGCAATCGCATACAGCAAGCCACCATATCGCTTAGTTCATATTATTAGTCAAGACTGAGTTTTATTTGCTGGGGAGATCTTAAAGTTAGCCAAAATTTGGTAATGTGCTATATACGTTGTTAGGTGCTGTGCCTTGCAAATCTATTTTCCGTTACTTTTACGCTGAACTATTTCAACATCATATTTGCCATGAGTTACAATGTTGGGTTTATCAACTTCAATATCCGGAGCATTATGAAATTCTAATATTTTTTTCAAACAATTGACGAGTTCATACCATTTCTGGTATCCGCTACATTGTTTGCGTTTCAATTTTTTTATCGATTTTGTTATTTGAATCCCATTAGGCTTTATTTTTAAAAACCCGAGGAATTCTAATTTTAACAATGCTTCGTTCAACTCTTCTATTTCAAAAGCTGTTCTATCAAACGCATCAGCCATTTGTATAATTTCTCTTAATGAGATTGTACGATGAAAAAAGTTGCTTCTTTTAAATAAGCAACCAAGAATAATAGAATCTTTTGAATTAAAAATGAGTCTCATTGGCATTGCACCTAACGGTTTTGTATATGGAACGTTGCCATATCTTTTAGTTCATAGTATCAGCCAAGACTGAGTTTTACTTGGTGGGGAGAGTGTAAAGTTAGCCAAATTTTCGTAATGTGGTATATGCGTTGTTAGCTACAGTTTTGGTTCTGTCGCATCTGTATCAACTAGTTTATAGTAATTATATCTTTGAGTTAAAAAAGTAATGTTCAAAGGTCATACATTTCCAAAGTTAATTATTATTCAAGCCGTATATTTCAAGTTTAGATTTGGACTGAGTTATCGAGAGATAGAAGAATTGATGTCTATTCGCGGTGTTACTGTTGACCACGCTACTATACGACCTTGGGTTTTTAAGTTTGCTCCTTTGTTTGAAAAGGAATTTAGACAGCGTAAGAAATGTGTTGGTAAACGATGGAGAATGGATGAGACCTACATAAAAGTAAAAGGACAGTGGAAATATTTATATAGAGCGGTAGATAAAGCTGGAAATACGATTGATTTTTTACTCACCAAAAGAAGAAAACGAATGAGTGCTCAATCATTTCTGATTAAAGCTATTGGGAATAATGGTAAGCCTGAACTGATTAATATAAACAAGAGTGGTTCAAACAAACACGCTATTAGAATCTATAATAAACGGTCTTTATCCAATATTCAAATTCGGCAATGCAAGTACTTGAATAACATCGTTGAACAGGATCAGAGGTTTGTAAAGAAACGAATCATTAGAGGCTTAGGGTTTAAAGAATTTGAATCAGCCAGAAGAACCTTAAGCGGAATTGAAATTGTACATATGATTAGAAAGAACCAATTGACTTCGAATAGAACATCAATATTCAAATCATTTTATTCGTTGGCAAGTTAGAGAATTACAATTATTAGTTATCTTAGAATTTGGTTTAACAGATGCGACAGAACCGTTATTTACGTTGTTGGCCTAAGTTTAAATCGGTCGAGACATCACAACTATCATCATAATTATAAAATACAGAATAGGAATCATTCCAATCAAAATCCAAATCAGATGTTTTTTCCATTTTTTTCTTTTTTCAGACCAAACAATTATTGGGTGTAGAAAAGACCAGAAAACTGTACCTAAAACCAATACTAACCCAATCATTTTACCATATTGATAAATCCATCGATAATTTGAGATTCTATATGGCTCAACAAGTTTTCCTAAAATGACTCCTACTATACAAACCATAACAATAAGAATACTCGACAATTTTGGATTATTGAAAACCTTAGAAATGCCTAAAATCAATTGTTTTGTCATAATGTAGGCTAACGGTATTACATACGGCAAATTGCCACATCACTTAGTTCATATTATCAGCCAAGACTGAGTTTTATTTGCTGGGGAGAACTTTAAAGTTAACCAAAATTTGGTAATGTGTTATATACGTTGTTGGCAAACGTTTTACTCATTTATCTCTTCTTCTGAAATAAAGTCAATTTTTTCAATTTTCTTTTGGGTAATCAACATTTCAATTTGATTGTTTGCATCATTCATATCGTTCATAATTTCTGATAGAACATCATATGGTATTCCAAAATCCTTAGAGATAGAAAGAATTTTTTCAACATTTTCAAGTCGAGAAAGCCTTATTTGTTCATATGCATTTAATCTTTGTAATTCTTTATCTTTCTTACTATTCTTTCGGTCATAAATTTCCAAAATAAACTCTTTTATTTGCTTTATAATTTCTCCTATTCCAAGTAAATCAATTTTTAATGGTGAATTTTTTGTCATACGGACAATATTGAGTCTGTACTGAGAAGGGTATTTGCTGACAAAATCATTTATTATATAGAACCCCTTGAGATAATATAAATTGTTCAATTCCTTACTCAAATCTTCCATTTTTGATGAAGATATTTGATTCCATTTTTTCCTTTGAACGTTAAAATCACGTATTTCACTAAGTTGGTCTTCAAAGTCCTCCTTGAGCTTATATGTTATCAAATGTCTCGACCAAAATTCCGCAGGTTCGATAGTGTGAACCGTTAATAATAGATTATAAATCTTATCAATACTTGATAACAAATTCGCGATCTCAGTTGTTGTGATTTCTGAAGAGGCGATAATCCTTATTCCCTCCTTGAGAGCTGTTTTTTCTAATGTTTCATTCATTATTTAAAAGTAAATTTCAATTATTGCCAACGGCCTTACACACAGCAAGCCGCCACATCATTTAGTTCATATTATCAGCCAAGACTGAGTTTTATTTGCTGGGGAGAGTTTTAAAGTTAACCAAAATTTGGCAATGGGTTATATACGGTGTTGGCAACCGTTATTTTATGTTTTTTCCTAACTTTATTAAATAAGTTAAACCTGCTTCATCTTTTAGTTCGTTTAGTTTTCTTTTATGATTTAGATAATCAACTCCAACATCAGTTGCTAAAGACATTGATGTCGTTAATAAATCGATATTAGTCAAATTCGGTTTACCCACTAAAAACTTTAAAGAATTTCCTGCCGGCGAGAGAATTTTATAAAACCAATTTTTTCTGTCTTTTATTATTTTTTCATTTAAGTCAATTAAAACTGGCCGAATAGTAGTATCAACTAAATTTCTACATTCAAGATTTGCTTCTTCACTTGATTTAGCATTTTTAATTATTTCTTTTCCTTCTTTTGAGAATTTTAGCATTACAGACCAAAATTGAGGTAAATGATTTGATAGTTTTTCTCTCGCTTCAAGAATTAGCTCTGGTTTAACCCCTTTTGTTGCTGGAAGCACCATTTCTATTGATTTCATAGCAATTAATGCAGCAACACTACTGTCAGGAATATTATCAATTTTAGATGTGGATAAATCAAATTCTCCAAGACCAATTAATGGAACGCTACCTCTTTTAAGTCTGTTTTCTAATTCGTGCATTCCTTCCATTGTCACTTGTAAAGGGTTTGTCTTTACCCAGTATTTGTTTAATGCACCGTTTTTACCTTTTTCAATTAATTCTACATCAAATACTTCATTGTTTTCAAGTAAGTCTGTCTCAAATATTGTTGGGAAAAGTTCGTGATTTCGCATACAAAATTGATGAGCAATTAAAAGGTAGTCTTGAGCTGTTTTTTGTTGCGCAGGTGTTAATTCTTCCAAAGGATTCACCACTATTCTTTTTCCTCCGTCAATCCTTTCGAACTTCATTTTTTCTTCTTTATCAAATGAAGTTTCGATTTTATATTTTTTCGATAATTCTATTACTAATTCAAGTTGATTGGGTAAATAAATTCTTTCGAATAATAATGACATTGCAGTAACCATAGACTGATTAGTCATAAAAAATCCAGAAAGATATGCTCCTTCGAAACTTGTAAGCCTTTTTGATAATTCCCTTTCTTTCATTTTTAATGGTTATGACTAATGTTTGCCAACGGTCTTGCATATGGCACGTGCGCCATATCATTTAGTTCATACTATCAGCCAAGACTGAGTTTTATTTGCTGGGGAGAGTTTTAAAGTTAACCAAATTTTGACAATGGGTTATATACGTCCTAAGTTTAAATCGGTCGAGACATCACAACTATCATCATAATTATAAATTACAGAATAGGAATCATTCCAATCAAAATCCAAATCAGATGTTTTTTCCATTTTTTTCTTTTTTCAGACCAAACAATTATTGGGTGTAGAAAAGACCAGAAAACTGTACCTGAAACCATTACTAACCCAATCATTTTACCATATTGATAAATCCATCGATAATTTGAGATTCTATATGGCTCAACAAGTTTTCCTAAAATGACTCCTACTATACAAATCATAACAATAAGAATACTCGACAATTTTGGGTTATTGAAAACCTTAGAAATGCCTAAAATCAATTGTTTTGTCATAATGTAACCTAACGGTCTTACACAAAGCAAGCCGCCATATCATTTAGTTCATATTATCAGCCAAGACTGAGTTTTATTTGCTGGGGAGAGTTTAAAGTTAACCAAAATTTGGCAATGGGTAATACACGTTGTTGTGGTATGTTATTTTAGAAATTCAGCTAGATCTTTACTTATAGTCTTTAGATACTTTTTGTAAATGTCTTTTTTTGTTTGATGATTAGATTTTAAGTCTACTAGCAATTCTCTCCCTTTGCTTAATTTTTTGTCAATTTTTTCTGATGAATCGGATTCTAAAATTTCAATCTTTTCTAAGTTCTGTATTATTATAAACGATTCAGTATTTAGTTGATCAAAAACTTCAGTATCGAAATCGTAAAACATTTGAATATGATGATGTTCAAAAGACTTAGGGTTTATGCTCCTTTGCGATACATTTTCTATTGTTTCTTGTATTATATTTGGTAAAGATCCCGGCCCATCTTGATTTAATGCAATATCAATTTTGTGAATCATAAGCCCTATTAACTCTAAATGGTCATAATAATATTCTGATGCCTTTTTAGCTGCATTTATCCTTTCAGTCCAATATGTTCTTTTTAATTCGTTTTTATACCTCTTGTTTTCTAAAAAAGTATCAATAAGAGTTTTGAAAATAAACCCTATTGCTGTAAAAGTAGTTGCAATGAAAAGAGTTCCTATTTCAGGATTATCTCGTAATATTTTAAATATAAACTCCAAATCTAAATATTTTTTAATGTACCACAACGTGTTTGAGTATGATTTCGTTGCGTGTTTCAGCAACTAAATTAGCAAATACAAACCGAATAGAAAATCCTCACGGATTTTCGTAAGTAGGCTAGAACTAGGAATAAATTATATACGGTGTTGCCCACAGTTATTCTTCCTCTTCTTTATTTTCAGAACGACTTTTTTTAGATTTTTCTACGCTTTCTTTGTCTTGAATTTCTTCTAAAGAAAACTTCTCATTGAATAATTCAAAGTAAGTATGTTTGAATTCCTTAGTTTTCCTAAATTTTCCAAATAAAGGCCATTCCTTGTATGCCTTTTTATTTATAAGTTCATCATTCGCACCAACTTTAAGCATAATTTTAATTGCATTTTTATAGTTATCCTCTAAAACTGCTTTAGCTAGTTTAAATTCATTACCAATTGACCAATCTTCTTTCGCTATTACTTTTTTACATTCATCATCTTTATCTAGCATTTTATATGCAATTGCCTTATTAATAATTATGAATTTCCGTACTTGTTCAGATGAATAATGCTTTATTACATCTGTTCCAAAATCAGCTATTGTAAGCGCTAATTGATACTTGTTGTCATTTAGCAAGTCAAATATAATTTGATTAAGATTGCCGTCAGCTTGTTCTCTATTTTCTGGTAAGAATTTGCGCCAAAGAACGTGAGTAAGTTTTACAGCTATCTCGTAAAGGATTTCATAAGCACCATAACAATAATCTGGATTAGCAAGTAATTCTTGATTAAGTGAACTATCACATTCAGTTTTAAATTTCCATTTTTTCTTTATTTCTACATATTGGCGTGTAGTCATTCCATTCGTATGTACGAATAAATTACGTCGTTGTGTAAGTTCAATAAATTCTTTGAGTACTGGTAACCCTTTAGTGAGTGTAAATTCCTTATTAAATACTTTTGTTATGCGTCTTTCAAGTATTTTAAATTGTTCAAAATGTTCTTCTCTTAATAAACTATCAACTTCTTTATCTACTATGTGATATTTTAATTCATCAATAGACTTGTATTTGAAAAGGTCTTCAATTTGCAGTTCTTTTTCACTAGAACGAATTAAGTTAGGATTGATGTCGTAAAGTACGCGAACACTTTCTCCTAAAAATGCGTCATATTGGCTTACTATAGAAACTATAAAATTACGTGGTAGAATTCTTTGCGCAATTTCTGTTCTGTTTAAATGCTTGTGGATTATTGAAAACTTTTCCAATCCATTATCAGTAACTTGATATCTAACTATTTCCTTTCCGTCTTCATCCACATCTTCTTCTTTGGCATCAGCAATTTTTTCTAAACGTTCAATGAGTTTGTCATGTTTCATATCCAAAAGCATCATTTGAGTCGGAAGAGTATCATTTAAAGCAGATAGTTCATCTAAAAATCTGTCTAAATTAAGAGCAAATAAATCGGATGGTGTAATTTCTTGAGTGCTTTCTTCTTCTTTTATTTTCTTTCCAGTAGAATTTTCTTCCATTTACGATTGTTGTTTTAATTATGGGCAACGGTCTTGTATATGGCACGTTGCCATATTGTTTAGTTCCTATAATTCAGTCAAGACTGAGTTTTATTTGCTGGGGCGCCATTAAAGTTAGCCAAATTTTGGCAATGGGCTATATACGTTGTTACCTGCTGGCTAGCTCTATCAATTTTTCAATGGTTACTAGATACTTTCTATATTCCAAAATTGTATCAGCTGCTAATTTCAAATTAGAAATCAATTCTATTAATTTAGATCTAACCTGGTTTAAAAGGTCAACTGACTTTAGATTATTTATACGTGAATTTAAAAAGTAATTGACAGATAGAACTTCTGGGGCATAAAAGCAACATGCGAATAAATCATCAACAAAATAGTTCGCGCTTAAATCATCCAATAATGTAAATATTTGAATAAAAACAAAATGGTCGTCTACCGATACTGATTCTTTATTTCCGTCTCTAATTGTGAGTGCTAGTGCCTCTAAATCAATAACGTTCCAATTTGCTAAGTCATCTTTCAAATCAAACCAATCTTCTTCTGAGAATTTTTCTAAAATATCATTAGCACTCAAAGTTACATCATCAATATGATTATAATGGACTAAGTTTTTTGATGTGTTATTCTTTATTTCTTGATTAAGAACAATTATGATATTATTGTTGGACTGACTATCATAGACGCTAGAAGTATCTTTATTTTTAAATGTAAAAAGTTTTTTAATAAACGTCATATATTTTTCAGATTGCAGGTAACTTGTTTATACCCATGTATTTGTAATTCATAACCATTCCTAAAGGCGTGCTAACCGTTAAAAAGGCAATGAAACATACATCGCTAGTAAATCTATTTATATAATTAATCTATAGTATTAAGGGGAGAAATCAAATATAACAAAAAAAGCCCCAACATTTCTGTCGAGGCTTTTGTACTTCGTTCACCGAAGTGCTACGAAGATGTACTCAAGGCGGGAATCGAACCCGCACGTCCGAAGACACTGGATTTTGAATCCAGCGCGTCTACCAGTTCCGCCACTTGAGCGAGTGGACGGCAAAAATAAACAAATATTGCGAATAACAACAATCATTTTTGTGGAATAACTTCCTATAAATTGTTAGTAAATCCTCTTGGCTTTTTTTTATAAACAACTTCCGTTAATTTACATTTGTAACCGTCCAACTAAATAAAGACATTCCTATGCCATCGCAATTTCCCGCACCAAAGCTTTTTACTTGTAAACAGAGTCAAGAACTCTCCACCGAAATAGCCAAAGCCTTTGGCACACCGCTAGGCAACGTAATCACTTCCACCTATAGTGATGGTGAATTTCAGCCGTCTTTTGAAGAATCGGTTCGTGGAAGTCGGGTTTTTATTATTGGTTCCACCCACCCCAATAGTGATCACCTCATGGAAATGCTACTCATGTTAGACGCCGCCAAACGAGCTTCTGCAAGACATATTACTGCCGTCCTACCCTATTTTGGCTGGGCAAGACAGGATCGCAAGGACAAACCAAGAGTGCCTATTGCCGCAAAATTGGTGGCGAAAATGTTGGAAACAGCTGGTGCCACAAGAATAATTACCATGGACCTTCATGCGGACCAAATTCAAGGTTTCTTCGAAAAACCAGTAGATCACCTATTTGCCTCTACCATCTTTTTGCCATACCTACAAGAACTAAATCTGGATAATCTTACAATCGCTTCTCCAGATATGGGAGGTTCCAAAAGAGCCTATGCCTATTCCAAAGCTTTAGTTAGCGATGTGGTAATTTGTTACAAACAAAGAGCCAAAGCCAACGTAATTTCGCACATGGAACTTATCGGTGATGTAAACGGGAAAAATGTAGTGTTGGTAGACGATATGGTAGACACGGCCGGAACACTTACCAAAGCAGCCGACTTGATGATGGAACGCGGCGCACTTAGCGTTAGAGCTATTTGTACACACCCTATCCTTTCTGGAAACGCTTACGAACGTATTGAAAATTCCAAATTGGAAGAACTTATTGTCACGGATTCTATTCCTTTAAAACAAACCAGTCCAAAAATAAGAGTGCTTAGCTGTGCTAGTTTATTTGCTGAGGTCATGTTAAGCGTACATGGAAACAAATCCATTAGCTCCAAATTTTTGATGTAATCAATTACATTGCCTTTCCCTTAGACCTTGTTATAAAAACATACCAGGGAGGCAGTCTTATGACCAAAAAAAGGCAGAATATCTTCCAAAATACTCAAAAAAACCATTACATTTGCACCCTCTTACGCCAAAATGGCTGTAGAGGGCACAGCCCTCTTGTTTAGAGGAATTAATTAAATTTTAAATAATGAAATCAATTACAATCAACGGATCTCAAAGAGAAAGCGTGGGCAAGAAAGCAACAAAAGCCTTACGTAATGCTGGAATGGTTCCTTGCGTAGTATACGGAGGAGATAAGCCTATTCACTTTTCAGCACCTGAACTGGCATTTAAAAACTTAGTGTATACTCCCGATGTACATACAGTTGTAATTGCCTTAGAAGATGGCACTCAAGCTGCCGCTATTCTTCAAGACATTCAATTTCACCCGGTTACTGACCGTATTTTACACGTAGATTTCTACCAAA
>Ga0316205_10005819_pt1 | contig 10053 bp, 10 predicted proteins | sample 3monthpyrite_MG_FD_204941 | JGI IMG/M metagenome (GOLD analysis project Ga0316205, IMG submission 204941) | Microbial mat bacterial communities from mineral coupon in-situ incubated in ocean water Damariscotta River, Maine, United States -... | ecosystem: Environmental > Aquatic > Marine >...
TACTGGATTCGGGTTACTGACCGCTACTCTCCAGGATCCGTCTCGGTTTACCATTCTGGACGCAAGCACCTGAGATTCGCTATAGGCATTCACAATCTTGATGTTGCTTTTTGATGTACCCGAACCTCGAACAATAAGCCGGTTACGGGAACTATTCCAGACTGCTCGGTCAATTGAAAAAGCATTCGGGGTATCCCTGTCGCGGCTGCGCTCATCATCGTCGTCGTCGGATTTTGCCGTAGTGCTCATGCCGACAATCATCAGAAATATGATACTGAAGAACATGAAGCGTACTAACTGTGTACGAGAAACAGAAAAATGCAGTCGATAATCCATGGCTTACGCCTCCAGACAATTTATCTTACGATGTTAAGCTGTCCATAACCCTAACTACTTAGGCATGGTTGAAATAGGAACTACTGAAATGCTGAAACATATATGATTTTAACTTTAAGTATTTATATAATAGTCACTCAAAATCAATATTGATATGGATCAATAAAATAATATTTTTACTGAAAAACTAAATAGTCTAATAAAAATAATGTTAACCAAACTGCTTATATACAGGGGTTAGATGCAATATCACTTTTCAATTAACTTTAGTAATTGTTACTTACTATCCCCCTGGATTCAGGTTTGATAAATACAATGTGATTGCTATTAAAATATTCAGGGGGTCATATTTTATTGATAAACGAAAACATAATGTTAAATACACTGATATATCTAATCTCACAATAGTGCGAATTACTATTTAACTTAACACCCACATAATTCAATATACTAATTTAGTTAGGAAGTTAATTTTTTAGTGTATTAATACTTTTACTCCTTGAACCCTAAGCCTCTCATGCACAGGAATTACTCCCAAGTGCAATAGCTTATAGCCGCTAAAGCTAGTTGCAATGCAATGCCCAATAATTTAACGCATAACAAGAACTGATTAAGCAGCTATCACTTAATCAGTATTGAAACATTAATTCTAAACATCAAAAATGATACTGAGATCCAATGATCATCAGCCATTGAATATTTCCCTTAACGATGACTCATGGCATCACAAATAACGGTAAACCGTCATGAGGCTAAGGCCCCGCTAATCAGTGACAGGATAACGACTGATGTCAGTGGAATACGCAAACGTGGATACCATTCGGGAAATAATTTACGACGTGTAGCCAAACTATCCACCACACATAAAAGAGCGAAGCCAATTATCAGGATAGAATAATCCCACGAAGTAGAAATATTCAGAGCCAGCCAGGCGACAAGGGCGGGTACAACACTGATGCCTAACTGCCATGAATTAACGCTGCCGTTCATAGCAGCTCCCCAATGTATAGCTCCCATAAATGCCAGAATACAGGCTGCATAGGTCAGTAAGGCTTTATCAAACATTTCAGTTAGTACTGGTGGAACAATCCAGAGACCAACAGCAAAGACTAAAAATGGAATCAGACCAGCATAGCCCAACATGGCTGCTAGAAATGGCACTTTAGACTCTTCAGATTCCATCGTACACTTCATTCGAGTGAATTAACTAATACCGCTCGACGACACTGAGGCTTGACCAGCAGCATATGCACATCGCCTATTGCACGTTCACGGAAACCCCCTTCGCAATAACACAGGTAAAACTCCCACAGTCGGATAAACTGTTTTGAATAGCCCAGCGATCGCACATCGTCAATTCGTTCAAAAAAACGTTCCCGCCAGTGTTGTAGGGTCGTAGCATAATGAGGGCCTATATCCTCCAGGTTAAACAGGCACATATCTGTGTGCTGTGCGATAGCATCTGTCATCGCGGATATGGATGGAATAAAGCTACCAGGAAAAATATAACGCTGAATAAAATCAACAGAACGCAATGCTGATTGATAACGTTGATCTGAAATAGTAATCGCCTGTAACAACATCATGCCTTCCGGCTTTAACAAGCGACTACACTGTTTGAAATAAGCAGGCATATACTGATGACCGATTGCCTCGATCATTTCAATTGAAACCAGTTTGTCGTACTGCCCTGTCAGATCACGGTAATCTTCACACAATACTGTCACTTGATCGGCAAGACCAGCCTCCAGCACTCGCTGCTTTGCCAGTGCATACTGCTCCTGCGATATCGTGGTTGTCGTGATCTTACAACCATAATGTTGAGCTGCATACAGTGCGAACCCACCCCAACCAGTACCAATCTCCAATACATGATCTGAAGGCTTCAGGTCGAGCTTGCGACAAATAAGTTCAAGCTTGGCACTGGATGCCTGCTCCAATGTATATTCCGGTGTTTCATATACCGCACAGGAGTACATCATATTACTATCCAGAAATAAACTGAACAGATCATTACCAAGGTCATAGTGCGCCTCGATATTACGCTGACTTCCACTACGGGTATTACGGTTGAGCCAATGCAGCATTTTATAAACAGGTTCACGTACTCGCGCCATATGACCATCCATTCCATCGAGGACCTCACGATTCTGCAACAATATGCGCACCAGCGCAGTCAAATCATCGCAATCCCATCTGTGCTGAAAATAGGATTCGCCTGCTGCAACGCTACCACCAAAAGCAATATCGCTGTAAAACTGTGGATCCCTTACAGAAATGTTCACAGATAATGAACACTGGCTGGTGACCTGTCCAAATCGAGTCTTGTTACCATTTTCTTCAAGGATAATTTCACCATGCTGCAGATTTTTCATGCGCCCAAGAAATCCGTAGCGAGACAATCGATCAAAAATATTAGCGGGTTTATTTTCACGTCTTGATGTAGGTACAGGAATTAGCCGTGTATTCATATTTCTTTCGCCGTGGGTGGCGCCTCCTTTATATTGGGATGGGTATTAAAAGGTACTTTCTTCAGCCAAAGTCTTAACGCCTGGTAATGAATGGCAATAATAACCTTGGCTGTCATTAACGGATATTGCAGCAAGACTCGCGCGAGTGTTGCAGAACTGATAGACCTGGATTTAAGCACCATGGTTGCATCAAAAACTCGCATATCATCTTTTAAATTTCGCATGTGAACCATGAGTTGTTTTTGTGGTGCAGAAAAATTCCAGTCATAAGACAGATTCATTTCCATAAAAGGCGAAACATGGAAATGCTTATCAAATTGATAGCGCTTTTTTTTCTGGCTGCCATGATTGCCAGCTTCGTCAAGAACATAGCAGTGCTGCTCACCCCATGGCGTGTTATTGACCTCGGCAACAATACACTCGAGGTTTTCATCTTGTTCATCGAAGCAGTAATAAAAACTGACCGGATTAAACCCATAACCGAAGTAGCGCAAATGGGTCAATAAACGAATGGGGCCTGTCGGCCGCTGCCCCGTCTTCTCTTGTACCAGATCACGGACACATTCATGCAGTGCTCGCCGTGGATCACCATAGTGTTTGCGGCGATCAAAAAATGCCAGGTTAGGTCTGTCAACTGACCACAACCAGAAACGTCTGAAAACAGATGGCAGCTCATCGAGATCCAGATACATCATATACAGCCGGTAATGGAAATTATGTACCGCAGGTTGAAAACGACGATGCCTAACCTGCCCTTCGTAAATACAACTGTGCATGTAGATGCTCCTTGAAATCCTGAAGTGCAGTCAACGCACTGACAACGCCATCCTCATGAAAACCGTTTCGCCAGTATGCTCCGCAAAAATAAGTACGATTGGCACCATTAATCTCGGATTGTCGTCCCTGTGCAATGATTGCCTTTGGGGTGAATACAGGATGATCGTACTGCATTCTTTTGATGATGCGCGACTCATCAATAGCAGCCGTATGATTCAGGGTCACACAAAAAGGGTCATCTGATTTCAGACCCTGTAGAATATTCATATTGTAAGTCAGGGTTGCGCGACCACGATGATCAGGCAACAAGTGATAATTCCATGCAGCCCATGCGAGACGTTTTTGTGGCAGTATACTGGCATCGGTATGCAGTATGGCTTCGTTGCTTTGATACGGGATAGCCCCTAATACTTCACGTTCGACAACACTGACATCTTTCAACATAGTCAGCGCCTGATTACTGTGACTGGCAATAAATACTGCATCAAAATGCTCTGGCGGCTGATCCGCTGTACTCACTTCGACATGTGATTCAAAGCGCCTAATTGAGGTAACACGACTATTCAGCCGAATACGGTCCTGAAAACCAGCAGTCAGTTTCTTCACATATTCTTTTGAGCCATCCTTGATGACATACCATGTTGGCCGCTCATTAACACTCAACATGCCGTGATTATGAAAGAAACTGATAAAAAATCGTGCGGGGAAACTATTCATTTGCGCCGGGTCAGCTGACCAGATTGCCGATCCCATCGGAATAATATATTGCTGAATAAATTCCTGCCCATACTGATTTTTCGAAAGATACTCACCCATGCTGATTTCATTATCAGTTTGTTGTAACAATGCCGGCGCTTCGCGGTTAAAGCGCATAATATCCCGTATCATTCTGTAGAATGAGGGTCGCAGGATATTGCGTCTTTGCGCAAACAATGAGTTTAGATTGGTACCATTGTATTCAAGCCCCGATTTTTCACATTTAACACTGAAGCTCATATCAGAAGCCTGTATTTCAACTCCCAACTCTCGTAGCAAGCTGGTAAAGTTAGGATAAGTCCAGTCATTAAAGACAATAAACCCGGTATCTATTCTGTACTCTTTACCATGCCACTCGATCTCATGGGTATGAGTATGACCACCTGCATAGTCATTGGCTTCGAAAACAGTAATGTCATGTTCTCTTGACAGGTGATACGCGGCCACATTCCCGGCAATACCTGTTCCTATAACTGCAATCTTCATCTGCTATTTTCTCCTTGCTGTATTACTTTTTCAGGAACTGGGCGAAGCTCATGTATCAGACCGAGCTTTTCCAGTAGCAAGAGTGCGTAATAGGTGATATCAATTTCCCACCAGAAAAATCCCTGCCTGGCTGAACCCGGGTAATGGTGGTGATTGTTGTGCCAGCCTTCGCCAAATGTCAGCAACGCAAGTAACCAATTATTTCGACTGTTATCTTTGGTCGAATAACGTCGACTGCCATAGGTATGCGCAAGTGAATTGATGGTAAAAGTGACGTGATACAGTACTATTGTTGAAATTACGAAACCCCAAACCAGCATCTGCAGTCCATTTGTCGCCATTTCCGGATGTGAAGTCGCCAGCCATTCACCTGTGACATAGAGTGAAATTGCCAGTAACACAGGCACCAGCATGTCAAAACGATCCAGTAAACGTAATTCGGGATAACGACTGAAATCCTTTATGCGTTCATGACGCGGGGCGAAATTATCCCGGCACAGGAACCAGGCCGTGTGGCTCCATAAAAAACCATGTTGATCAGGAGAATGGGGATCATCGCCCTTATCAGCACAGGCATGATGGTGTCGATGATGAGAAGCCCACCACAATGGGCCACGTTGGACCGCGCTAGCTGCCAGCACAGCAAATACAAATTGCGTCAAGCGCCCCGTCTTGAATGACCGATGAGAAAAATAACGATGATAGAATCCGGTAATAGCAAACATGCGTAGTGCATACAAAACAATGGCTGTAACAACGGCTGCTGTACTCCAGCCCACCCATATAACGGCTATGCATGCAAGGTGCATAAGGATGAATGGTAAAGTACGTAACCAATCTATTTGTTTTTTATCATAGACACTGTTATCGGCAGCTGCATAGCTGTCAAACCAGCTAATTATGCTTAGCCAGAACCCTGACCTCTTCATCCTGTCAACACGACTCGTCATTTGCTATACCCTTCATCACCATTGCTGTGGTACTCGTTGAATTTTGCTGATGTCATAACCTTGTTGCTTCACCATGTTAACGAGATTGCTATAATCTTTTTCTGAAATAGCAGGTGTTCTCGCCATGATCCAGACGTAGTCGCGTGCATTTCTACCGATAATAGTTTGGGTATAAGCTGGATCGACATAGACAATGCGATAGTCTGCTTCGATAGGCCATATAAACTGCATACCCCATATTGCATTACTCTGTTTATCTTTTATGAACCCCTTGGGGTGATAAACTTTTTTATCACCAACAAAGCTGTCATCATTAAAGCTGAAGGTAGTTGCTATCGTTTCATCATCATTCATTTGATAGGTTTCTATAGCATTGTGTGCACCTTTTTCAATAAAGGTAGGAATATTCGCAATCACATACCAGTCACCCATGAAGCGACTCAGGTCAACATACTGCATAGTCTTGATAGCAGGCCGATTTTGACTACAGCCAATCATTAAAATACACAGTATTGCTATAACCGACTTTCGTAACATCATATGAACTCCTGTTAGCGCTTTTCATAACGCAGTTTTGCTCCACTTTCCGTCACAGTGCTTAGAGCCAGCCATTCCTGTTCATCGGAATACCACAGGTCTATGACAAACTCATCACTGATAATCTGGTAGTGAGTCGCGTTGACTTTTCTCTGCCCGAGGGAGATTTCTTCTTCACCCAGCCTGAGAGTTTTTACCGCTGTGTATTGACCGGTTTGCGTATTTAGCAAGTGACTTGCTTGTAGCAGTTGTGGATCCCAATAGGCAAAACTTTTCACACAACCATCTATCAACTTAGAACCATCGTTGGAATCAATCTTGAAAACATTACGTTGTTGCATACCATTAACAAATAACTTGTCACCATTATCATCAGTCGACGTCCGGATACTGGTCAGGCAGTTATTACTCCATTGTTCTTTTGCAACATGGTGATACTGGTAGGCATTAAAAATAAGAAACTTGACGTTGAAACTGGCTTCCACCTGTACAATCTTGCGTGAATCCACAGGCTGGATACTGACTCGATGGTAACCAATTTTATCCCCATCCAGGAAAACGTTGTATTGTAACTTCTGCGTTGTTAGTGCGTGCACAGAAAAGCTACTAATGCTCAAAAACATTGCCATCAACTGAATTCTGTAATTGCCTATATACATCAGGACACCTTATCCCTGGAAGCCCACGGAAAGAATGCGTTGGTGCGTTGCATATATTCTCTATACGCTGGCCTGCGATGAACTATTTCACCCTCCAGCAGGGCAACGCCGGAAAATTTCAGTAGTAACCAGGTCATCGTGATCGGAGCCACAATGGTCCACCATCCACCGGCACTAACGGCAAAGAGATAATATGCCCACCAAATACAGGCTTCACCAAAATAATTCGGGTGTCTGGTATAGCGCCATAAACCGCGGTCCATGACTTCACCATTCTGACTGGCATTACTTTTTCGAAAACTCGCCATTTGTGCATCGCCAACAACCTCGAAAAACATGCCCGTCATCCACAAGGCCACGGCCAGCATATCGATGATTCCAAAACCGGAGGGATGCGTAAAAACGAACCACAGTGGTAGCGAAATAAATCCTGCCAGTACAGCCTGAAAAATAAAAATAATAAACAGGCTTTTCATGGCAAAATTAGGGGAATATCTCGCTCTGATATCCTGATAACGTGAATCTTCAGGCTCGCCGTGGTTCCTCCACGTAATATAAAACGATAATCGCAAGGACCAGATGATTACTAACAGCAACAATACCCACTGTTGCTGTGTAATCGCTTCATTAGGCCACAAATAAACAACACTCCCCAACAAAAAAAATATTGACCAAAAACTATCGACAATACTCACATTATTAATACGTACACTAAGATGCCAACAAAAGAATGCTAATATCAACATCGCAATCACGCCATATGTAAGCGTCAAAATCATAGTGCAATCCTTTGCGGTTTTGAAAGATGTGCATAACCATCCAGTCGTTGTGACACCAATAACAACAACGGCATGAATACGGCCCAGCCAACACCCAGATAGATTAGTGCCATACTGGTATCAGAAAAATAAACCGCGCCCAGTCGATGGCCTGCGTAATAGGCCAACGGCCCCGCTATAGCTCCAGCAACGATAGCCAATAACCATTTCCCTTTCATCCAGCGAAGCGATACATTCAGGGTTGTAGCAAACAGCGCCCACAGTGCAATAATCCAGTACGGGGCCATGTTTTGGGACCACATACCGTTGTTGTATGAAATCAGTTGCATCCATACCAATAGACTGTCCCAAATACCACCTATCAATATCGCAAAAATGATCAGCCAGATTTCACGAACCGGGAACTTCGAACCCAACACATGGTAACTGATGATCAAGATGGCAATTGATGTTCCTAGTAAGGGATACGAGTATGCACTCCCCAATACACAGGCAAACCAGCCGATCTGAAATAACACAAAGTTGATCAATGACAGCTTCATTCTACTGGTGTGCTCTCAATTACAGGACGTTCGAACAGGTAATGACTGACCCACCATTCCTGGCCATTGTTATATCCAAACAATTCTTCACAGGCCATGAAGAACATGCGCCAGCGCATCCACCATTGCTGCGCATTCTCATCGCCATAAGTGCTTTCCATCAACGGCCAGAGTTTCTCTTTATGGATATCCATATTTTGTAACCAGGCCCTTGCTGTTTTTTGATAATGACTACCATCCCAGCGCCAACGCCGTAAAAATCTTAGATGGGCTTGAAAATGCAATGGCAGGTCATCATTTGGCATAATCCCGCCAGAGAAAAAATATTCACTCATCCAGTCTGAAGCATCTTTTGCCTCGAACAGATACGGCACTGATCGATGCACAAAAATATGCATAAAAAACAGACCCCCCGGCTTTAGCCAGTTATGAATGCGATGAAATAATTCAGGGTAATTGCGCATATGCTCAAACATCTCGACCGAGACCACGCGATCGAATGCTTGATCAATCGAAAAATAATTCATATCACAAGTAATCACTTCAAGATTATTCAGTTTTCGTTGCTCTGCTGTCTTCAGTATGTATTCACGTTGCGAACTGGAGTTGGAAACCGCAGTAATTCTGCTGTTTGGATATTGCTCTGCCATCCACAAGGTTAGAGAGCCCCATCCACAACCCAGCTCGAGTATGTCTAAACCGTTGGTGAGCTGCGCATGCTGACAGGTATCTTTCAATGCTTGCTGTTCAGCTGAATCCAGATCACAAGTATTCTCATTCCAATAACAACTGCTGTATTTAAGATGCTTACCCAGGGCAACCCTGAAAAATTCTGCAGGTACTTCGTAATGTTGCTCATTGGCTTTTTCAGGTAGCGGTGCGACCACACTGCCATACATCGATTGCACAAAACGATGCTGAAAGTCAGCCATGCTTTCTGCATCGTTGGCTTGTATTTCAGCCAAACGCTGCTTTATTAAACGGCGAATACCAAGACGAATTACGCTGTCTGGAACATACCCTTGCTCGGTCCAATCCAGTATTTGATTATGCTGACTCATTCAATAACCCTCTTATTCTTTCCTATACAAATACTATACACAAATTGTACGTTGTCAAGCATTTGATTTTACATTTTTAATGATTTATACGTATCATATTGTTTAATAAGACAAATTTATGATTTCAATAGCTATACAAGAAGTTACTTTAAAAATCAAATAATGAAATAATGCTGTACTCGAAAAAGATTTAAAGACAATGAACGGACGTTAGGAAATAAGCTGCAGAATTATCTACAGGCAACATTATTTAAGAAGTGAATAATCAGAAGAATATAATGGCGAAATAGCAACGCTGCATTGAATTATCTCTTCAACAGCTTCAAGCAATGCTCGTCTTCGTGTTTTTTAAATGCAATGCAAAAATTGAATTTGAATAAAAGTTTATATTGGTATTTTTAAAAAAATGGATTTGACCTTCATTGAATAGCCGCGGGGATACCAAGATGGAACTCACCCGATTTATACTTTCCCAGTATTTCCAATGCACATTGATAATTTTCCTGACTCATATTCACCGCCACCACAGTTAGTAATAACTTAGCATCTTCATCGCCTTGCTCATGCGCCAGGGTCAACCAAAAATACGACAAAGCGTCATTCTGCTCGACACCTCGCCCCTCTGCATAAATAAGACCCGCTGCATACTGGGCATCGACATCGCCTTTTTCAGCATCACGCAATAATTTTTTCGCCGCT
>Ga0316205_10005821_pt1 | contig 10048 bp, 9 predicted proteins | sample 3monthpyrite_MG_FD_204941 | JGI IMG/M metagenome (GOLD analysis project Ga0316205, IMG submission 204941) | Microbial mat bacterial communities from mineral coupon in-situ incubated in ocean water Damariscotta River, Maine, United States -... | ecosystem: Environmental > Aquatic > Marine >...
ATGAAAATGGGACGCATACGAATCTGACCGGCATTTATAACCGCATTTTCTATCTGCTGGCCCTGCTCAACTTCATGGATCACAAACTCCACTAAAAGAATGGAGTTACGCACGATAATACCTGCGAGTGCGATAAACCCAATCATAGAAGTCGCAGTGAACTCTGCGTTCATGATCCAGTGTCCTGGTATAATACCGATCAAGGTCAGAGGGATCGGCGCCATAATCAATCCAGCAATTTTGAAGTTTTTAAACTCCCAAACGATCAAGGCATAGATCAATAACAGCGCTGCCATGAAAGCCATACCCATATCACGGAAAGTTTCGTAGGTAACCGTCCATTCGCCTGTCCACTCAAAATCAGAGAGGTTGTTGGCATCTGGCGGGCCTAATAAACCATCTGGCATACCCGTCATCACCACACCATCGGGCGTTGTGTAATTCTCAAGCATATCTTCGATATTGAACATGCCATAGATAGGAGCGCCCAATCGGCCCTCCATTTCTCCAGTGACATACTCAATATTACGCAAATCCTTGTGGTAGATAATGTGTTCGGCATCCGCTTTAACAAAACGACCTAATTCACCTAAAGGAACAGATTCACCGGTAGCAGGGCTTGTAATTGGCAGGATTTCCAGTCGCTCAATTTCTGCGCGTGCAATCAGAGGTACTTGAATAATAATGTAAGTCGGCTCAAGTACCGCTGCGCGTTTTACATCACCTAATTTAAAATTACCTAAGGCCATGTCCAGATTACGATTGATGACATCAACCGAAATGCCACGTCTAACCGCTTTCTCGGTATCCACTTCGAAGCGCCAAAACTGATGCGGCTCAATTAAATAATTATCAACATCGACAACACCTTCTGCCTTTTCGAATATCTCTGTCAGGTCAAGCGCAACCTTACGTCGCACTTCCTCGTTAGGGCCATACACTTCAGCCACAACAGTTTGTAAAACCGGTGGTCCTGGCGGCATTTCAACGACCTGTATTCGGACCCCGCTATTCTTCAATTCATCATTGGTGTTGATAAATTCATTCAATAATGTCCTGGCTTTAACGGCGATCTGATGACTGGCTCTCTCGCGCTCGGTTTTATCGAGCAGCATGACTTGTATATCTGCTTCCCAGGGTTGCTGGCGCAAATAATAATGTCGCACCATGCCGTTAAAGTTGAAAGGTGATGCGGTACCTACATAGGTTTGCAATGCGGTGACTTCCGGTATGCTTTTCAGTACTTCGGTCAATTGCGCAGTAACATTTGCTGTTGCTGGTAATGCAGTGCCTTCCGGCATATTAATAACGACATTGAATTCTGGCTTATTATCAAACGGTAGCATTTTTACCGTAACGGTCTTGGTGTAGAACAACGCACAAGCCAGAAAAGTTAGAACAATGAGAGATATCAGGAAAATTTTTCCGAGTAAGCCACCTTTACATAAAGGCCGCATACAAGGATTGTAGAATTTGCCAATCGCTTTATTAAGCTTTTTCTCACGGCGTTCTGCTTTTTCCAATGCCCTGAGTTGTGGTCGCACCCTCATAGCCAGCCAGGGCGCAAAAATAAAAGCAGCAATTAAAGAGAAGAACATGGCTGCAGAGCCGAGAACCGGTATCGGTCTCATATAGGGGCCCATCAAGCCACTTACGACGCCCATGGGTAACATCGCGGCGATAATCGTAAGGGTTGCGAGTATGGTTGGATTTCCTACTTCTCTCACAGCATCGATTGCAATTTCGACAGTCGTTTTACCGGCCCTCAACCAGCGCCTGAAAATATTTTCAACCACGACGGTTGCATCATCAACCAGAATACCAATAGAAAATACCAGCGCGAACAGGCTGACACGATCAATTGTGTAGTCCAGCACCCAGGCAGACCAAACAGTTATCAATATAACGATCGGGATGATAGTAATAACAACTGAGGCGGCACGAACTCCCAATCCAATTAAACATAACAAACTGACGGCAATAGCCGCTTCAAATAAAGCCGTGAGTAATTCATTGACTTTGTCATCGGCACTTTTACCATAGTTACGAGTGACTTCGACATGCACATCAGAAGAAATTAAATCACCTTTCAGACTTTCCAGACGGTCCAACACATTATGCGCAATCGTAACGCCATTACTGCCGACTTTTTTTGCAATTGCAATTGTAACTGCAGGCGCTGCACTGGTCTCAGGGTGATCTCCCTGATAGGCTTTGCCACTGTAGAAAGAAACCATTTGATTGGTGTCTTGAGGTTCCTCACTTACTGAAGCTACGTCACTGACATAGACCGGCATGCCATTACGAATAGCCACAACCAATCGCGAGACCTGTTGTGCTGAAGACAGGAAGGCGCCGGTATAAACATTCATGGAAAGATTGCCGCCTTCTATTCTGCCTGCATGACGCTCAGAATTGGCGGTGCGAATGGTGTTGGCAACTTCCTCAACACTGATACCAAAGCCAGACAGTCTCTCGGGTGATACTTCGATGCGGATTTGTTCCATCCGACCACCGGTCACGAAACCAGTGCCTGTGCCAGGAACTTCTTTTAAGCGTTGTAATACATCAAGGGCCAAAGTGCGTAATAGTCCATCGTCCTGTGATTCCGACCAAAGCGTGAGGGTCACTATGGGTACATCATCAATGCCGATTGGCTTAACCAATGGCTGTTCGACACCGGGGGGCATTTTATCCAGATTCGATTGCAGCTTGTCATGGACTTTGACAATCGATTCAGAAAGCTCCTCTCCAACACGGAACCGCACTGTGACAATGGCGCTACCGCGTTGCGTGGCAGAATAGACATGCCGTACACCCGGAATACCACTCATGATACGTTCGAGCGGGTCGGTCACCAGACTGACAACCTGTTTGGCAGAAGCGCCAGGATACTGGACAAAAATGTCCACCATAGGCACTGAGATTTTGGGGTCTTCCTGCCTCGGGGTGAAAAACAAACCAAGCAAACCAATAGCAAGAAACGCCACCATTAATAATGGCGTTACCGGGGAATTAATAAATGCTTTGGCCAGACGGCCTGCAAGACCCAGACTTTTTTCGTCTAAAACCACCTCATTCGCAGGATCGTCTGAGGATGATTGATTATCAGATTGTTCGCTCATGTAAACTAATGCCTTATTATTTTTTGCACCGCCTACAACCTGTTTTATAAAAGGGCATGAATAGGCAATGCGCTACAGCAATCGTCAATAGCAATGATTAATTGTTAGATTGATATCCCGACTTTTGAGGACTCCAGCCTGACTGAATATTGGCAGGCGGGTCGGTCAGAATACGTTCACCATCACTTAATCCGGATAGGACTGACACCCAGTCTTCATTCATCTTTTCACCTAGGCGTACATACCTGATTTCGACATCATTTTTTTCGTTCATCCGGTAGACTACATTTAGGCTACCTCGCTTACGAACTGCTGATGCAGGTATGACCGTAACTTGACGCGCAGGCGCGCTCACATTAGGAATGATTACCTCTGCATACATACCTGGACCGCCAGGAATACCTGGTGGCAAATCAAATTTCACAGTGACTGTATGACGTTGGACGTCTGCCATCGGATAGATTTGTGCGACTTTAGCCTGGATGCGTTTATCACCGACATCCAGTCTGGCATCAACCACCATTCCCTGCTGGATACCAGGCATCAGTCTGGCAGGAATATCCACTTCCAGCTGCAAATCCTTGGTGTCAGCAAAGTGAAGTAAAGGCTGTCCTGGCTGAACCGTATCTCCAACCTCTACCATTTTCTTAACAATCAGGCCTGAGAACGGTGCTACCGAACGGGCATCACGTAATTTTGCATCAACCTCCTCCAGCTGTGAGCGCACTGCTAGTAATCGGGATTGAGCTTGATTAACTTGTGTGGCTTGAGAATAAAGATCTGCATGACGATCCATACCTGGGTTACCGACACCCAGCTGGCTTCCCATATTGCGAGTGAAGAACTGATCAAACATAGAAGGCAGACCCATGCCTGGACTACGATTGATATTTCTGGAGTTGGGCGAAATCAGTTCCCTTGAGTACTGTACCTGCGCATTTCTAATGGCTGCATCTGCGTTACTGAGTTCTGCCAGAGCAGCTCGCCGTTGGGCAAGCAGATCATCGTCGTCAATGGACACAAGATCTTTACCTTTTTCAATAAAGTCACCTTCACTACCAGCGATAAACTCTATTCGTCCAGGTATCTGAGCAGATAAAGTGACATCCTTGTAAGGCACAACGGTGCCGCCAAGTTTAACTGTGCTACCCATCGGACGGGATCTGACCGTAAAAATAGAATTTAATGAATTGCTATTTATAGCGGTAAAACCTGGCTGTGAATTATCCATCCTTGCTGATCTTTGCTGGTTGTTTTGATTTTCCCAACCTTGAGATGACTGGCCACGGTTTTGATTTTCCCAACCTTGAGATGACTGGCCACGGTTTTGATTGTAAGTATTCTGATAGAAATCAGAATTGGCATTGTTATTTTGATAACCTGAAGGATACTGTTGCCAGTTATTCGTTTCAGCGAATAGTGAGCCTGTAACTAACAAGTAGCTCAAGCTTACTATTACAAAATAAGGTAACTGTTTTTTTATCATCGTAAGCATTTACCTGGAAGATGCAGGTTAATAAGATAACCTGCATCCTGTTTCATGGTCTATATTCAGGATTTTGAAGAAGCCCTACCCATCACACTAAAGCTTTTAATAAAGGGGCCCGCCATACGTGGATCTTTAACAATAGCGGAGTAATCACCCACATTAAACTTTAGTTTTCGAGAAGTGTAGGCTACGCCTAGCCCCATCATACCGGGTGGTTTATTCATCCATTTTTCCCAGTTTTCAGGTGTGGCACGTAAATCCCAGTTCAGTTCCTCTCCTTGAAATTCACCGGCTTCCTCTGCTTTGCCATCTTTTACGACAAGTACACCAACTGGTTTGTCTTCGCCATCGAAGCCATAACCAATCACTGAATCAAAGTGGATACTTGCGAGTTTTTCTGCCAGTTCGGGTTCAGCATTCCATTGTTGTTTGAATGATTGCATCCATTCATTAGAAAATAAATCAGCCATAACGTCCTCCACAGGGTTGCAAACAAACTGCAATATATATTTTTGTTGGACTACATAGTTTGCCTGTTAAAACTAATTACAGTTTGTTACAGATCACTAGTTTTATTCTAAATATACACAGCATGTGTAATTATTTTATTCAGTTATATATTAACACCATCACAGTGTTGCATAACGATGTAATGTCCGCAATCAGCAGTGAATATGTTGAATTAATTAATAATAATATTATTGTTAACTAAATTCCTCATGCTTCATACAGTAGATGTTATGCAGCATGTCTATCATAGTCAGAATTCTTCTGTCTTTTAAATGATAATATACATTTTTTGCTTCTTTACTTGAGGTCAGCATTCCCTTATCACGCAATGTAGACAGGTGATGTGAGACATTACTTTGAGAACTACCGACACAGGTAGCAAGGTCCCTGACCGACAACTCTTTTCTACCCAAAGTGCAAAGTATTTTAAGCCTTAGCGGATGAGAAAGTGCTTTTAATGACAATGCAGCACAATCGAAGTCTTCTTTTTGCATTCAAATAACCTTTTGCAAACTACAACGTATACAACCAAACGTTAGAAGATGTATATAGTTCGATAAATTCCCCGCACTTATTGATTCGTCATCAACGAATTAAGGGCTTCTTTGTAGAGCACCAAATACAACACGTCCCTGTGCATGCATTTAGTAAACATTTACTTACTTGGCAGGAGCAGCAGTTGCACCTTGCTGATTTTGACCACAAGGCATGTTTTGACCTTGCATTGGACCTTGAGGACCATAACCGCCACCATAAGGTGCGCCATATTGAGGACCATAACCGCCACCATAAGGTGCGCCATATTGAGGACCATAACCGCCACCATAAGGTGCGCCATAACCACCATAATAAGGATTGCCGTAACTGTTACCATAGCCACTGCCAGTGCCACGCATACCCGTGTTTGCACGCGTATTCATGTTAAAAGACATGTCGCCATCGCCATAGCCGCTGCCATCGCCGAAACCGTTACCACTGTTGTTCCAAGGACCCCAAGCACTGGCAGTGCCTGCTGCTACTAATAACGCTGCTGCTGCAACAAAAGTTGTAGTTTTTTTCATTCTATTTCTCCGTAAATTAATTTGTTATTTCAAAGATATTCTTTATATGACTTAAAACCACGAAGTCAGTAATAATCATAGCCTAGATAAATCAATATATCAATATCTAGTAATATATTAATTTATAATATTCTCACGCTGCGTTCTATTATAACCAATTGATTTATTGGATAACTTTTTAAATATTAACAGTGTTAAATACTATTTAATATAAAGCTTGACTATTATTTTTTGTGGTGTATATTAGTATATTATTAATATATGATTAAGAGGTTCAATCATGTTTATTATCGATAAAATCACTCTGATTGGTGTTATTACCTTCATCGCAATCAGCTACTATTTGATCAAATTGTGCGTGTCCGACAAGAACTGTAAGGTTAAATAATAGTTTGACTCGACAGGTCTAGCGTGACTAAACGCTTTTAAGCCTAACACTTGCTGCTTTCCCTGGTAAGAATAATAAGAAAAAATGTGTGGCTCAACCCATAGTTTGGGTTAGAAACACTTGTGGTCTTCAATGATTACGGCTGCTTTTTGTCTGTTAATTCGTTGTGAAATCTGGCTCACGCAATCTTTTCAGGGCCAGATATATAGTAATACAGCTACTCATCGCCTAAGTCTCCTCGATAAGTTAATATCCAGCTTGATACCAGCACTCACTCACTTGGTTATTTCATTTTGTATACTCGCTTACAAACCTGATGACTCACTACAATAATAAATTGGTCGCAATCATACTTGCTGGAGGTCTTTCCAGACGCATGAGTGGTGAGGATAAGGGGTTACAGACAATCAATGGTAAGGCCCTGATAGACTATGTGATTACAGCAATCAAACCTCAAGTCGATAATATCGTGATTAGTGCCAACCGTAATATTGAGGAATACGGGCAACGCGGTTACCCGGTAATTATCGATGACTTCGGTGAGTTTGAGGGACCATTAGCCGGCATCCTCACGGTTATGCAGACCCTACCAGAGGATAATTTACTATTAGTGGTTCCCTGCGACATGCCAGTTTTGCCCACTAACCTCGTCGAACAGTTAATGCAGCAACTTTATCTCGAAAATGCAGAGCTGTGTTGCGCTGAACTCCAACATCGACTGCAGCCACTCATTAGCGTCATTAAAACATCAACACGCGATTCGCTACTGAACTTTTTAGTTGGCGGCAAACATAAAGTATTGGATTGGATACATCAATTGCATTACACCAGTATCAGTATTGATGATCCGGCTGTTATTAACATCAACACGCCAGAGGATTTGAATGCATTCAAAAAGTATCTCGCCGACTAAATTAATGACAACAAAAGACGGTACACCGGTTCTGGGTTTTGCCGCTTTTAGTGGTACAGGAAAAACCACCTTGTTGGAGCAAATCATTCAGCGATTACGTCAAGCTGATTATCATGTGGGTGTACTGAAACAGTCACATCATAACGTTGAAGTCGATACCCCTGGTAAAGATAGCTTTCGTTTGCGTAAGGCGGGAGCTTCACAAACCTTGCTTAGTTCACCTTACCGACAAGTCCTTATCAAAGAATCAGACACAACCATTGAACCTGAACTTGATGAAATTCTACTCATGTTTGATAGTCAGGAGCTTGATATTATTTTAATTGAGGGCTTTAAATATTCAGCCTTTACCAAGATTGAATTACAGCGCGAGGCTTTGGGCAAACCCCTGCTTTATCTCAAAGATGACACGATTGTCGCTCTGGCCACCGACGCAATGAATCAACCTCACAGCGTGCCTGTTCTGGATATCAATAACATTGAAACCATTGTCGATTTTTTACTAAAAAATATTTTACAAAACGAGTAAAGCTACCATGAAACCCGAAAAACATTCCAATTTACCCGATCTACTCAGCGTTGATGAAGCCCGCCTACGAATAATGGACTCGATCATACCTATTCAAGGTGAACAACAACTGGCAATCAGAGACTCGCTTGGGCGCGTGCTGGCGGAAGAAATCAAATCGACCATCAATGTTCCTTCCTTCGATAATTCTGCGATGGATGGATATGCGATTACGAGTGACGACATAGGTGTCGACCAGGCCAGTAAACCACTCACAGTGGTTGGTGAAGCTTTTGCTGGCAACCCTTTTGCCGGAAATATACAAGCAGGGGAAAGCGTTCGTATCATGACCGGCGCCATGATTCCACAAGGTGCTGATACGATTGTTATGCAAGAGCAAGCGACGCGAACCGATAATTTGATTGTGATAGAGAACAATGTACATAAAGGCGATCATGTTCGCTTTGCAGGTGAAGACATGTGTATCGGTCAAACTATTCTGCATCCTGGCAAGCTCATCACACCGGCAGAGCTTGGACTGCTGGCCTCGCTGGGTATTGCAGAAGTGGCAGTGAAGCGTCGCTTACGAGTCGCCTTTTTCTCTACGGGCGATGAATTGTCTTCGGTTGGTCAGGTATTAAAAGAAGGACAAATTTACGATAGCAATCGCTATACACTCTATGGCATGTTGGAAAGATTTGGCGCAGAGGTTATTGATATGGGTGTCGTGAAAGACTCCAGAGATGCCATTAGAGCCGCTTTCAAACAAGCCGCTTCCATGGCTGATGCGATCCTCACATCGGGAGGTGTATCAGTCGGTGAAGCGGATTATGTTAAAGATACCCTCGAAGAACTAGGTGAAGTAAATTTCTGGCGTGTAGCGATGAAGCCTGGAAAACCATTGGCCATCGGTCGTATTGATAATGCGGCCTTTTTTGGCGTGCCTGGCAATCCGGTGTCGGCGATGGCCACATTTTATCAATTTGCTTTACCCGCCTTACAAAAACAGGCCGGTATGGATGCACCACTGAAACTGATCCTGAAAGCGCGAACGCAATCTCGATTGCAAAAGGCAGTTGGGCGATTGGAGTATCAACGGGGTGTTTTGGGTTATGACGAACAAGGCGAGTTAGTGGTTAATACGACTGGCGTGCAAGGCTCGCATATTCTGACTTCTATGAGTCTGGCCAATTGCTTTATTATTCTTGATGCTGAATCTGAAGGCGTGGATGAAGGTGAGCTGGTCAAGGTTCAGCCTTTTGCTGGCATTATATGACTGAGATGCCCGTCAGTCTCTAGAGGAGAGCTGACGGGTTTTGGTTAGTCGTTTTATTCATTAAAATATTGATTCGGCAAATCAAGCATTAGCAGTATTTTCAGCTTCTATTTGTTTGCGAACGTCATTCATGTCCAGTTCACTGGCCTTCCCTATCAGTTCACCCATAGCTTCTTCGGGCAACATGCCAGCCTGAGAGAAAATCACAATTTGTTCTCTGAAAATCATTAGTGTTGGAATAGAGCGTATCTGAAAATGACCCGCTAACTCAGTTTCTTCTTCAGTATTCACTTTTGCAAACACAATATTGTCGTGTTTTTCAGACATACTTTCATAAATAGGTGCAAAACTTTTACAGGGACCACACCAGGGTGCCCAAAAGTCGATAATCACAAAATCATTGTCGCCAATGACCTGATCAAAATTGCTGCTGGTTAATTCGATAGTAGACACAGTTAGAGTCCCCGCAATTGAGTAATAATGAGGTCTATTTTACATGAATATTAGAATATAGTGAAATATTCAGAATAATTTCTAAAAACAATCACTTATATTGATTAATCAAGAGGATAACTAACCTGCAGCGATTTCTACGCGGTTTCGTCCGAGGGATTTTGCTCGATATAAGGCTTGGTCGGCACGATCAATAAAGGCATCGATGTTCTCACCATCACGATAAACGGCGATTCCTGCCGAGAATGATGGCATCATAATGGAGTCACCACTGAATTCAAAACGCATGTTTTTAACTCTATCCATGGCTTTGCCCAGCGAACTG
>Ga0316205_10005822_pt1 | contig 10047 bp, 9 predicted proteins | sample 3monthpyrite_MG_FD_204941 | JGI IMG/M metagenome (GOLD analysis project Ga0316205, IMG submission 204941) | Microbial mat bacterial communities from mineral coupon in-situ incubated in ocean water Damariscotta River, Maine, United States -... | ecosystem: Environmental > Aquatic > Marine >...
ATCTTGTAGCGTTTGCCATATCCACCTTGCTGCAAAGCTTCTGCCACGGCATTGCGCGCATCGACCTTCGCGTCGGGGGTCACGGCATCTTCAAGGTCAAAAATAATCGCGTCACACGGCAGATGGCGGGCCTTGTCCAGCGCCTTGCCCATAGAGCCGGGAATATAGAGAACAGACCGAAACGGGTGGTTGGCAATATCCATTGAGGCCTCTTCTGGCTGGGCTGCACCTTGCAACAATCGTGCGGAGAGATGCCATTTTTTGGCCGATTTGTTCAAGTGCTTTCTCGCCGCAGCGCAGAAACAGCGATGAAACTAGGGCGCATTTGAACAACCGGACCATTCGTTAACCTTGTTTTGACACCCCCTTGCGCAGGATCAAGCCATGTAACGGCAGGGACCAAACCGAAAACCGAAAGGTCTAACAGATGTTTAAATCTACACTTGCAGGTGCCGCCCTTCTGGCGCTGCTCGCCGCCCCTGCCCTGCCCCAAAACAGCCCTAACTGCGCCCCGCGCGAGGTTGTTCTTGACCGGCTGGCCAACACTTATGGCGAATCCCGTCAATCCATGGGTCTCGGGGCCAACAACGCGGTGGTTGAGGTGTTTGCCTCGACTGAAACCGGCAGTTGGACCATCACTGTCACCTCGGTCTACGGGTTGACCTGTCTTGTGGCCAGCGGTCAAGCCTTCGAAGAACTGGCCGAAGCTCTGCCCACAGATGGCAACGACGCCTGACAACCGGGATCGCCCTGCTTATGTCAGGGCATCCCAGATCAACTTGGCTCCCGTCACGCTCAGCAGCACATAGGTGATTGCGAAAAACACCCGCTCTGAGACCAAATTATGCGCCTTGACCCCCAACCACGCGCCCACCAGCGCGAAGGGGGCCAGCGCCACATTGATCTTGAGCGTTTCCAGCGTGAACATCCCCAGTATCGCGTAGGGTACAAATTTCGCGGTATTGATCAGCCAGAACACCAGCACCGTGGTGGCCTGAAACGGGGTCTTCCCCAATCCGCGTGACAGCAGATAAACCGCCGCGGGCGGCCCGCCGGCATGGCTGACAAAGCTGGTAAATCCGGCGATCAGACCCGCACAGGCCCCGCCCCACAAGGGCATCGGGCGTTTGGGCGGACGCAACAACCCAGCGCGCAAGGTAATTTGCCACATCACAAAGCCCAGCGAGATTGCCCCGATCAGCAACCGCAACAAATCCGCATCCGCCTGCTGGTAAAGCCATACGCCCAGCGCAACCCCGGGCAACGCCCCCAGCACTAAAAGGCGCGCATCGGGCCAGCTCCATTTACGCCAATAGGGTTTCAGCGTCGCCAGATCGATCAGCATCAACAGCGGCAACATGATGCCCAGCGCCATCCCCGGCGGCATCACCAGGGCCAGAATCGCTGCACTGGCAAAGGCCGCGCCCGAGCCAAAGCCCCCCTTTGAAATGCCCGCAAACAGGGCCGCCAGCGCCATCAGTGCAAAAATGGCGATTGAGTGTGCATCACCCGGCATGTGGCCCTAACCCCCTCTTTCCTTATTGCTTTAGCGCGAACATGCGCACCGCAACAGCCCATGCCGCCGTTTATGCCGCAGTGCGGCACCCTTGCGCCCTGCGCCATTTGCCACTAGGCCATGACCCAAATTTCCAAAGCATCGGAGACCTATCCCATGGCCAGACCCAAAATCGCGCTGATCGGTGCGGGCATGATCGGCGGCACGCTCGCTCATCTCGTCGCACTCAAAGAACTGGGCGATGTCGTTCTTTTTGACATTGCCGAAGGCATTCCCGAAGGCAAGGCGCTGGACCTTGCAGAATCCGGCCCTGTCGAAGGGTTCGATGCCAACCTGAAGGGCACGCAGTCTTACGCGGATATTGCCGGTGCCGATGTTTGCATCGTCACCGCCGGTGTGCCCCGCAAGCCGGGCATGAGCCGCGACGATCTGCTGGGGATCAACCTGAAGGTCATGAAATCGGTCGGCGAAGGGATCAAGGAACACGCGCCCAATACCTTTGTGATCTGCATCACCAACCCGCTGGATGCGATGGTTTGGGCCCTGCGCGAATTCTCGGGTCTGCCGCATGAGAAAGTCTGCGGCATGGCCGGTGTGCTGGACTCTGCGCGCTTCCGTCACTTCCTGAGCCTGGAATTCGACGTCTCGATGCGTGACGTCACCGCCTTCGTTCTGGGCGGTCATGGCGACACGATGGTGCCTCTGACACGCTATTCCACGGTCGCCGGTATTCCCCTGCCCGATCTGGTCGAGATGGGCTGGACCACGCAAGAAAAACTGGACGCGATCGTGCAGCGCACCCGTGACGGCGGGGCCGAGATTGTTGGCCTGCTGAAAACCGGGTCGGCCTATTATGCGCCCGCATCCTCGGCGATCGAGATGGCCGAAGCCTATCTGAAGGACCAGAAACGCATGCTGCCCTGCGCGGCCCATGTGGACGGTGCATATGGCCTGAACGGGTTCTATGTGGGCGTGCCCACCGTGATCGGCGCGGGCGGTGTCGAGCGCGTGGTCGAAATCAAGATGAACAAAGACGAGCAGGCCATGTTCGACAAATCTGTCGACGCGGTCAAAGGTCTGGTCGAGGCGTGCAAGGGCATCGACAACTCGCTCGCCTGATTCGATTACGCTTTGAAATCGTGTGGCGCGCCTTTCCGGGCGCGCCTTTTTTGTTTACCAGAACCCCAGCAAACGTCCGGCCATTGCCATCTGACACCCGACACCCACGGCAAAGGCCAGGGTGCGTACAACCGGCAGCCCGACCAGGTAGATCAGGAAATGCGCCAGACGGGTCCAGAAATAGATCACGGCCGCGCCAGCCGTTACCCCGTCATTCAGCCCAAGCCCGACAACCAGCAGTGTCAGCGGCGCAAAGACCGCGAGATTTTCAACGGCATTGTAATGCGCCCGTTTGGCGCGTTGTGCCCAGGGTGCCTCGTGGGGATGGGCCCCTTCCGCATCCCACAGCGCCCCGATCATCCCCATCTGGCCAATCAGCTGCAATATATACGGCACCCACAGCAGCCCCGTCAGAACGGTCACCGCTGTCAGCCAGTATAACTCGGTCGTCAGTGTCAGCATGTCGCTTTCTCCTTGCTTGGACACCGAAGGGATACCAACATACTTTTTGATCTGTAAGTATGCACAAATCAATCATATACTTACCATTTGGATAGTAAGGATACCAAACTAGCATGAGAAAACAGCGGCACGACACCGCCCATATCGTGAATTGCCCGATGGAGGCCACGCTTGACCTGATAGGCGGCAAATGGAAAAGTGTGATCCTCTTTCGCCTGACCGAAGGCACCCTCAGGTTCAATGAACTCAACCGGTTGCTGGCGCGCATATCGCCCCGCACCCTGACTAAGCAGCTGCGCGAGCTGGAAAGGGACGGATTGATCCGCCGAACTGTCTATGCCGAAGTGCCGCCTCGCGTGGAGTACGACCTGACCACCCTGGGCCACACGCTAGAGCCGGTGCTTGCGGTATTGATGAACTGGGGTCGCTCTCACGCGTTGCCGACTGCTGATGCAAATGGCGATGCGGCACCTGACGGCGATCACGCCGGTGACATATCAAAGCCGACAGCATAAAGGGCTGGTATGATTCTTTTTTGAAACAGCTCATTTAGCTGGTTTGAAAAATTTGTGATCACAGGTTTTGGGCGTGTGATCACAAATTCCATAAAACACATACAAAACGTCGCACTTGGCAAAAAAACATTTATTCCAAGGCAACTCTTATGGGACTAACTGGTCCAAATCGAAGCAAAATGGGACAGTTCCATGAATATCCACGAGTATCAGGCCAAGGCCCTTCTGCGTTCTTACGGCGCGCCGGTCTCGGACGGGCGCGTTGTCATGCGCGCCGAAGAAGCCAAGACCGCCGCAGGTGAACTGGATGGCCCCCTTTGGGTCGTCAAGGCGCAGATCCACGCAGGTGGCCGCGGCAAAGGCAAATTCAAGGAACCCGGAGCGGGCGAAGCAGGCGGTGTCCGCCTGACCAAATCCGTTGAGGAAGCTGCCGAAGAAGCCAAGCGTATGTTAGGCCGCACATTGGTAACCAAACAGACCGGCCCGGTCGGCAAACAGGTCAACCGCATCTATATCGAGGACGGCTCGGGCATCGAGAACGAAATGTACCTCGCCCTGCTGGTGGATCGTCAAACCAGCCGCGTCAGCTTTGTATGCTCGACCGAGGGTGGCATGGACATCGAGGAGGTGGCCCATTCCACCCCCGACAAAATCCTCAGCTTCAGCATTGATCCCGCCACCGGCTATCAGGCCTTTCACGGCCGCCGCATCGCCTTCAACCTTGGGCTGGAAGGCAAGCAGGTCAAACAATGCGTCGCGCTGATGGGTACGCTTTATAACATGTTCGTCGAGAACGACATGGAGATGCTTGAGATCAACCCGCTGATCACCACCGACACGGGCGATCTGAAATGCCTTGATGCCAAGATGGGCTTTGACGGCAACGCCATGTATCGCCACCGCGACATCGCCGAGTTGCGCGACACCACCGAGGAGGACCCCAAGGAATTGGAAGCCTCCAAATATGACCTGAACTACATCGCGCTGGATGGCGAGATCGGGTGCATGGTCAACGGTGCGGGTCTGGCGATGGCAACGATGGATATCATCAAGCTGTACGGCTCGGAACCGGCCAACTTCCTCGACGTGGGCGGCGGGGCCACCAAGGAAAAGGTGACCGAGGCGTTCAAGATCATCACGTCCGATCCGCAGGTCAAAGGCATCCTTGTGAACATCTTCGGCGGGATCATGCGCTGTGACGTGATCGCCGAGGGCGTTGTGGCCGCTGTGAAAGAGGTGGGCCTGAAGGTGCCGCTGGTTGTCCGTCTGGAAGGCACCAATGTGGAAGAAGGCAAAGCGATCATCAACAACTCCGACGTTGACGTAATCGCCGCCGACGACCTCAAAGACGGCGCCGAGAAAATTGTGGCGGCGGTTAAAGGCTGATCGTAGGGCGGGGTTGACCCCGCCTTCCCGAATGACATGGCGGGGTCAACCCCGCCCTACGCAAGATTTCAAAGGAGACTCCGAACATGGCAGTCCTCGTAGACGAAAACACCAAAGTGATCTGTCAGGGCCTCACCGGCTCGCAGGGCACATTCCACACCGAACAGGCCATCGCCTATGGCACCAAGATGGTTGGCGGGGTCACCCCCGGCAAAGGCGGGCAGACGCATCTGGACCTGCCGGTTTACAACTCGGTGCATGAGGCGATGCATGAAAGCGGGGCGAATGCCTCCGTGATCTATGTCCCTCCCCCCTTTGCAGCTGACAGTATCCTTGAGGCGATTGACGCCGAAATGCCGCTGATCGTGTGCATCACCGAGGGTATCCCGGTGCTCGACATGATGCGCGTCAAACGCGCGCTTGAGGGATCGACCAGCACCCTGATCGGCCCCAACTGCCCCGGCATCATCACGCCGGATGCCTGCAAGATGGGCATCATGCCCGGCCATATTCACCAGCGCGGCAGCTGTGGTGTGGTTTCGCGCTCGGGCACGCTGACCTATGAAGCGGTCAAACAGACGAGCGACGTGGGCCTTGGCCAATCCACCTGCGTGGGCATCGGCGGCGACCCGATCAAGGGCACCGAGCATATTGACGTGCTGGAATGGTTCCTGGCGGATGACGAGACCGAGTCGATCATCATGATTGGTGAAATCGGTGGCTCGGCCGAGGAAGAAGCCGCGCAATTCATCAAGGACGAGGCCAAGAAAGGCCGCTCCAAGCCCGTCGCCGGGTTCATCGCCGGACGCACCGCCCCTCCGGGCCGCCGCATGGGTCATGCCGGTGCAATTGTCGCCGGTGGCAAAGGTGGGGCCGAAGACAAGATCGAAGCCATGCGCAGCGCGGGCATCGTTGTTTCGGAAAGCCCCGCCGGTCTGGGCGAGGCGATGATGAAGGCGATCGGTTGATCTGGCTGCGCAAATTCGTAGGCCGGGGTTCACCCCGGCTCGCGATGTGGCGGGGTAAACCCCGCCCTACCAGGTACTTCCGGTCGCTGATTGCTCTTAGCCTTCTGAGCGGTCCAACATATGCATCCGGCGAATTGGATACTTTCCACGGTGTTTTAGAAGTTTGCTCGTCCCTCGGATCGGACATTCAAGTTGTAGAAACCAAGTTGGAAAACTTAGGCTGGGCATCCGCCCCTATCCCAAAAGTAACCAGTGAAATATTGTTCTGGATGTTTTTTGCTCGAGATTTTGCAACCTATGATGACGCAGCGCTAAAGATGGTGGCCAATACCGATGTAACAGGTGAACAACTTGGGTATTTAGTGGTCAACGCCGATTTCATGTCAGCATCCGTGCTCGGAAACTCTGCGCTCCCCGCGAACCAACCTGCATATTCCAAAGGCACCTACCAGCTCGCAGTCCTCGGAGTTAGCCTCAATGAAGGATATTGTTTGCTGAGAGGTCCAGATTCCATGACCACAGAAGTAAAGGGGCTGGATTCTTTCGTTGAAAGATGGCCTGAGAACTTCCCGAAAAGCAACCGCGATGGCGTGGAAGCCACATTTGGAACAACGGGCGATGCGAAAATCTTTGCTGCATCACTTGATCAAGCCAAGCTTGTCACTCTCTACACCTCTACCGAGATCGAATTGCCATACTCAAGGCGTGAATTCGATCCAAGCATCTTCGATGAAATGCCTTCTGCGATTATCCACATCTCTCCCAAACGGCCTGATTGAGGTACCAAATGACCGACCAATCCCCCAATGATCAATTCCACGCCTCGTCCTTCATGCAAGGGCACAATGCGGAATATCTGGAACAGCTTTATGCACGCTATGCCAATGACCCCAACACCGTAGACGAGGCATGGCAGGCCTTCTTTGCTCAGTTGGGCGATGGCGAGGTCGAGGTTAAACGCGAGGCCGCTGGCCCGTCCTGGGCGCGAGGCGACTGGCCACCGATGCCTGCCGACGATCTGACCAGCGCCCTGACCGGCGAATACCCGCCCGAGGCAGAGGCCAAAGAGGCCGGGAGCAAGATCAAGGCCAAGGCCGCCGAGGCCGGAGTGGAAGTTGGCGAGGACGCGATCAAACGCGCCGTGCTGGATTCGGTCCGCGCCCTGATGCTGATCCGCGCCTACCGTATCCGGGGTCATCTGGCCGCCGATCTGGATCCGCTGGGCCTGCGCGAAATGCCGCATCGCCCCGAACTGGATCCGAAATCCTACGGCTTTACCGAGGCCGATATGGACCGCCCGATCTTTATCGACAATGTGCTGGGCTTGGCCGTCGCCTCGATCCGCGAAATCCTGTCGATCGTGCAGCGGACGTATTGCGGCACCTTCGCGCTGCAATACATGCACATCTCGGACCCTGAACAAGCCACATGGCTGAAGGAACGCATTGAAGGCTTCGATAAGGAAGTCCGCTTTACCCGTGAAGGGCGCAAGGCGATCCTGAAAAAGATGGTCGAGGCCGAAGGGTTCGAGAAATACCTCCATGTCAAATACATGGGCACGAAACGCTTTGGTCTGGATGGCGGCGAAAGCCTGATCCCGGCGATGGAGCAGGTGATCAAACGGGGTGGCCAACTGGGCGTGCAGGATATCATCATCGGCATGCCCCACCGGGGGCGTCTGTCGGTGCTGGCCAACGTGATGGCCAAGCCTTATCGCGCCATTTTCAATGAGTTTCAGGGCGGCAGCTTCAAACCCGAAGATGTGGATGGCTCGGGCGATGTGAAATACCACCTCGGGGCCTCATCGGACCGCACGTTTGATGACAACGCCGTGCACCTGTCGCTGACCGCCAACCCAAGCCACCTTGAGGCCGTGAACCCCGTGGTTCTAGGCAAGGCGCGCGCCAAGCAAGACCAGCTGAACGACGATGAGCGCATCAAGGTGCTGCCCGTGCTGTTGCATGGCGATGCTGCCTTTGCCGGGCAGGGTGTTGTGGCCGAATGTTTTGGCCTGTCGGGCCTCAAGGGGCACAAAACCGGCGGCACCATGCATATCGTGGTGAACAACCAGATCGGTTTCACCACGGCACCGCATTTCAGCCGCTCCAGCCCGTACCCGACCGACATTGCCCTGATGGTGGAAGCGCCGATTTTCCACGTCAACGGCGACGACCCCGAAGCGGTGGTACATGCCGCCCGCGTGGCGACCGAGTTCCGCCAGAAATTCCACAAGGACGTTGTGATCGACATCATCTGTTATCGCCGCTTTGGCCATAACGAGGGGGATGAACCGATGTTCACCAACCCCATCATGTACAAGAAAATCAAACGTCAAAAGACCACGCTGGCACTTTATACCGAACGGCTGGTCAAGGACGGCCTGATCCCCGAGGGCGAGATTGAGGATATGAAAACCTCGTTCCAGGCCTATCTGGCGGATGAGTTCGAAGCCGGCAAGGATTACCGCCCCAACAAGGCTGACTGGCTGGATGGCAAGTGGTCCCATCTGGATCGCAAGGACGAAGATTACCAGCGCGGCGAAACCGCGATCAAACCCGAAACGATGGCCGAGATTGGCCACGCCCTCAGCACCGCGCCGGACAATTTTCCACTGCACAAGACCGTTGGTCGCCTGCTGGAAACCAAGGGCAAGATGTTTGAGAGCGGCCAGGGCTTTGACTGGGCCACGGCCGAGGCAATGGCCTTTGGCTCTTTGATGAACGAGGGCTATCCGGTGCGCCTGTCGGGGCAGGATTGCACCCGCGGCACGTTCAGCCAGCGCCATTCAGGGCTGGTTAATCAGGACACCGAGGAACGGTATTACCCGCTCAACAACATCCGCGCAGGACAGGCGCAATACGAGGTCATCGACTCGATGCTCTCGGAATATGCAGTGTTGGGCTTTGAATACGGCTTCACACTGGCCGAACCCAACGCCCTGACCCTGTGGGAGGCACAGTTCGGCGATTTTGCCAATGGTGCACAGATCATGTTCGATCAGTTCGTCAGTTCGGGCGAAAGCAAATGGTTGCGTATGTCGGGCCTCGTCTGCCTGCTGCCGCATGGCTATGAAGGGCAAGGGCCGGAACACTCCAGCGCGCGTCTGGAACGCTTCCTGACCATGTGTGGACAGGACAACTGGATCGTCGCGAACTGCTCGACCCCGGCCAACTATTTCCACATCCTGCGCCGCCAAATGCACCGCACCTTCCGCAAACCGCTGATCCTGATGACGCCGAAATCGCTTTTGCGCCACAAGATGTGTGTCTCGCGGGCCGAGGATTTCACCACCGGGTCATCCTTCCACCGGGTGCTGTGGGATGATGCGCAATACGGCAATTCCGACACCAAACTAAAGGCAGACAAACAGATCAAACGCGTTGTGATGTGCGCCGGTAAGGTCTATTACGATCTGCTGGAAGAACGCGATGCACGGGGGTTGGACGATGTCTACCTGATGCGCGTCGAACAGTTCTATCCCTTCCCCGCCATGGCGATGGTCAAGGAACTCAGCCGTTTCAAGAACGCCGAAATGGCCTGGTGTCAGGAAGAACCCAAAAATCAGGGCGCCTGGTCGTTTATTGAGCCCAATATCGAATGGGTTCTGCAACGTATCAAAGCCAAACATACACGGCCTGTCTATGCAGGCCGTTCTGCGTCCGCCTCGCCCGCCACGGGCCTCGGCAGCCAACACAAAGCACAACAAGAAGCGCTGGTGGATGCCGCGCTGACCATCGAAGGGAAGTAACCGATGAGCATCGAAGTTCGTGTACCCACTCTGGGCGAATCCGTGACCGAGGCCACCGTGGCCACCTGGTTCAAGAAACCCGGCGAGCCCGTCGCTGCCGATGAAATGCTCTGCGAGTTGGAGACCGACAAGGTCACCGTCGAAGTGCCCGCCCCCGCCGCTGGCACATTGGGCGAGATTGTCGCGCAGGAAGGCGAAACCGTTGGCGTTGATGCCCTGCTGGCCACGATAGCCGAAGGCAAAGGTGCGGCCCCTGCGGCGGCGGCGGCCCCTGCCGAGGCCCCGGCAGCCGCCCCCTCGGGCGGTGGTGACAGCGTTGATGTCATGGTGCCC
>Ga0316205_10005823_pt1 | contig 10045 bp, 9 predicted proteins | sample 3monthpyrite_MG_FD_204941 | JGI IMG/M metagenome (GOLD analysis project Ga0316205, IMG submission 204941) | Microbial mat bacterial communities from mineral coupon in-situ incubated in ocean water Damariscotta River, Maine, United States -... | ecosystem: Environmental > Aquatic > Marine >...
AGGCTCAATTCGATTGCATTCATCCAGCAATACTAACATCAACAGCAACCTATGCCCTATAAGCGATATTGCATTTTGTTGATACCCGCTTATAATGTGCGCAAATACTCGAGCATTCTGCTCAACTTTAATTATAACAATCACGGAGAGCCTCATGAATCCCTTAAAATCTGTACTCGGAACCATTGTTGCTGGCTTTATTCTTGCCTTTATCATGATATTTGCTATGAAGTCTGGCGCAGGAAACCCGGCTGAATGGGTCATCTGGATCCATGCCATTGTTGGCGTCTTGTGGATCGGACTTTTGTATTACTTCAATTTTGTGCAAGTGCCCGCAGTCGGCAAAGCCCTCGCAGAAGCTGCAAACGGCGGCCCAGGCGCTGCTGCAATTAACAAATACATCGCTCCACCTGCTTTAGCCTGGTTTCGCTATGCGGCATTGTTAACCTGGATAACGGGCGCCGTAGCTTTAGCGAAATACGGTATTTTAGGTGACGCATTCATGCTAAAAGAAAATGCCCTTGTTATAGGTATCGGCGCCTGGTTAGGTACCATCATGCTATTCAATGTATGGGTTCTGATCTGGCCAAACCAGAAGAAAATCCTGGGGATGGTTGAGTCAACTCCTGAAGCTATTGCCAAAGCAAAAGTGATTGCATTGATGGCTTCACGAACCAACACCATGCTGTCGATTCCTATGCTGTTAGCAATGACTGCAAGCTCCTATCACAATGGCGGCATGCCCTTGTAATTATTGGATACCAGCCACAAAAAAAGCCTGATTAATCAATCAGGCTTTTTTATGGGACATAAATAGTAAATGGTTGCCAAAAATTGCTATAATAGTTAGTATCAGATTAACTTAACACTGGAATGGCAGTCTCGATTGAGACTGCCATTTGCTTTTAATGGTATTTTTTAACTCATGAATTCAACCATCATGCATACATATAGTCCACAGGATATCTGCTTTGAAAAAGGCAAAGGTGTCTGGTTATGGGATCAGCAGGGGCATCAATATCTGGATGCTTTATCTGGTATCGCTGTGTGCGGACTTGGTCATGCTCACCCAGCAGTGACAACGGCGCTGTGTGAACAAGCAGCGAAACTGATACATACCTCCAATCTTTATCATGTTAAAAACCAGCAACGCCTGGCAGATCAGCTTTGTCAAATCAGTGGCATGGATAAAGTGTTCTTTTCTAACTCAGGCGCAGAGGCCAATGAAGCCGCTATTAAACTGGCACGCTTGTATGGGCACAATAAAAAAATCGCTAACCCACAAATCATAGTTATGGAAGGCAGCTTTCATGGCCGTACGATGGCAACGCTATCTGCAACTGGTAATCGCAAGGTTCAGGCAGGCTTTGAACCGCTGGTTTCCGGGTTTGTGCGAGCGCCTTATAATGATCTGCAAGCGCTTCAGTCGATTGGAGAAAACTCCAAGAATGTGGTTGCTGTACTTGTCGAACCTGTTCTGGGTGAAGGAGGAATACAAATTCCGGATAGCGATTACTTAACTGGCATCCGGGAATTATGTAATCAACATGATTGGCTAATGATGGTGGATGAAATCCAGACTGGCATGTGTCGCAGTGGTCGTTGGTTCGCTTTTCAACATCAATCGATCCAACCCGATGTCATGACCCTGGCAAAAGGTCTTGGCAATGGCGTACCAATCGGTGCATGTCTGGCAAGTGGTCGGGCCGCCGAGGTACTCAAACCAGGCACTCATGGCTCCACTTTTGGCGGTAATCCGCTGACTTGCCACGTAGCCAGTGCAGTCATTGAAACCTTGACTGACATGCAAGCGGATGCCGTTGCAGCCGATCTGGGGCAGCGCATGCTACAGGGATTTACTGAAAAACTGCAAGGCATCGAGGGCGTTGAAGATATCCGTGGACTGGGTCTCCTGATTGGCATTGAACTGGATCGCAATTGTGCCGAACTGGTTTCTCACGCTCGTGCAGAAGGCCTGTTGATTAATGTCACTGCAGAGCGTGTCGTCCGACTACTACCGCCGTTAATCACGTCTGATGAGCAAGCAGAAAAAATAGTCGCTATGGTTAGTCATCTGATTATTGATTTTTTGCAATCCGGTAGCAACGCGTCATGAGTGTGCCGCATTTTTTAACCTTAATGGATTTTTCTGCTGAGCAATTACAGCAAATTATTCACCGCGCGATTGAATTAAAACAATTGCATAAAGCGGGTGAAACCTATGAGCCGTTAAAAAATAAAGTACTGGGCATGATTTTCGAAAAATCCTCCACCCGTACCCGAGTCTCCTTTGAAACGGCAATGGCTCATTTTGGTGGACATGCCATATTTCTGTCGCCACGTGACACCCAACTCGGCAGAGGTGAACCTATTGAAGATAGCTCACGGGTACTATCCAGCATGCTGGATATTATTATGATTCGTACTTTTGAGCATGAAAAAGTCGAACAGTTTGCTGAACATTCGGCCGTTCCTGTCATCAATGGATTGACAGATATGTATCACCCCTGTCAGTTACTGGCTGATATACAGACTTATGTTGAGCATCGCGGATCGATACAGGGTAAAACTGTCGCCTGGATTGGCGATGGTAACAATATGTGTCACTCTTATATCAATGCGGCTATCCAATTTGATTTCAAACTAAACATCGCTTGCCCCGAAGGTTATGATCCGGGTGCTGAAGTCCTTAAACGTGGTGGAGATCGTGTGCAGATCTTCAGAAAACCGGATGAAGCAGTCGAGCAGGTGGATCTTGTAGTCACCGATGTGTGGACCAGCATGGGACAAGAAGAAGAACAGGCAAAACGCGTTAAAGCATTTTCAGGATTTTATGTCACTTCCGAGATGATGGCACTGGCTAATCAAGACGCTCTATTTATGCATTGCTTGCCCGCTCACCGTGGCGAGGAAGTAAGTGCTGATGTGATCGATGGTTCACAGAGTGTTGTTTGGGATGAGGCTGAAAATCGGCTGCATGCTCAAAAAGCCCTGCTTGAATTTTTGCTTAGTTAAGCCCACTTACACCACCCTTACGTCATTCCCGCGCAGGCGGGAATCCACTTTTCTAAGGTACTAATGGATTCCCGCCTGCGCGGGAATGACGGTTTATTCGCGAGGGGAAATTGAAGTCGCTACTTTCAATCAAATAACAAATCGTCCGGAGTATAGCGATAGTTGCAACGCGCTTTTCCAGGTGCTGGTTGATTTTCAAACATCAGCGACACCACCATGCTATTGGAATACCCATTCAGCTGCGTTTCATTATCGGCCAAGAGACGATTGGTCCAAAACGTCATATCGGGTTCATGACCGACGCAAGTGATGGTTTCACAATCCATAAATGCTTCCAGCACCAACAGAAAATCCTCTAACGAACCTCCACCTTTAAGCTCTTTAATTTCGAAGAACGGCACCTCGCCAGCCAGGACTCCAGAAGTGATCCGTGCTGTCTGCTCGGCACGTAAACGTGGACTGGATAAAATCACATCGGGTGAAAAACCGCGATGTTGCAGCTCGCGGGCCACATGCTCCTGCACCAGCCGACCTCTCTCGGTCAGAGAGCGGGAGCTATCATCCACACTACCTATTCCCTGTTTTGCTTCCGCATGCCTGATAAATATGAGTTCCAAAATAATGTCATCATTAAAATTATAAGTTTCTAGTTACTATATATAGCGCAAAAAAAATGGCCCGTAAACGGGCCATTTTAATTGATAGGGATTAAAGCTTAGACTTTAAAGTTACCAACCAATTGATCCAGTCGGGTAGACAACTGCGCCAGGTCTTCACTGGAGCTCGCGATTTGCTGCATGCTAGTCGAAGTATCCTGAGAAATATCAGCAATCCTGACCACGTTCTGATTGATCTCTTCCGCTACAGAACTTTGCTCTTCAGCAGCACTGGCAATCTGCAGATTCATATCATTGATCCGTTCAACAGAGCTTGCGATAGAGTTCAAAGCATTACCTGCCTGATTAGCATGATCAACCGTTTCACTGGCTCGTGTCTGGCTGACGGTCATCACTTCGACTGCATCATGAGCACCACTCTGAAGTTTTTCAATCATGGATTGAATTTCCTGCGTAGATTCCTGTGTTCTGGAAGCCAGGGTACGCACCTCATCAGCCACAACTGCGAAGCCACGACCCTGCTCACCGGCACGTGCTGCCTCAATCGCTGCATTCAGGGCAAGCAGGTTGGTTTGCTCGGCAATGCCACGGATAACATCCAGGACAGTACCGATATTTTCGCTGTCAGTCTCAAGCCGACCAATGACCGATGAGGCACTGGTAATTTCTTCCGCCAATGCACTGATGGACTTGATGCCTTCACCAACAATGGTGTTACCTTTCTGTGATTCGGCATTGGCTTCATTAGCCGCCCCTGCAGCCTGCTCGGCATGGCTGGCAACTTCCTGTACTGTCGAGGTCATTTCATTCATAGCAGTAGCAACCTGCTCAGTTTCCATTTGTTGACGAGCAACCCCTTCGCTGGTCTGGCTAGTGACCATTGAAAGTTCCGTTGCAGCACTGGATAACTGTGAAACCGAATTCATCACCTCTGAAACAACGCCATGCACCTTGGTGGCAAACATATTGAAAGCCTGACCCAATTGTGCAATTTCATCTTTACCATTAACCTCCAGGCGGCGAGTCAAGTCACCTTCTCCCTCAGCAATATCGTTCATCGCATCAACCGCTACTTTAAGTGGATGAACCACCATGCGGACAATCATAAATGCTGCGCCTAATCCAACCAGCAGCCCGATTACGAACAGACCGCTAACCAATGTTTGTGAACCACTAACACGATCCAACAAGGCATTGCTCCGCTCACTTGCATAAGCAGTCATATCATTGACCAGGCCACGCAGGTCATCCTTTATAGAGTTCAGCAAAGGACCCACCTCGGTGCGTATAACATAGGAATCACTACGCCATTTGTCACTACCATGGGCTTCAAGCAGTAGCCCCATGTTCTTTTCATATTGTGTATAAGTCTCTACAAATGTAGCTAGTGCATCGGATTGCTCAAAACCCAGGTCTTCTCCATAAGCTTTGAGACTCTCAATACGACTTTTGACTTCTGAGTTATAGAGCTCAAGATTCTGTTTCATAATGTCGACGCGGGCAAATAGATAGCCACGAAGTTCGTTTAACACATTCATAAAGGCATAACGCAATTCAAAGATGTCTTTGCGGATACGTTTTTCCAGACCAGGATCATTAACTTCCAGTTCAGCACCCTGCATGGTACCGATTTGCTGTAACAAGGTTCTGGCCAACGGATTCATTTGATTGCTGGTAATAGCCACCGCCGGCATATTGTCTGCCTGTGAAGTGGCGTACCTAATCATGTCCTTTTGATAGCTTTTGTATTTTTCAATACGTGTTTCCATACTCGCCATCAACTTTTGTAGATCTTCACTACTCTTAATGACTTCCTGTGCTTTCAGCTTATTCAGGCCATCTGTGACTGCCGACAAACTGGCGATGTAAGCCTTTTTGTCCGCCTCTTCCAGGCTCAATAAATAAAAACCCAGAGACTGCGCAGAGCTATCCAGCTTTTGCGCTAGTTCCATCGAAATCACCAAAGTTGGCTGAACATCATTGACTACTTTATTGACGCTGGATTTCGTTGAGGAAAGCCCCATAATGCTCGCTGCTGACACCACTGACAAAATAATCAATAAGAGACCAAAGCCTCCCCAAATCTTTTGCTTGATAGTGAATTTTGATAACAACTTACCCATTTTCCTGGTTCCTGTATTGGTTATTCAGAATGTGCTATGGGTATTGACGGCAAAGTATTCGTTTTTATTTACCATTATTTATGTATGGTATTAAGAAAATAGTATGAAAAAGACGCCACACGACTGTGTATTAATTATTTTTAGTGTTCAATGCTATTACAAGTTATTGAATATAATAAAGTATTTTATTCTATGCAGGGGGCAAATAGCATGCAGGCAGTTAGTAAAAAAATTTGATATTTTTTTACAATTTCTGAAAGAATAAGGAATCTAGCAAATGCTTCAATGGAGAAGCGTACTAATTGCCTTCGCTTTTAAGACGCTTTAGTCTCGATTCAGCCAGTTTGGCCGCACTGCTATCGGGATAGTCAGTGAGGACTTTGTTAAGCATATCGCGTGCTTTGTCCCATTCTTTTAATTCATAATAAGTAAAGCCCAGTTTCACCATGGCATCCGGTGCCTTGGTACTCTGCGGGTAGTCAGAAATGACTTTTGAAAACTCCGACACAGCAGCTTTGTATTTTCGAGAAACATAGTTTGCCTCGCCCAGCCAGTATTGTGCGTTATCTGCATAAGTACTCTGTGGAAAGTCAACCATAAAGCGTGTAAAGGCTTTTATGGATTGTTCATATCGACCTTCCTTTAACAGATTAAAGGCGGTGCGATAGTTGTCTTTTTCTTCTCTGCTTGGAGGTGCGGGTGGTTTGTTTACAGCGACTTCGGTCTTAGGCGCTTCGGTTGCTGGCTTATCAACAACCATCGGGTTGCCATCTGAAGTTGCGCTTCCCTGGTTTGCTACTCCACCTCGTTCGAGGACACCCAGTCTGCGATCGACATCCAGGTACAGTTCTCGCTGGCGGCGTTTGATACCTGAGAGTTCGTGATTCACAACTTCCAGATCACCACGAATCTGGCGAAGCTCGCGTTCCAGATCATCGACCCTGTTCAACAGGTCTAACATACTGCGTTTAAGAGCCTGCTCAGAGGCACTAGGCGGCGCCTGCGCGAAGGCAGGAACCGAAACAAAACTTAGTGCGATCACCAAGCAGACTAATTTAGACACCATGATTACCTCTTGTATACGATCTCGACGCGGCGGTTTTGGCTATAGCTCATTTCGTCATGTCCGTCGGCTACCGGTTTTTCTTCACCATAGCTGATCACTTCAACTTGTTGATCGGTAGCGCCCTGGAACAATAACATCCGTCTTACTGCTTGCGCGCGTTGTTCGCCCAGGCCGATGTTATATTCCCGGCTGCCTCTTTCATCAGTATGGCCATCGAGACTGACTGACATGTCGGCATTTTCTGCCAGATATCGACCGTGCGCCAGAATGCTTTCCTGGTCTGCAGGTTTGATCTCGCTGCTATCGAAATCGAAATAGAAAGTGCGCACAGACAATGGACTGGACGGGTTATCCAACGGGTTACCCTGGAAAGCACCACCACCAGGCAAGCCTGTGGAGCTGGCTCCACCTGTGCCGCCACTACCGGTGGACTCAGTTGTACGGTCTTCGACGGATGCGCCCTCGTCCGGCTTATTGGGTGTAGATGAACAACCGGCCAGAACAAGCCCCATCAAACTGGCTGCGATTAAAAATTTTTTAAACATGTATCTCTCCTTACTTATTGTCGATAGGGTGCCCATGCGGGCTCTCTGACGTCACCTTGTTTTAAAACCAGTCTTTGCTTGACCTTACCATCGGTTGAAACCGCGGAGAGTATCCCGCGTCTTTTGGCTGCGGTTGCATATAAGATCATACTACCATTCGGAGCAAACGTAGGCGACTCATCCAGGCTGCCATCAGTCAAAATATTCAATACGCCTGATTGTATATCCAGAACGGCAATGTGAAAACCATCAGAATTGCCATGAACCAGGGTTATTTTTTTTCCGTCCGGTGAATAAGAAGGCCGGGCATTATAGCTGCCTTGAAAAGTTATCCTTTCTGCACGGCCGCCCTGACTGGAGATTCGATAGACTTGTGGCTTGCCACTGCGGCCAGAAACAAAAGCAATGGTTTTGCCATCAGCAGACCAGGCCGGCTCGGTATCAATGGCCGAATTATTGGTCAAACGAGTTAAGCGCTTGGTAATAACATCCATCGTATATATCTCGAGATTACCATCCTTTGATAGCGTCAATGCCAGCTTGCGCCCATCAGGTGACCAGGCAGGAGCACTATTGACACCGCGTTGCGATGATATGAGTTGGCGCTGACCAGTATCGACCTGCTGAACATAGATTTGTGATTTATTGTTTTCAAAAGTCACATAAGCCAATTGTCGTGCATCGGGTGACCATGCAGGTGACATGATAGGCTCAGAAGATTGCAATACTGTGAATTCATTATAGCCATCCATATCGGCTATTTGCAGTTCATAGGATTTTTGTTTGCCGCGTTCGCTGGAAGTCACATAGGCAATACGCGTTGTGAATATTCCTTTTTCACCCGTTAATGCTTCATAGACTAAATCACTAATGTAGTGCGCGGTGCGTCGCAAATCATTAATAGCTACCGGTAAACTATAACCAATGATTTGTTTTACTTTGTAATCAGGGTCAGTCGGACCTCCATCTGAAGTCAGTGACATTTTGTAAACATCAAATAATTGGAATTGAACGTTTACTTTACCCTCGTCACCCGGAACAACACGTCCTACTACCAGACTCTCGGCACCTATGGTACTCCATTTGGTGAAATCCACTTCTGTGCCTTGATGTGGAGTTTCCATGAATTTCTTTTTGTCGATGAGTTCAAAGCGACCGGTGCGGCTTAAGTCAGCTCTAATGATTGAGTCAATCTCCTGAGCGCCTGCTCTGGATTTTACTTCCCAGCTAAATGGCACAATAGCAATAGGGTGTTCGCCGACAACTCCACCGGTAATTTGTATATCCAGCACTGCCCAGGATGACTGACTAATGACCAGCGATAAAACAAATAATAACTTTTTAAGCATAATAAAAACCTGTTACTTTGGTGTAAATGTAAAGCGAATCTGTCGGTCAAACACCCGAGGATCCGGCGGTTCTGGCAAATGAGAAGTCTTTCCCAATGCCGTTTCTACAGACTGCTGAAAAGCAGTGCCACCGGAACAGCGACTAACGCGATAGCCAATAATTTCACCACCTGGTATCTGTGTCACATACACCTGGCAGGAAGCATCCTCTGATAATACCGGGGGACGACGCCAATTAGCTTTCACCACCGCAGCAATGGTATCTATATAACGTAAGCGCACACCTTGCAACTCCCTTTCTTCTTCTGCCTTTTCTTCGGCAGCGAGTTGCTCACGTAATGCCTTTTCGCGGATTGCCTGTGCAGCACGCAATTTCTCCTGACGGGCTTTTTCCTCTGCTTTCTTTTTAGCCTCAATGGCTGCCAGCTTTTTTCGCTCTTCCTCTTGTTTTTTCTTTAGCGCTTCCTGTCGTGCTTTTTCTGCACGCAAGGCTTCCTGTTCTTTACGTTTTTTTTCTTCCGCCAGTTGCTTCTTTTCAAGCGCTTCGGCATCAGCCTTTAGTTTTTTAATTTTCTCTTCTTCGAGACGTTTCTTTTGCTTTAACTCTTCAATTCTTTTTTCTTCAGCGAGTTTCTGTTGCTTGATTTTTTGCCGTTCTTCCGCCTGTTGCTTTTTTAACTCAACCAACTTTTGCTGCTCTTGCAACCGTAGCTGCTCAGCTTTTTTAGCTTTCGCATCCAGTTGCTTCTGTCGCTCCTGCTCTTTGCGTAGACGCTCCTGCTCAGCCATCTTAAGTCGGTTTTTTTCATCGTCGATTGTCGCTGCATCAATCGCAACTGCTTTAATAACATTTTTGGGTTGTCCTGCACCGGGTGGCTTGGGTAACTCTGGCTTGGATGCCAATCCGAAAAACAGTAAAAATATCAGCAGACCATGCAGGATAACTGACAGCGTAATAAATAAACTGTTCCGACGTAAAAACTTCCACATACGGCTTAAGGCTCCGGATTTTCGGTAATCAAACCCACACTCGGAGCACCTGCCCGTTGTGCTAAGACCATCGCCTCCATGACCGATCCATAAGCCACTCCTTGATCACCTCTAACCAGCACCTCGGTGCCTTTTTTACTCTGCAAAACGGCTGCTATACGCGCCATCAAGGTTGTTGCATCAACAGGTTGATTGGGCTGGTCACCTACATCCAGATAAAACTGTCCTTGCAAATCAACTGTCAAAATCAATGGTTTCAGTTTCTGACTGGACATCGGTTTAGCACTGGATTGGGGTAATTCCACTTTGACACCTTGCGTCAATAAAGGTGCAGTGATCA
>Ga0316205_10005824_pt1 | contig 10042 bp, 10 predicted proteins | sample 3monthpyrite_MG_FD_204941 | JGI IMG/M metagenome (GOLD analysis project Ga0316205, IMG submission 204941) | Microbial mat bacterial communities from mineral coupon in-situ incubated in ocean water Damariscotta River, Maine, United States -... | ecosystem: Environmental > Aquatic > Marine >...
GAAGAGATCAAGCGGCTGACTGAAAAAAATGAGACCTTGACCGAGCAGATCTTTTCTTCCCTGACTGCGTGGCAGGTTTCGCAATTGGCCAGACACCCGATGCGGCCTTATTTTCTTGATTATGTTGAGGCTATTTTTACCGATTTTGAAGAATTGCATGGTGATCGCGCCTATGCTGATGACAAGGCGATCATCGGCGGAATTGCACGTCTGGATGGTACGCCGGTCATGATTATAGGGCATCAGAAAGGCCGTGATACCAGCGAGAAAATCAAGCGTAATTTTGGTATGCCACGTCCGGAAGGTTATCGTAAGGCGATGCGCCTGATGGAAATGGCAGAACGTTTTAAATTACCGGTGTTGACGTTTATTGATACGCCAGGGGCATATCCGGGTGTGGGTGCAGAAGAACGCGGCCAGAGTGAAGCAATCGCGCGTAACCTTAAAGTCATGTCGAGTTTAAAAACACCGATTATCTGTACTGTGATCGGCGAAGGCGGCTCAGGGGGTGCATTGGCCATTGGTGTCGGTGATCGTGTTCAGTTACTGCAATACAGCACGTATTCGGTTATATCTCCGGAAGGTTGTGCGGCTATATTGTGGAAGAGTGCAGACAAGGCCTCTGAAGCTGCGGAAGTACTTGGAATTACCTCGGAACGTCTTAAACAGCTGGATCTGATCGATGGCATTATCCCTGAACCTTTAGGGGGAGCACATCGTGATACCAAAGCCATGTTCCAGACTTTGAGTATTTCTTTGCGTGATACCCTGAAAGAGCTTCAGGCCAGACCTATGGATCAGCTGCTTGATGAGCGTTACAACAGGCTGATGCAGTTCGGTCAGTTTAAAAGCTGAACTGACAGGTTACCAGCATGGAAGACCTTGTCTGGGACCGTCTGGCTCAATTTCCCGAAATCAAACATTACCATGTTGCGTTTAGTGGCGGGCTGGACTCGTGTGTCCTGTTGTATTGCATGGCACAATTACGGGCGCAATCACGTGTTCACTCGTTTTCAGCATTGCATGTTCATCACGGCTTGAGTGATGATGCGGATGACTGGGATCAACATTGTCAGATGTTATGCGAACAGCTCGATATTCCATATCAATTACTAAAAGTGAATGCCCACGCAGAAAACGGTGAAGGGCCTGAAGCCGCCGCCCGTAATGCACGTTATCTGGCGTTGGCAGATTTTATTGGCCATGAAGATGCTTTGTTAACCGCGCATCATCAGAATGATCAGGCGGAGACGTTGTTGTTGCAGTTAATGAGAGGCAGCGGGGTACCGGGGCTGGCAGCCATGCCAGTATCGGGTCATTTTTCCAAAGGCTTGTTGCTTAGACCCTTGCTTGATGTTTCTCGCGCCCAATTGAAAGCCTATGCACTCAAAAATGAACTTGACTGGGTGGAAGACAGCAGTAATGAAGATACCCGTTTTGATCGTAATTATATGCGCCATGAAATTGTACCGCGTTTGCTGACACGCTGGCCGGGCGCCCTGAATAATGTAGCACGTACAGCCAGGCATATGGCTGATGCAACCGGGTTAGTTGATGATCTGGCCTGTATTGATCTGGGCCAGTGCCTGCATGCATCGCGGCTTTCTGTAATTGAATTGAAAGGTTTGTCTGAACCACGCCAGCGCAATGTTTTACGTTACTGGTTCAGGCAGCAGTCATTAGCTGTTCCTACTGACCGGCAGATGCAACATATTATAAATGATGTATTGGAAGCGCGTGAGGATGCAACCCCTTGTGTGCGATGGGCTGACGTGGAGCTCAGGCGTTATCAACAGTTTCTGTACGTAATGCATGCGTTAACCGATCATGATACGAACCAGCGAATCGAATGGGACTTGTCGAATTCGTTGACGATAGCCGGCTCAGGAAGCGTATCTGTACAGTCATGTAGTGAGAAGGGATTGAATGCATCTTTGTATAAAGCAGAAAATCTGACTATTCGTTTTCGTCAGGGAGGCGAGCGTTTGATTCCCGCTGGCAGGCGTCATCATCATGAACTTAAAAGCCTTTTGCAGGAGGCACATATTCCGCCTTGGGAGCGTGATCGCATTCCCTTGCTGTATCAGCAAGATGAGCTGATTGCGGTTGCCAATGTTTGTATTTGTGAAGGATGGCAGGCAGAAGCAGGGCAGCAAGGTTTGTGTGTCGAGTGGACGCCTGAGTAGAAAGTAGTCATCTTAAATGCGTTAATCGACAGAAATTAGGTATTTAATAGTCGTTAGCCATTGAGGAACCGCCCTGATTCTGGTAATTTATAATCCCAGCCGTTAACCCATTCCGGGTTATGATAATTGTCTGATTGAGAACGCTATGACCCGATTCATATTTATAACTGGTGGCGTGGTTTCATCCCTGGGTAAGGGGATCGCATCCGCATCACTGGCCGCTATACTTGAAGCACGTGGCCTGAAAGTCACCATGTTAAAGCTCGACCCCTATATTAATGTAGATCCGGGCACAATGAGTCCGTTTCAGCATGGTGAGGTCTTTGTAACCGAAGACGGTGCCGAGACTGACCTTGACCTGGGGCATTACGAGCGTTTCATCAATACTCGAATGAGCAAGAAAAATAACTTCACCACCGGGCAGGTGTATGAAGAAGTCATTCGCAAGGAACGTCAGGGAGAGTACCTGGGCGCGACGGTTCAGGTTATTCCGCATATTACAGACCAGATAAAGAAAAACATTATTGCCGGTGCAGGTGATGCCGATATTGCCATGGTTGAAATCGGCGGTACAGTTGGTGATATCGAATCACTACCTTTCATGGAAGCGATACGTCAGATGGGTGTTGAAATGGGGCATCAACATGCGTTGTTTATGCACCTGACACTACTACCTTATATCCCGACCGCAGGTGAACTGAAAACCAAACCAACTCAACACTCGGTTAAAGAATTGCGCTCAATCGGTATTCAGCCGGATATTCTGTTGTGTCGGGCGCAGAGTGAAATACCTGAAAATGAACGCAAGAAAATTGCATTGTTTACTAACGTGGAGTTACGTGCTGTTATCTCTGCGATCGATGCAGATAATATCTACCGTATTCCATTACTGCTCCACGCTCAGGATCTGGATTCAATTGTTGCTGATAAATTTGGTCTGGGTATTCCTGAAGCAGACCTTTCCGAATGGGAACAGGTTGTCGAATCATTTACCAACCCTGAACATGAAGTTAAAGTAGCCATGGTTGGTAAGTATATTGACCTGACTGAAGCCTATAAGTCGTTGAATGAAGCATTGGCACATGCAGGTTACAAGAACAAGACCAAGGTTAAAATTGTTTATATCGATTCTGAAAAAATTGAAACAGATGGAACGGATGCTTTAGCAGAAGTTGATGCGATTCTGGTACCGGGTGGCTTTGGTGAGCGTGGTGTCGAAGGCAAGATTGCTGCGGTAAAGTATGCACGCGAAAACAAAATTCCATATCTGGGTATTTGTCTGGGTATGCAGGTCGCTGTTATCGAATATGCGCGACATGTTGCCGGACTTGAAGGTGCGCATAGTACCGAGTTTAAAAAAGACGCTGAGTACCCGGTGATTGCGTTGATTACAGAATGGCTGAATGCCGCAGGTCAGCTTGAGAAGCGTGATGAAGCGTCAGATATGGGAGGTACCATGCGTCTGGGTGGTCAGGAATGTCGCCTGAAGGATGGTACGCATGCACGCGAGACTTATGGTACAGATGTAATTCTTGAGCGCCACCGTCATCGATATGAATTTAATAACCGCTATCTGGAGCAGTTAGAGAAAGCCGGCATGGTCTTTAGTGGTATGTCCATGGATGAAACGCTGGTGGAAGTCGTTGAGCTTGCGGATCACCCATGGTTTCTGGCATGTCAGTTCCACCCTGAATTTACCTCAACACCTCGCAAGGGACATCCGCTGTTTACCAGTTACATCAAGGCAGCATTGAGTCATCACCAGACAAATAAATAAGGCGGATATATGAATTTATGTGGATTTGATGCGGGGCTTGATAAGCCACTGTTCCTGATTGCAGGACCTTGTGTCATTGAAAGCGAGCAACTGGCACTGGATACTGCAGGTGAACTGAAAGCAATAACAGAGAGACTTGGAATTCCATTTATTTATAAATCATCTTTTGACAAGGCTAATCGTTCATCTGCGGACAGCTTCCGTGGTCCGGGTATTGAACAAGGTCTGGCTATTTTACAGAAAGTAAAAGATGAAATCGGTGTTCCGGTATTAACAGATGTGCATGAAGATACTCCGCTGGATGAAGTGGCCAGTGTTGTAGACGTGATGCAAACGCCTGCTTTTTTATGCCGCCAGACTAATTTTATTCAGAATGTTGCACGCCAGAACATTGCTGTGAATATCAAGAAAGGTCAGTTTCTCGCCCCCTGGGATATGAAGAATGTTGTAGATAAAGCGCGTGCAACCGGGAATGAACAGATCATGGTTTGTGAGCGAGGCGTATCCTTTGGTTACAATAATCTGGTTTCTGATATGAGATCACTCGCAGCGATGCGTGATACAGGCGCGCCGGTCGTTTTTGATGCCACACATTCAGTGCAATTACCGGGTGGACAGGGTAGTTGTTCGGGTGGGCAGCGTGAATATGTGCCAGTACTGGCACGCGCAGCAGTGGCTGCAGGTGTGTCCGGTTTATTTATGGAAACCCACCCTGATCCTGCAAAGGCATTGAGTGATGGACCTAATGCCTGGCCATTAGGACAGATGGAAGCCTTGCTCGAAACACTGATTGAACTGGATAATGTCAGCAAGCGCTGTGGTTTTATAGAACAAACAATCTAAGCTATTTGAATAGCTTGAGTGCCAGGATATATGTCAGCATTTTTGAACACTATCACTGAGATTGTTGTAGCTGCCGCCCGGCAGGAAATACTCCCGCGATATAAGCATGTCCAGCGTCAACATAAACCGGATGGCAGTATCATCACTGAAGCTGACCTGGCTATGCAAAAGACTATTAGTGCTCGTATTCAACAGCATTGGCCAGATCATGTCATTTTGAGTGAAGAGATGACTCCGCAAGAACAGTTACGGGCTTTACACAGTAAGCAGCCGCTCTGGTGTCTTGATCCATTGGATGGTACCAGTAATTTTGCAGCAGGCATTCCGTATTTCGCAGTTTCAATAGCGCTGATAGAAAATAATCATGTTAGCCTGGGTGTAGTCTACGACCCTGTTCGAGACGAATGTTTTGCGGCTACCAGCAAGCAGTCGACAACATTAAACGGTCAACCTTTAGTGACCATGGCTTGTCCGCCTGCAATAAAGCAATCTACGGCGATTGTTGATTTTAAAAGACTTACCGAGGATTTAGCGATACGAATTGTTCGGGAGCGTCCTTTTGCGTCACAACGTAATTTTGGTGCTTCTGCGCTGGATTGGTGCTGGATTGCAGCAGGTCGTGGGCACTTGTACCTGCATGGCTCACAGAATCTCTGGGATTATGCCGCAGGACACCTGATATTGCAGCAGGCGGGTGGTTATAGCCTTACGCTTGAAAATGAGCCGGTTTTCAAGTTTACATTAGACAAGCGTTCAGCAATCGCTGCAATGGATAAGCCGTTGTTGGCAGACTGGGTAGCCTGGATAAATGGTCTTCACTGAGAGGGAGTCTTGTGACGCCGTATTGGTTGCAGGCCCTTTTTCTCGCTACTGTCACATTTTTTCAGTACAATATCGCTATAATACAAGCTTAAATGAAAACGACTGATTAAGTAAGAAACGGAGAAAAAATGTCCAAGATTCAAGATGTTCACGCACGCGAGATTATTGACTCACGTGGTAACCCCACTCTCGAAGCCGATATTACCCTTGAAAACGGGGTTATGGGACGTGCAATGGTTCCTTCAGGTGCATCTACAGGTGAACTGGAAGCACTGGAATTGCGTGATGGTGACAAGAGCCGCTTTGGCGGTAAAGGTGTCCTCAAGGCGGTTGAGAACGTTAATACCAGGATTAAAGATATTCTGATCGGGATGGAAATCAGTGATCAGGCCGGTATCGATAAAGCCATGATGGATCTGGATGGCACCGATAATAAAAGCAACCTTGGCGCAAATGCGATTCTCGCAGCATCACTGGCGGCGGCTCATACGGCAGCTAAAGATGCAGGTGTAGCTTTGTTTCAATACCTCGGAAATCGCGAGCAGTATCAGCTTCCTGTACCAATGATGAATATTATCAATGGTGGCGCACATGCAGATAACAGTGTCGATCTTCAGGAGTTTATGATTGTACCTGTGGGTGCTTCCAGCCTGAGTGAGGCGGTGCGTTATGGTACGGAAGTGTTTCATGCACTGAAAACAGTTTTAAGTGCGCGTGGTATGAATACCGCAGTGGGTGACGAAGGTGGTTTTGCGCCTGATCTGGGTTCAAATGAAGAAGCGATTGAAGTTATTATTGAAGCCATTAAAGCCGCAGGATACAAGCCGGGTGAAGATATTTATCTGGGTCTGGATGCTGCGAGTTCTGAGTTCTATAAAGATGGTTTGTATGATCTGGCTTCTGAAAATAAAAAATTAACCTCAGCCGAGTTTGTTGATTATCTGTCAGCCTGGGTCGATAAATATCCCATCATTACCATCGAAGATGGCATGGCCGAGGATGACTGGGAAGGCTGGGATCTGCTGACTAGAAAACTGGGTAGCAAGGTTCAACTGGTTGGGGATGATCTGTTTGTAACTAATACGGAAATCTTCAAAAAAGGTATCGACCTGAAAGTTGCCAACTCTATCCTTATCAAGTTTAACCAGATAGGCACGTTGACCGAAACACTGGAAGCGATCGCTATGGCAGAAGCAGCAGGTTATACCGCTGTTGTTTCTCATCGTTCCGGTGAAACGGAAGATACCACCATTGCTGATCTTGCAGTCGCAACAACGGCTACCCAGATTAAGACAGGTTCCTTGTCACGTTCAGACAGGGTTGCAAAATATAATCAGTTAATTCGCATTGAAGAAGCATTGGGTGACCGTGGTTGTTATGCGGGCAAACAGGCATTCAATCTGATTTAAATTCGAAACTGAATGAAGTGGATTATCACCTTACTGATCACATTGCTGATTGTCCTTCAGGCAAAGCTCTGGCTGGGTGATGGCAGTATTGCCGAGGTGCATCAGCTCGGCAATACTGTCGCTCTTCAGCAACAGAAAAATAAAATCACACAAGAAAGAAATATGGCATTGGAAGCCGAGGTAAAAGATCTGAAAAAAGGCCTGGATGCCGTTGAAGAGCGTGCAAGAAGTGAGCTGGGTATGATCAAGATAACCCGGGAAACTTTTTATCAGATCGTCGAACGCAAGTCACCAGAAACAAAATGATATGTCATCCGTCTGATACTTTCAGGGAGCAGTCCAGTGCAGGAAACTAATTCATTCTGGGTAGTGATTCCCGCTGCAGGTATCGGCAGTCGCATGCAGTCTGACAGACCGAAACAATATCTCACTATTGAAAACAAGACGGTTCTCGAATATACCCTGGAGTGTTTTCTGAATAATGATCTGATTAAAGGCACATGTGTTGCTGTTGCGGCAGATGATCCATATTGGTCTGATCTTGATCTTGAAAAACATACAGACCTGTTTCAGGTAGAGGGAGGACAGGAGCGTTGTCATTCAGTTTTTAATGCACTGTTGCACTTGATGCCATTAGCTAAAGAAACCGACTGGGTACTGGTGCATGATGCGGCGCGCCCCTGTTTACGAAAAGAGGATCTGCAAGAACTGGTGACGACTCTTAAGGATGATGATGTTGGTGGCTTATTGGCAGTGCCGGTAAAAGACACCATGAAACTGGAAGATGGTGAGGGTCGGGTAGAAGGTACAGTTGACAGGGAGCGACTCTGGCATGCATTAACCCCACAAATGTTTCCGCTGGGTAAATTATTTAATGCACTTCAACAAGCCCTGGGTAAGGGGCAAATGATTACGGACGAAGCTTCAGCTATTGAATTGAGTGGCGAACGGCCTCGTCTGGTTGAAGGCCATGCGGATAATATTAAAATAACCCGACCGGAAGACTTAATGCTGGCACAATTTTATCTGCAACAACAGGGGCGTATTTCAACATGAGAATAGGGCAAGGATACGATGTGCATAAACTGGTTGATAATCGAAGATTGATTATTGGTGGGGTGGATATTCCTCATAGCCAGGGGCTGGAAGCACATTCAGATGGTGATGTATTGATCCATGCCTTGATTGATGCCTTGTTGGGTGCAGTTGCTGCGGGTGATATTGGTAAACATTTTCCGGATACGGATGCGAGTTTTAAAAATGCCGACAGTCGGGAGTTGTTACGTCAGGTTATTAATCTGACTGAATTCAGTGACTACAAAATAGAAAATGCCGATTGTACGATCATTGCCCAGGCACCAAAGATGTTGCCGTTTATAAAACAGATGCGTGAAAATCTGGCTGCTGATCTAGGGATCAATATTGATCAAATCAATGTAAAGGCAACCACCACTGAGAAACTGGGTTTTACAGGGCGTAAAGAAGGTATTGCTGCCTCCGCAGTTGTTTTACTGGCGACAGCAGATTAGTGAAGTTACCTCGTGCACATGGAGCGCTTGTAGGCTCAGCTGTCTTCAGGCAGCAGGCGGAAGACTTTCAGGTTGATGAGCAACTGGGCTTCGAACCGGATGGTGAGGGTGAGCATGTTTATTTACATGTTCGCAAGCGAAATACTAATACTCAGTGGCTTGCACGGGAGCTTACCGGGTTTGCAGGTTTGAAATCACGCGATGTCAGTTATGCAGGTCTCAAGGACAGGCATGCTGTAACCACGCAATGGTTTAGTCTGAATATACATAAAAGCAAGGAGCCAGACTGGCAGGCTCTGGATATTGAGAATATTGAAGTCCTCAGTAGTACACGTCATCGCTGCAAATTACGTCAGGGTATGGCAAAACAAAATCATTTCCGTATTACATTGCGTGATGCTGACTTTCAAATAGCAGATCTTGAAAAACGTATTGACATCATCAGTCAGCAGGGCGTGCCAAATTATTTTGGTGAGCAGCGTTTTGGTATTGATGAAGGTAATCTGGCTAAAGCCACAGCCTTGTTCCGTGGTGAGATCAGGGTAAAAGACAGAAAGAAAAAAGGTATTTACCTTTCAGCTGCACGAAGTTTTTTATTTAATAAAGTTTTAGCAGAGCGGGTCAGTCAAGGTAGCTGGTGTCAGGCACTGTCCGGTGATTGCATGATGCTTGATGGCAGTAACAGCTTTTTTCATATTGAACAGGTTGATGATGAAATCAGACGACGACTGAGTGAAGTAGATATTCACCCCTCCGGGCCGATGTGGGGAAAAGGTGATCCGCTAGTGACGGATCAGGTTCTGGCACTCGAGGATAAGGTTCTGGCTGATGAAGAAATCTATAAAGATGGACTGGTTCAGGTAAATATGAAAATGGAACGACGTAGTTTGCGTTTATTTCCGCAAGGTCTGGGTTATGAATTACTGGATGATGGTGCGTTAGTGTTATGTCTTAGTCTATCATCCGGGCAATATGCCACCACTGTTTTACAGGAGCTTTTTGAACTGAAGTCTGCTGGGCTGGAGTAAGATTACTTATGTCTGAAACTGTATTTTCCATTATTGAATCACCACGACATCCTAATTTAACCGCCTTGTTTAAACGGCTCGGGATGAATGAAGTGAAATTGAATTCTATTCGCAAGGCGAATGCCGAGTTGAAAAAGCAGTTGCCTGATTTTGTGGTGGCGGAATTTATTTATGGCTATGGAAGTAATTACAGTGGAGTACACATCAGTAACCTGGATGTTTTTCTGGTGACTTTGCTAAAGTACAAGTGTGAAGCCAAAGTGATTGTGCTGGTAGATAAGACAGAACGTCAGTTCGTTGATAAGCTGAATGAGATCATGTCCTTGTATGAGGTACTTCAGTTCCCTGTAAGTGAGACTGATGTTGAAGCGTGTCTGAATCAGTCAAGCTGACTACAGGTTAGTTATTAAGTCGTTTTAACAAAACATAAATTGCCCCGGTGCCACCA